>OFGF01000349.1_pt1 | contig 42285 bp, 40 predicted proteins | sample 1521711 | NCBI WGS metagenome assembly OFGF01 (sample SAMEA3504092, study PRJEB24116) | mouse gut metagenome | biome: mouse gut; feature: mouse-associated habitat; material: faeces | place: Denmark | collected 2011 | reverse complement strand
TAAATTCCTGTATTACGTATAGGAGAAGAACAATGATAGATGTAAAAGATGTGTCCGTCCGTTATATCATGGGCGACTTTAAGGACATTGGTATCAAAGAATATCTGATAAAAAAAGTCAAAGGTCAGATGATGGTCAAGGAGTTCTGGGCTTTGCGGGATGTGAGCTTTCATGTGGAAAAAGGAACGCTGCTGGGCATTATAGGCTCTAACGGCTCTGGTAAGTCTACCATTTTGAAAGTACTGGCTGGGATTATGCCGCCTACCAAAGGTAACATCACAGCCAACGGCTCCATTGCGGCGCTGCTGGAATTGGGTGCAGGGTTTGACGGAGATTTGACAGTGAAAGAAAATATTTACCTCCGCGGAGCTATGTTGGGCTATACCAAAGACTTTGTAAATGAAGAATACGAGCATATCATAGAGTTTTCTGAATTACGGGAATTTGAGGATGTGGCTTTTAAAAAGCTATCCAGCGGTATGAAAAGCAAGCTGGCCTTTTCACTGGCCAGCAGGGTGAATCCTGATATTCTGGTGCTGGATGAAGTGCTATCCGTTGGTGATATTGGCTTTCGCAAAAAGAGTGAGAATCGTATGCGGGAACTAATGAGCGGTGGGACTACTACCATACTGGTGTCCCATTCCATGGCACAGATTCGGGAGATGTGCACCCAGGTGCTGTGGCTGGAAAAAGGTGAGATGCGGGGTATTGGTGACACAAAGCAATTGTGTGATGAGTATGAGAAGTATATGAAAAAGTAAAAGGCAGGGAGTGTGAATCCGGTGGAAAGGACTATTGAAGATGTTTTTTTGTCAAATGAAATAATGGATTTTACAAGACCGATTATTACAGTGATTACTCCTTATTACAATAATACAAATTTGACAAATACAGTCCGATCCGTATTGAGTCAGGATTATCCTAACATTGAATATATTATTGCAGATGACTGCTCTGATAATATTGAAGTTATTTTAAATGAAATAAAGGATATTCTAAACAATTTAAAATTAGAATATTTTTTATCTTTCAAGATACAGAGACAAATAAAAAATGTTGGAACGGTAAAAAACTTAAACAGTGCAATCAAACAGGCGAGAGGTGAGATAATATTTTTTCTTGCCGCAGATGATATGTTTTACAATAATTACGTTTTGAGTAAATGGGTCTCTTTTTTTCAAAATGAAAAGGCGATTGTTAGTACTGCCAAGCGTGTCGTATGCAAAAATACAATTTCAAATATTCAGTGCATAAGACCCAAAAAAAAACAGATTGAAAATATAAAAAAAATGTCACCACAAAATCTTTACTATACAATAGCCTACGAAAATTATATTTCGGGTTGCTGTACTGCATACAGAAAAGAATGTTTTAAACAGTATGGGTATTTTGATGAAGCATATATATTGTTAGAAGATCATCCAATGGTTTTAAAATTATTAAAAAAAGGAGTCAAAATATCATTTTGGAATAATATCGCAATCTACTATATGAATGACGGGATAAGCAGTGTAACAAAATTAAATAAAAAATATGAACAAGATGTAGAAAAATTATTGGAAACAGAAGCAAAGTATCAAGGTCATAATGTAGCCGATATAATTGCAAAATATGAGGCAAGAAGAAATAAATTGCTCCATTTTTATAACAACTGGACAAAGAAGAAATATATGAAGGCTAGTAAAATTTACCCTGAACAAGCAGTTAAAGAAGCTTTGAAACCAGCTCGGAGCATATTTATGAAATTATATATGTATATAAAGAAGTTAGTGTAATAACAGGAAAGGCGGGATTATTTTGTATAATTACGGACTTATCAAATTTAAAAAATTTGGAACAGATGAATTGGGGTATTTGTCAGCAATTGAGGAAATGCGGGATATTCCTTTTCATATAAAGCGTGTTTACTTTATTACAGATGTTCCGCCAGAAACAATAAGAGGTTTCCACGCGCATAGAGTATTACGCCAGGTACTGATTTGTATGCAAGGTTCTGTGACAATTAAAATTTATAACGGAAATGAAAAAACAGAAATTGTGTTAGATCAAACAGATGTAGGGTTATATTTAGGACCGATGACATGGAGAGAAATGAGTAATTTTTCAAAAGATTGTGTTTTGACAGTTTTAGCTTCTGAATATTATTCAGAAGATGATTATATTCGTGATTATGATATGTACTTAAAAGAATGCGAAACATTTTATAAGTAGGTGAGTGGCTATGAAAGTACCTTTTGTTGATTTACAATATATGCATCAGGAGATAAAAGCAGAAATGATGACAGCTGTGGAGTGTGTATATGATGAAAACAGCTTTATTGGCGGCAGATATTGTGCAGAATTTGAGAGTGCTTTTGCAGAATATTGTGGAGTAAAAAATTGTGTTGGATGCGGTAATGGATTAGATGCGTTACAGCTTATTTTGCGTGCTTATGGCATTGGATCAGGCGATGAAGTAATCGTACCAGCGCATACATTTATTGCAACAGCTCTTGCGGTAACATATACCGGTGCTACTCCTGTATTTGTAGATATTGAAAAAGAATATTACACTTTAAATCCAGAGATGATTGAAAGAGCAATTACAAATAAAACAAAAGCGATTATGATGGTACATCTTTATGGTCAAGTGGGACGTTTTGATGAAATAGCAGAAATTGCAAGAAAGCATAATTTAATTTTGATTGAAGACGCAGCACAGGCACACGGATGCGAATATAAAGGTAAAAAAGCTGGTTCCTTAGGTGATGCTGCTGGTTTTAGCTTCTATCCAGGCAAAAATCTTGGTGCTTTGGGCGATGGGGGGGCAGTAATTACTACTAATCGTGTTGTAGCTGAAAAGGTTCGCACTTTAGGAAACTATGGCTCAAAAGTAAAATACTATCACCAGTATCAAGGTGTGAATTCCAGATTAGATTCTTTGCAGGCAGCAATACTCAATATTAAATTAAACTATTTAGATAAGTGGAATGCACAGCGTAAAATAATTGCGCAGAGTTATTTGGGGAATATTAGTAATCCATTGGTTAAATTACCGGAAATAAATCCTGATAATAATCCTGTATGGCATATTTTTGCTGTATTAGTAGAGGATAGAGCTACCTTTATTGAATATCTGAACAAGCATGGAATTGCAACAAACATTCATTATCCGGTAGCAATGCATTTGCACGAAGCCTATAACAATTTGGGTTATCAGAAAGGTGATTTTCCGGTTGCTGAATATATATCTGAGCATGAAGTTAGTTTGCCTTTGTATTATGGGATGAAAGAGGAAGAAATCGCGTATGTCATCAGTATTATCAATGCCTACGAATAAAACAAAAGTTAGAGATTCAAACATAGAACTATTAAGAATTTTGGCAATTATGGGCGTAGTGGTGTTGCATTATAATAACTGGAACATAGGTGGCGGACTACGATATGTAGAAGCGGGATCGGTAAATCAGACGGTTCTTATCATACTAGAATCTGTATTTATTTGTGCCGTGAATTTATTTATGTTGATTACAGGTTTCTTTAGTTGTACGTCTCAAAAAAGAAATTTATCTAAAGTGTTAATGCTACTACTTCAAGTAAGTGTATTTCGGATGATTAGATATTTGAAGACAACAGGAGAGGTGATTTCTGGAAGCGGTTTTTTATTGATTTTGCTTCCCGTGAATTATTTTGTCATATTGTATACAGCTGTTTATTTGATTTCACCATATGTCAATTTGATATTAAATAAACTAAATAAAAAAGAAATTATGAAGTTTTTAGGATTATGTATTTTCCTTTTTTCGTTTTGGCCAACAATAGTTGATGTGATAAAAAGTACTACGGGAGCTAAAAATGGGCTCAGCACAATTAGCATGTATGGGGATGATCGAGGATATACATTTGTAAATTTTTTGTTGATGTATATGATTGGTGCCGGATTAAGACTTTTAAACATCAAAGTAAAAAAGAGATATGCCGCAATAATATTTTTCTGTTGCGTTTTGCTACTATCTATTTGGGGGAGTTTTAATTCAAGCATAGCATGGTCGTATTGTAATCCAATAGTAATACTGGAAGCTATAGCTATATTTCTATTTTTTCGGCAAATTGATCTGAAAAGTAAACTGGTAAACAATCTTTCTAAGTCGACTTTCACATGCTTTTTATTTCATAATATTATTTTAGATAAATATGGAATATCTTCTGCTGTTGGAGGAACAGTGATATATATGATAAGTCATATAGTATTTACATGCGTAACGATATATTTAATTAGTTTTTTTGTGTTTCAAATATGGAATGTGGTTTCAAAGCCTATAGAAAAACTTTTGAATAATATATTCAAGAAAGTAAAATTTGATTTTACTGTGAATCTATAAATCGGAATAAGGATTTGATAATATGGAAATTAATTTACGTCAATTAGAGAAAAAAGATGCATCGTTAATGTTGGAGTGGATGCATGACAAAGATGTTACTCAGTATCTTAAATTAGATGGTGATAACGCAACAATGGAGTCTGTGTTAGCTTTTATAGAAAATGCATCCACAAATAAAGAACAAAATTTGCATTATGCTATAACTAATGAGGCTAATACCTATTTAGGAACAATAAGCTTAAAAAATATTGATAAGGGAAAAAAAGAGGCAGAGTTGGCTATTGTTTTGCATCGTAATTCTATGGGAAAAGGTGTTGCTACAAGCGCTATACAAAAGCTATTAGGTATTGCATCACAAGAATTAAAGCTTAATAAAGTTTATTTGAACGTTTTACAAGAAAATAAACGTGCAGTGAAGTTGTATGAAAAATTAGGTTTTAAATGTACGCGTACAACTGAAATAGAGTTTCATGGGCAAATGAAAATGTTGGATTGGTATGAATATAAGAATAGGGGATAAAAATGGAAGGAAAAAATGAGGGAAAAAAACTGGTATTGTTTTTTTACAAAAAACAAGCAGTCGGTGGCGGTCTAATTTACATGTTTAATATTGCCAAGTACTTAGCAGAAAACAATGCGTATGATAAAGTCTATTATGTAAATATTCAAAATGAAATCTTGACAGATTTGTATGGCTCTGAAAAAGTAACTTATTGTGATGTTGAAACATGTGATTATAGCCAATTTGAGGGTGCAGATTTTTTTGTGCCGATAAACTATATGTTCTTATTATTGGAGAAAATAAAAGAATTGAAATCTGGAAAAATTCTTTTATACAGTTGGCAACCATATCTATTTCAATATTTGTCAAACCAATACTATGTAAAACACAGAGATGACCAAGCGTTTTTGGAAACAGTAAATAATAAAAAGGCGTTAGCTTTCATGGATGAAAGTTGCCGTTTATCTGTAAATATGATGACTTCTGTAAAAATACTTCCAAATTATGTACCAGTAAATAAATCATCTGAAGATTTCATTTTTGAAAATATCCCCTTAATAAAAAATAATCGTGTAAACATTGGTTGGTTAGGACGTTTAGATAATGATAAAATTCAAGCTCTTTTAAATTTAATAGATAATTTATATAAAAGTGAATATGTTGATAGAATTGATTTGCATATTATTGGGGATGGTGAATGTCGAAAGCAAATAAATATTCAACAATATTCGCCTAAAATTAGATTTATATTTACTTCTTATTTATATGGAGATATTCGCGATAACTATATAAGAGAAAATATTGATATTATGGTTACTATGGGGATGTCTGCATTAGATACAGCAAATTTGTCTATTCCGGTTGTAATAGCACCATTATCAAACAAAGCATTTACAAAAAATAAATATGTCTATTTGTTTGATACGAAAGATTATTCTTTAGGTTGGGACATAAATCTTATAGATGAATTAGGTTACCAAACGCATACAATTGATGAGATTATAAAGGATATTTATGAGAAAAACAAAAAGACAGAATTGGGCTATAGTTGCTATGAATATGGTAGAAATACCTTTAGTATTGAACGTACTGCAAATGAGTTTATGAACGCAATGGCAAATACACAATTGACAATATCAGATTGTTTAATTACAAAAGTAATACAACAGCAACTTTCCGATTACTATTTGTATAAAAAATTTCGACCCAAAAGAGACTATTTTACTTACATAGAGTTTGTAAATAAAATCAATAGAGCGATAGAAACAGGTAGATTAGGAATAGTGAAATATGGTTTTAATTTTGTTAGGCATAGGTTATTTGGTCAATTAATTGAAAAGATAAACAATAAAACATTTAAAGCCTTTAAATCCAAAAAAGCTCGTTTAAAGAAATATAATGAAGTTCAGCAATCGTACAAGGGTAAATTGGAAAATATTCGTAAGAGTGTATCGAGTGGACGACCAATAAAAGTTGCACATTTTGTAATTTTTAGTAGTGTATTTCAAAGTGAAGCAGTATTTCAGAAAATGTTAGAAGACAGTTGTTTTGATCCCTATATTATTGTAACTCCTGATATGCAGCGCTCACATTATCAAAAGGTTACACAGTATAACCAAACTTATAAAGAATTGTTCGAAAAATATGGTAATCGTGTAATTAGTGGTTATGATAATATTACAGAACAATATTATGATCCAAGTGATGAATATCCAATTGTATTTTTTAATAATCCATACAGCCGTATGGCATATAAATATCATCATGTTACGTATTTTTTGGATAAAGATGTATTAACTTTATATCCATATTATGGATTTGCCGCAGTAAAATATGGTAGAAATTTGATGAAAACAGATTTTTATAATTATGTATGGAAACTTTGTCTTGATTCTGAGTTAAATCGAAAAGACTTAGAAAAATATCAACCAATTCATGGGAAAAATGCTTTAATATCAGGATATTTAAAAATGGACCGTTTATCGGATGTAAAAATTGTCACAAGAGAACGAAAAAAAATAATTATTTCTCCACACCATACAGTTCTAGGATGGAAATCGTTAGATATTTCGAATTTTTTAAAATATTATAATTTCTTTTTGGAATTACCAAAGCGATATCCTGAAATTGATTTTATATTTCGTCCACATCCGTTATTATTTTCTAATTTAAGGGAAAATAACATTTGGAGTGAGGATGAAATTAATGGTTATTTATCAAAAATAGAAGAAATCCCGAATATTGAATATGACAAATCTGGCGATTATTTTGAATTATTTATGAACAGTGATGCAATGATTCATGATTGTAGTTCTTTTATAGGTGAATACCTATTCACTGAAAAACCATGTTGCTATATGTTAAAAAATAGTAATCAAATTAATAAAGTGTTGATTCCGATGGGAAAGGAATGTATGAAACAATATTACAAGGCTTTCAATCAGGATGAGATAATAAAATTCATTGATGAAGTTGTTGTAGAGGGTAAAGATCCTTTAAAACAACAACGTGAAGCATTTTCGAGAGAAACCTTGAAATTTAACTATCCAAATGGAGCAAAATCTGTTATTGAATATATAAAAAAAGAATTACAAATATAGTTATTGATTTTAAAAGGAGCTAATCACATGAATTATGCAGTGATTTTGTCTGGTGGGGTAGGTAGCAGGATGCGGCAAGACGGTTTTCCAAAACAATATATTGAAATATATGGTAAACCAATATTAATCTACACGCTAGAACGTTTTAATAATAATGCTTTAGTAGATAAGATTATTATAGTTGCAGCTGAACAATGGCGTGAAAAGATTTTTGAATGGATAGACATATATGGAATTAATAAGTTTGTTGAAATTGCGAACGCGGGAAATACGCGTCAGGAATCAATTTTAAATGGCTTAGAGGTTTGTGCGAAATATTCTGTTGAGAGTAGTGATAATGTAATTATACATGATGCGGTTCGACCATTACTCAGTGATTTATTGATATCTAAATGTTTGAGTGCACTTAAAAATAGCGAAGGATGTATGCCTGTTTTACCTATTAATGATACTGTATATCAGAGTCTAAATGGAAATGAAATTACTAATCTACTCGACAGAAAAACTTTGTTTGCAGGGCAAGCTCCAGAAGCTTTCCACTTGCATAGATATTTAGAGATTAATAGGTTTGCAACAAAAACAGAGTTAGCAAACATAAGAGGTTCTAGTGAAATAGCATATAAAAATGGATTGGATGTTACGTTAATTGCAGGTGAAGAGATGAATTTTAAGTTAACAACACCGGTTGATTTAGAACGATTTAAAGCAATTTTAAGGGGTGAGTAGCTTTGAAAGCGTATCAATTATATGCAGTCAATGACTTGAGGTATGGCGATATTGAGGAGCCAATCTTAGAAGATGGTTGGGTTTTAGTTCAAGTAAAAGCAGTAGGAATTTGCAGTTCTGATATACCGCGAATCTTTGAAAATGGTACATATCATTTTCCAACGATACCAGGTCATGAATTTTCTGGAGTTGTTAAAAAAGTTTTTAGCAAAGATGATGAGGAATGGATAGGGAAAAGTGTAGGCGTATTTCCATTAATTCCATGTAAAATCTGTGAACAATGTAAAAAACAAAATTATGAAATGTGTGAAAATTATGATTATATTGGTTCAAGACGCGATGGTGCATTTGCTGATTATGTAGCTGTTCCTGTTTGGAATCTACTTGAATTACCTTCTGAGATAACGTTTGAAGAAGCTGCAATGTTGGAACCTGTAGCAGTTGCATTACATGCAATAAAAAAAGCTAAAATAAATGATTCTACAGAAAGTGTTGCTATCATTGGGACGGGTATGATAGGTTGTGCTGCGGCTCAATGGGCCAAATTTTTTGGTGCAAAGCATGTTTGCGTGATTGGGCGTAATGAGAATAAGAGAAAGATGGTAGAATCTTTAGGAAATATTGAATATTTAACAGAAACACAGGAGCTTTTTGATGTGGTAATAGAGGCTGTTGGCTCTAATAGTGCGGTTGAACAGGCCATAAATATTGCACAACCTGGTAGGAGTGTTGTTTTAATGGGTAATCCAGAAGCTGACATTATTTTGAATAAAAAAACTTATTGGCGAATTTTACGAAAACAATTAAATGTGATAGGAACTTGGAATTCGTTTTATGAAGCAAAAAAACAGTCAGATTGGTCTGAAGCTTGTAAGGAAATAAGTTTAGGAAACATTAAAGTTTTACCATTGATTACACATCTATATAAATATGAAGAATTACCTGCAGCTTTAGAATTAATGAAGCAGCATACAGAACCGTATTGTAAAGTAATGATTTTGTGGAATCAGGAATAAATTTTGAAGGAGGAAAATGAATGCGCAAAAGTGAAATTTCTGCCTCTATGATGTGCTCTAATCTGATTAATTTAAAAGAAACGATAGATGTTTTTGAACAAGAGAATGTAGAACACCTTCATATTGATGTAATGGATGGAGACTTTGTACCGAATTATGGATTAGGTGTAGATTATATTCGCGGATTACGCGAATTAACCAATATTCCGCTTGATTTGCATTTAATGATTAGTAATCCCGAATATAAACTTCAATGGTTAGGAATTGAAACAAGTGATATTGTAACCATTCATTACGAAAGTACATGTCATGTACAAAGAGCATTGGATTGGCTAGACAAATATAATTGTAAGAAATTTCTTGCAATTAATCCGGCAACTCCAATTTACTCGTTAGAAGAAGTATTAGATTATATAGATGGGATAAATTTGTTGATGGTTAATCCCGGTTTTGCTGGACAAAAAATGGTACCAACTATGATGAAAAAAGCAAGAAAATTACAGCAGTTTTTAATAAATAATGAGAAAGAGAATTTGGTCATAGAAGTGGATGGAAATATAACAGCGACCAATGGAAATGCACTACGAAAATGTGGCGCTAGTATTTTTGTAGCAGGTACATCTAGCATTTTTCGAGGGCAAGTGAATTCATATAGTAGTAACATTAGCTCATTTCGTAAAGCGATTCAATAAAGATTTATAGTTGAAAAAGGAGCCATATTGATGAAAGGAATCATTTTAGCAGGTGGGAGCGGGACAAGGTTATATCCAATTACTACGGCGGTATCCAAACAGATTCTGCCGGTTTATGATAAGCCGATGATTTACTATCCATTGTCCATCCTCATGTTAGCGGGTATTCGGGAAGTTTTGATTATCTCCACGCCACGGGATATTTCTGTCTATCAAGAATTACTCGGAAGCGGAGAGCAACTGGGGATGCAGTTTTCTTATACTGTACAGGAAAAACCAAATGGTTTGGCAGAGGCATTTATTTTGGGAGAAAATTTTATTGGCAATGATAATGTGGCTTTGGTGTTAGGAGACAACATTTTCTATGGCAGCTATCTGACCACTCAGGTGCGCAGAGCGGCTGCCTTGGAGAGTGGCGCTGTGATTTTTGGGTATCATGTGATGAATCCAGAGGCTTTTGGTGTAGTGGAATTTGATAAAAATGGTAAGGCAATTTCGTTGGAGGAAAAACCCAAAGAGCCAAAATCTCATTATGCTGTGCCGGGTTTGTATTTTTATGACAATCAGGTGATAGAGATTGCGAAGCAAGTAAAACCATCTGCCCGTGGTGAGGTAGAAATTACTGCTATCAATGAAGAATATTTGCGCAAAGGTCAGTTGCAGGTACAGATTCTGGGTCGTGGTGTGGCTTGGTTGGATACAGGCACTTATGAGGGACTGAGTGAAGCCTCTAATTTTGTACGCACTGTACAGAAGCGGCAGGGATTGTACATTGCTTGCCTGGAAGAAATTGCTTATCGTATGGGCTATATTGATAAGGAACAGTTGGTTCGATTGGCACAGAGTACGCTAAAAACTGATTATGGACAATATTTACTAGCCATAGCCAATGAAAGACAGGTGCAGGGATGAAAACACTTTTAGTAACTGGTGGTGCTGGTTTTATCGGCTCCAATTTTGTTCATTATATGATGAAACGTTATGACGTCAGAATTGTCAATTTGGATGCATTGACCTATGCGGGAAATTTAGACAACGTAAGCGATATACAGGAATCGGAACGCTATCACTTTATAAAAGGTGATATTGGGGATAAAATTTTAGTGAAGCAATTATTTGAGCAATATCATATTGACATTGTTGTGAATTTTGCGGCAGAAAGTCATGTAGACCGTAGTATTGAGCAACCGGATTTATTTTTAAGGACTAACATTTTAGGTACGCAGGTGTTGTTAGATACTGCGAAAACATATTGGAATTTGCATGGAGATGATAAATATTCGCGGGAGTACCGCAGTGGTGTGAAGTTTTTGCAGGTGTCTACTGATGAAGTGTACGGCGCATTAGGAAAAACGGGAAAATTTATAGAGAGTATGCCGTTACGGCCTAACAGTCCTTATTCAGCGTCAAAGGCTGGCGCAGATTTATTAGTACGGGCGTATCATGAGACTTATGGTTTGCCAGTGAATATTACGCGGTGCTCTAATAATTACGGTCCATATCAGTTTCCGGAAAAATTAATTCCTTTAATGATTAACAATTGTCTGCACGATAAACCATTGCCCGTGTATGGTGATGGTATGCAGATTCGTGATTGGCTGCATGTGCAGGATCATTGCAGCGCCATAGCGACAGTATTGGAAAAAGGGCGGGAAGGAGAAATTTATAATATTGGCGGCAACAATGAAAAAGCTAACATCGAAATTGTCAAGTTGATTCTTGCTGCTTTAGGTAAAGAAGAGACACTCATTCAACATGTGAAGGACCGTCCTGGTCATGATCGGCGCTACGCCATTGATAATACAAAAATCACAACAGAATTAGGCTGGAGGCCACAGTATACCTTTGAGCAAGGTATAGAGGAAACGATTTGGTGGTATTTGGCGCATCAGGATTGGATAGAAAAAATTGTTACCGGTGTGTATAGAAGTTATTATGAGAAGATGTATCAGACTTGAAAATTTATTTATAAGGAATCGAGGTGATGGGTAATGCATTTTGGCTACATGCGGATATCAACAGGAGAAGAGGGGGAACCGGCTGTGCGCCAGCAGCTGTTGATGCTGGTGGATGATGAGCGGTTTTTATTTTCTGATGAAGAGGGCAGGGAACAGCAGCGCAAAAATTATGTATTCCTGTGCAATATGTTGCGTGCCGGTGATGTGCTGTATGTGGATGACTTGTCCAGCTTGGGATGTACGCCGATGCAGATTGCGGCGGAATGGCAGCGACTGATTCACGAGGTCGGTGTGGATGTGGTGGTGCTGAAGGGAGCATTGCCGCTGAATAGCCTTCATTTTAAGGAATTGGGCGCTGTGGGAGAGGAAATGGAGCAGCTGGTGTTGGAAAGCTTGCGGTATGGGGCGCAGTTTTCCCGGCGCAAGGCGCGGAGCAGCGACGCCGTTCCAGCAGAAAACAATTTCGGCCGCCCTCCGCTGCAGCTGGATTGGGAGCTGTTTCATCGCACGGCGAAGCGTTGGGCTGATGGAGAGATTAGTGTGCAGGAGGCTTGCGCCATTGTGGGCACAGCGCGCAGCAGCTGGTACAAATATGTGAAGGATCATGGCTATGTGCGGGGCAATAAGCATACCAGGAAAAAGACGGAAGAACCGTTGGAAATTAAATAAAAGGATTGCGGCGAGGGATGGGAAGTACAAGGTACCATCCCTTTTTGTGTTGCAGCAATATAGGAGAAAAAGAAAAAGGCTATAGGCAAAAAGCGTGGGGATTCATATACTAAAAAGGGGAGGGATGGAGCGTGCAAGCAAACAGAGGTCTCGGCAGGCAGCAATCAGGAAAACCGCATAAAAAACAGATGTTTTGTCAGCAGTGTCGCAGATCCTGTCCGGCAGGGCTGACCTATCTGGGAAATATTTTCTTGCTGGGTATGGCGACGCTGGTGAGCGAGCTGGTGGATTTGCAGGCCGGCAGTGCGCTGGAAGTGTTGCTCGAGCCGTTCCGCAACGAAAATGGAAGTAATTTGGAGCAGGATATTCTGGCAGCAGAAATCGGTGAGACGACAGAAAGCAGCGATCTTTTGGATATTGTGCTGGAGGATGAATTGCAGCAAAACGGAATGATATAAAAAATATATGCAATTTGTGTGCTGTATTCTTCTAGGATTTGTCGGAAAAGACTAGGCAGCGCCGCAAAAATATAGTAAAATAACATTGATTTATTGTGTAGAAATTTATGCAATGACGATATAATGGAGGCGTTGAGGAAAAATGAAGTATATCAGTACCAGAAATAATAGCGAACCGGTAAGCGCAGCGATGGCAATCGTACAAGGTATGGTGCCGGGGGGCGGATTGTTTGTGCCCGAATCGATTCCTGTCCTGACCGGAGAAGAAATTGCAGCGATGGCAGGAAAATCTTATCAGGATATTGCCCGGTGGATTTTAGGAAAATATTTGACCGATTATACCTCTGCGGATATTGATGAATGTGTCCAGGGCGCCTACAACACAAATTTTGATGCAGCTGAGATTGCGCCGCTGATAAAGTTAAGCGAACAGGAATATATTTTGGAGTTATGGCATGGTCCGACAGCTGCTTTTAAGGATATGGCTCTGCAACTGACACCGCGGCTTTTGGTAAAGGCCATTAAAAAATTGGGCCTGGAAAAAGAAGTCGTCATTTTAGTGGCTACTTCCGGCGATACTGGAAAGGCTGCACTGGAAGGTTTTAAAAATGTAGCCGGTACGCAGATTATCGTGTTTTATCCCGCCCACGGCGTCAGTCATGTGCAGGAGCTACAAATGGTGACAACGGATGGAGATAATACGCATGTGGTTGCAGTGGAGGGCAATTTTGACGATTGTCAGAGTGCGGTGAAGGAAATTTTTGCGGATGAAGTATTGGCAAAAAAACTGGCACAGAAAGGCTGCCAGTTCTCCTCTGCAAATTCAATTAACTGGGGGCGTTTGTTGCCGCAGATTGTATATTATTTTGCCGCTTATCTCAATCTGGTCGCACGGCAGGCGATTTCTTATGGTGATAGAGTGGATTTTGTCGTGCCGACGGGCAATTTCGGCAATATTTTGGCTGCTTGGTATGCGCAGCAAATGGGCTTGCCAATTGGAAAGCTGGTATGTGCTTCCAATAAAAACAGGGTGCTGACCGATTTCTTTGCGACCGGTGTGTATGATCGCCGCCGTGAATTTTATCAGACCAACAGTCCCTCCATGGATATTCTCATTTCCAGCAATTTGGAGCGTTTTCTTTTTGCGATGACCGGCAATGACGGGGACAAAGTGGCACAGTGGATGCAGGAGTTGAAGAATGAAGGAATGTTTACTGTGGATCAGGCCACGAAGGAACAGATGGAAAAATTTGTAGTGGGCGGTGCAGCAGATGAAGGGGAAACGCTGGCGATCATTGCCCAATGTTATGCCGAGAACGGCTATGTACTGGATACCCATACAGCGGTGGCTTTGAAAGTGAGCAGGGAATATCGGGCGCGCACAAAGTATGACGGGATTGCAGTGATTGATTCTACTGCCCATCCATGCAAATTTGTGGCCAGCGTATTGGCAGCGCTGAATGGTCAGCCCAGCGAAGCCACTGAGCTGCAGCAACTGGAGGATTTAGTGGCGAAGACTGGAATTGCACAACACAGAGGATTGGAGAATTTGGATAAGAAGCAGATCAGACACAACATGACCTGTTCTAAGGAAGGCATCAGTGCCATTGTACAGCAGATTTTAGCGCTGTAAGCGTTTCATATTTTGTTTTTTATAGGCTGTTGTATCGGTGATAACCTGTACAGCAGTCTCTGTTTTTCTTTTTTGCAAAAAGCAGAGTGAATACTTTTTTGAGTTGATGATATTTTGGAAGGAGGACGATTTTATGTCCGATGGAATTATGAGAGCTCTAGCTTATGATGGACAAGTACGTGTGTCGGCGGTGGTTTGCACCGAGGCTGTAGAGACGGCAAGACAACGTCATGATGCATTCCCTACAGCTATTGCCGCATTGGGGCGCACCATGGCAAGTACACTGCTCTTATCCTGGGGCTTAAAAGGGGAAGGGCATATTACGCTGCGCATTTTTGGGGATGGTCCTTTAGGGGGGATAATTACAACTGCCGATGCCGATGGAAATATTAAAGGGTATGTGCAGGAGCCGCAGACGGATTTGCCGTTAAATCAAAAGGGAAAGCTGGATGTAGGCGGTGCCATAGGGAAGGGAGATCTATACGTCACCAAAGATATTGGCCTAAAAGACCCTTATACCGGCAGTGTTCCCTTGGTGACCGGTGAAATTGGCGATGATATTGCCAGCTATCTGATGAGTTCGGAACAGACGCCGTCGGTGGTGTCTGTGGGTGTGCTGGTGAATCCTGATTATACGGTGGCTGCCGCAGGAGGGATTATTTTGCAGGCGATGCCGGATGCGGACGAGCTTGTGTTGGACGATATGGAGGAAAAGCTGCAGCATGTGCTTCCTGTCAGCACACTGATTCACAATGGCGCGGATTTGTCGGCTATGATTCAAAATTATCTGCCTGGAGTAGAGGTGCAGTTTTTGGAGGAAAAGCCTGTGCAGTGGCACTGTGACTGCAGCCGAGAGCGCATTGGCGGTTTGTTGAAAAGTATGGGCGTGCAGGAAATGGAAGATATTTTGGAAAAGGACGGCGAGAGCGAGGTTGTCTGTCATTTTTGCAACAGCCGGTATCATTTTGATCGCGCTGATCTGGAAAAGCTGCTGCAGGAAATGCAGCGTGATTTGCAGCAGGGGTAATGGACTCCTGCAAAAAAGAGAAGGCTGGTGAGTTGGGTGCAGTATCAGGAATGTTTGGATTATATGCAGGTTCATTGTCAGATGGGTGTCCCCGGAGGGTTTGCGCGAACGATGCGGATGGCGGCGCTTTTGCACAATCCGCAGGAAAAACTGCGTGTGATTCATATTGCCGGTACCAATGGGAAAGGCTCCACAGCAGCAGCCATTGACGCTGTATTGCGGCAGGGTGGTTATCATGTGGGATTGTTTACGTCGCCTCATTTGGAGCGCTATGAGGAGCGAATACAAATTGACCGGCAATTGATTTCTCAGGAAGCTTTTGCTGCTTTGCTGACAATGCTGATTGAGCAGATTATTCCGCAGCTGTTGGCAGAAGGGTTGGCGCATCCCGGCGAATTTGAGCTTCTCACTGTGGCAGGCTGGCTTTATTTTCAGGGGCGCACAGATTTTGTGATCTCTGAAGTAGGATTGGGCGGTACATTAGACCCGACTAATATTATTGCTGCGCCGCTTCTGACAGTCATTACGCCCATAAGTCTGGATCACTGCCATATCTTGGGCGATACGGTGGAAAAGATTGCTGCGGAAAAGGCCGGCATATTAAAACGAGGCGTGCCGGCGGTAATTGCGCCGCAGCAGCAGGCGGCGCTTATGGTCTTGCAGCAGGTTGCCGCACGGCGCGCAGCGCCTTTGCTTGTGCTGGAAGAAAAGCAATTGCAGCCGGTGCAAACCAATCTGCAGGGGAGTTATCAGCAGATAAATTGCAATACGGCTCTGGCTGCACTGCAGAATTTGCTGGAACGAGGACTTGTCGAACTTACCAGGGAGCAAATAATGGCTGGACTGCTACGTATTTTTTGGCCAGGACGTATGGAATATGTGCCTCTCGGTGAGAGAAAAGGAATGCTATTGGATGGCGCGCATAATAGAGCGGGCGCTTGTATGTTGGCGGAAAATCTGCGCACACTTTATGCAGATAGAGAGATCATATTATTTCTCTCCATTTTAGATGATAAGGAGCAGGACATTATATTGCAGCAGCTTGTACCCTTGGCCCATGCCGTGATTTTGACCAAACCGGAGCACGATCAGCGGGCAACAAAATGGATGAACCTGCAAGAAAAGATTTGTGCGCTTTCGCCCAATTGCGTCTGTTATCTCTATGAGGATTATGGGAAAGCTCTGCGGCAGACAATGGAGCAGTTGAAGGACGGGCAGCTTTTATGCATCACGGGTTCCTTGTATCTGTTGGGGGACTGCCGACGTTTGCTGCATGAGGTTCTAAGCTGAAATATCTTTGCATACCCATAGGATATCTGATGAAGAGAGGAGCAAGATGCTATGGGATGGGGCAAAAAATTAGCAACGGCAATGCTGTCGGTATTGTTTCTGTTTGCTTTTGTACAGGCGGTAGGCGGTTATCTGATTGGACAGCTAAGTAGTTTCCAAAATACTGGACCAGTGCTGGAACCTCAAGTTGAAGAAAAGGTCGTGCGGCAGATGGTGTTGCAATTGGAGCCTATGACATATTATACGTTTCAATTGGGTGCCTATGAGGAGGCGGTGGAGGGACAAAGCAGAATTAATGAACTGGCGCAAATGGGGTATCGCGTATGTGTTTCCCAGGGGCCGCCTTTTCAGCTTTGGTTGGGCTGTTTGGGGAAGGAGCCATCTGTGGCGGATTTGCCGGAGACAGTGCGCGATGGCAGCCGAGATATCTTTGTGAAAAAGCTAATTTTAAATGAAGCAGCATTTCGTTTTTCCGCAGAAGACGGACAGCTTATGGAGCAGGTGTCTACCTTACTCAGCAGCTATGATGTAGTGCTTAAGCATTCTTTGAAGATGTTTCAAGATTATCGCTACGATGCTTGCAGTGAGGAAAACTGGTCAGAAATGATTCAGCAGTTGATGGAGGAATTGGAATTGATTCAGCAGAAGGGGACAGCCCTTTTAAGCGATGCTGCCAGCGACCCGATGGCGAGCAGCATATTGGATTTGATGACGGTGACTGCTGAATATGAAGAAAGCTTGCAGCTGATTTCGGAAAAAAAGAGTGACAAAGTGGTACTTTTGGCGCAAAGTTGTTTGTTGGAATTGATTGAGCAATATCATAGTTTTATCCGAGATGAAAGCGATCAAAAAATAGATTCGTGAAAAATTGCGCAATAGTATTGATTATCTGAAAAAATACAGATATAATAAATAAAATAGGTGTAGAGACAGTTTGTTAAAAGGGGTTGTGGTCATATTGAAGGAATTAAAAATCCCGGAGGCTACGGTGAGTAGACTTTCTGTATATTCCAGATATCTTACTGAGGTTGCAAAACAGGAGATTGTCAGTATTTCTTCCGGAGAAATCGCAGAGGGTGTGGGCGGGACACCTGCTCAGGTCAGAAAAGATCTGGCTTATTTTGGAGAATTTGGCACTCGCGGTGTCGGGTATAATGTGAAGCAGTTAAACCAGGAGATTATGAGTATTTTGGGTTTGACGAAGTGTTGGAATGTGATTTTGATTGGAGCGGGAAATTTGGGCTCTGCTCTAAGTCAGTATCGAGGCTTTCGCGAGAGAGGTTTTCAAATTATCGGCGTGTTTGATAATGACTTAAACAAGGTGGGCTTAAAGCTGAATGGTTTGCCCATTTATGCAGTGACGCAGATGGCTGATTTTGTTGAAAAAAATGATGTATCCATTGGCATTATTGCAGTGCCGGCCGAATATGCACAGGATATTGCTGACATTTTAGTAGAAACAAATATTCGAGGAATTTTAAATTTTGCTCCTGTGGTGTTGACGATTCCAGAAGAGGTGGAGGTTCGCAATGTGGACCTTACAGTAAATTTGGAAGTGCTCACTTACAATATAGAACGTCGTTAAGCGTAAAAACGGCTTTATTGAGATGGTTGCTTATCCTTAAAAATTAGTTTTTTAGGGGTTGCTAGAAATTTCAATAAAGCCGTTTTGTATTTAATTATAAATGTAAAAGTTGACCGAAACGGATTGCCTAATCATACAAATCTTATTGATGATTTTATAAATGTAGATAGGAAATAAAAAGGAAAACGAAGAATAAAAATATAGTTGTTTGTTTATGGCAAAAATGAAAAGAAAATTTACAATTTATGTAAATCTGTGATATAATTTTAAAAGGATCGTTTTGTGGTAAAAATTTTTATCATTTTTTTGCATTAGAATATAGAATAAAGCTTGTTTCTGGCTTGTGGTAATGTTATTATTAACTAATGCAAGAAAATAGTTTGGCAAGAGAGAAAGGGGCAAAAAAATGGTATTCATTTTAGCTTCAGCATCACCTAGAAGACGGCAGCTTTTGAGACAAGTCGGTGCTGATTTTCAAGTGGAATCCAGTCCTGTCGAAGAAATAAAAAATCTTTCTCTTGCACCAGAAGAAATGATACAAGGACTAGCTTTGCAGAAAGCACAGGCAGTAGCAGCCATGCACTATACTGGATTGGTGTTAGGTGCGGATACAATTGTAGTGAATGACGGTTGTATTTTAGGCAAGCCAGTAAGCGAAGAGGATGCGGCAGAGATGCTGCGTGGCTTATCTGGAAAATGGCATGAGGTGATGACAGCGGTAGCGCTTGTGGATGCTTCGGGAGAGAAAAAGCCGTGGCTTTCTGTGGAGAAAACGAAAGTAAAATTTCGAAATCTGACAGAAGCAGATATCGCTGCTTATCTAAAGACAGGGGAATCCTTCGATAAAGCTGGCGCTTATGGAATACAAGGATATGGAGCTCTATTAGTAGAAAAAATTGACGGATGTTATTTTAATGTGGTTGGATTACCTCTGCAGAAGGTAGCACTTGGACTGCAAAATTGGGGGATTCATCTATATGCATACGACGGTTTACAAAATGAAAGAGTATCCGCAGTACGCACGGCCGCGGGAACGAATGGAGATGTTGGGTGCGGAACAACTGAGTGATCAGGAGCTTTTAGCGATTTTACTTGCTACAGGGAGCAGGGAATGCAGTGCCTTGGATTTGGCAGAACAGCTATTGCGCAATCATAGAGGACTGGCAGGATTACAGGAGCTGACTTTGGATGAGCTGATGAAGCAAAAAGGCATTGGTGCGGCAAAGGCTACCACAATAGCTGCAGCGATAGAGCTGGGAAAACGTTTATGTAACGGAATTACGGATTATCGACCGGTTATTGACAGCTCTGATAAAGCAGCGCAGCTTTTGAAAGGGCGTCTGCAGGGATTGGATAGAGAACATTTTCAGGTAATGCTGCTCAACACAAAGAATGCCCTTTTGGGTATTGAAACTGTGTCCATTGGTACGTTGTCCAGTTCTCTGGTGCATCCGAGGGAAGTGTTTAAACAGGCAATCAAACGCAGCGCTTCGGCCATCATTTTGGTACACAATCATCCCAGTGGGAGCTGTGAACCGAGCAGACAGGATAAAACTGTAACAGAGCAGATAATGAAAGCCGGAGAAATTGTGGGGATTGAAGTAATAGATCACATCATTATTGGGGAAAATTGTTATTATAGTTTTCGCGAGCATGAAATGCTTTGCTGAAAGGAGTCGAAAAGAATGTCAAAAGCAATTGCAATTGATTTGGGTACAGCAAACAGTCTGGTTTATGTGCAAGGAAAGGGGATTGTTATCCGGGAACCGTCTGTGGTTGCTATTGAAAAAAATACAGGAAAAGTATTGGCGGTAGGAGATGAGGCGAAAAAAATGATTGGCCGCACACCGGGCAATATCATAGCAGTGAAGCCTTTGAAAGATGGATTTATCGCCGATTTTGATGTATGTTCTAGTATGCTGAAATATTTTTTTGGAAAGGCATTGAATAGCACAGGTATGTTTTCAAAGCCAAAGGTTATTATTTGTGTGCCAGCAGGAACAACTTCGGTGGAAGAACGGGCGGTACGGCAGGCCACCATGCAGGCAGGGGCCAAAGAGGTTCATATCATGGAGGAACCTATGGCTGCAGCGATCGGGGCAGGACTGCCTGTGGCAGACCCGACCGGAAGTATGATTGTGGATATCGGTGGCGGTACTACAGACGTGGCTGTTATCTCTTTGGGCGGAATTGTTACCAGCCAGTCCATTCGTATCGGCGGGGATAAAATGGATGAAGCTATTGTCAATTTTGTGAAAAAAAATTATAACTTGTTAATCGGCGAGCGGACGGCTGAAGAAATTAAAATGGCAATTGGCAGTGTGCATATTTTATCGGAAAGCGAACATTTAACCTATATGGTAAACGGTCGTGATTTGATGACAGGGTTGCCTCGCCAGGTAGAAATATCAGACCATGAAATTCATTTAGCATTTAAAGATATTATTCAGAGCATTTTAGATGCGATTAAATCTTGCTTGGAGAAAACTCCTCCAGAATTGGCCGGTGATATTATTCAGAGAGGTATTGTGTTGGCCGGAGGCGGTTCGCTGATCCGGGGTATGGATCTTTTGATTTCCGAGGAAACCGGCATGCCGGTGATTTATGCAGAGGATCCTCTTTCAAGTATCGTACTTGGCGCCGGAAATGCTTTGGAAAATATTGATCTTTTACGTAAGGTTGAAAATGGACAGAAAATAGGCCACTAATGGGGTTAAAAAACATGTGGAATGGACTTTTAAAAAAGAAATGGTTGCGAAATCTGCTTGTGGCGTTGGTACTTTTAGTGTTGTTTTTTACGCTGGCAGTACGTACAGTACAGCCCAGAGAAAATTTAACTTTTATTGAAAAGGGATTGCGCATTGCAGCCAGCCCTTTTCAATATGGTTTTAAGGGAATTAATGATAGTGTCAGTGGATTTTTTTCTTATTTTACGGAAAAAGAAGCCTTACAGCAAGAAAATGACGCAATGAAAAAAGAAATCAGCCAATTACATAGCCAATTGACGCAAATGGACGAAGTGCGTATGGAGAATATCCGTTTAAAAGAACTTCTTGGGTATAAAGATGCTACGAGAGGCCAATATAATTTGCAGTTGGCGGAGATTATTGCTGAGAATAATAATAATCTTCAGCATACCATTACATTGGATAAAGGCAGCAATGATGGTGTGGCCACAGGGATGACTATCATGAATCATTCTGGTTTGATAGGTCGTATTACAGCAGTCATGCCAGAGTCCAGCGAAGTCATGTTGTTGCCGGACCGTGAGAGTGCAGTAGGCGCACGAGTGTGGAGCACCCGTGAAGTGATTGGTGTGGTAGATGGAGATGGTACGGATTCTGCAACACTGCAAATGATTCATTTACCCCATGATGCAGATATTTATGTAGGGGACGACATTGTAACCTCAGGGTTAGATGGCGTGTTTCCTGGCGGAATCCATATTGGTGAAGTGACAGCCATTGAATATAGTGTTACCGGATTGACAAAAACTGCGTATTTAAAAGCTTACGTAAATTTCTCCCGCTTGGAAGAAGTGTTTATCCTGATGAATAGCGGAGGAGGGAGTGGAAATTGAAAGGTTTCTTTCTCTTTTTAGCTGCATTTTTAGGAATTGTGCTAAGAGATACGGTGTTTAATGGCTTGTCTGTAGCTGGAGGAAAGCCAGATTTTGTATTAATCTTGGTAGTGTTTTTCGCCATTTTCCGTGGCTCAGTGCAAGGTGGATTGATGGGAGTTGCCCTAGGCTTACTGGAAGATTTGATGACAGGACGTTTTATTGGCATTAATGCAATATGTAAAGGCCTTTTAGGGTATCTTGTCGGAGTATCGGAGCGCAATTTATATAAAAATAATTTTTTTGTGCCCATTGCAGCCATATTGGCAGCTACTTTTTTAAATACAGTGTTCTATTATTTATTCAGTGTGTTAATAGGTGGACATGTGGGATTAGAAAAACTGATACTTTCCACTATTCCAGATGCCGTCTACAATATGTGTTTTTCACCTGTGTTTTATGCAGTATTTTATAATTTTTTTGTGATCAAATCCGATGATTAGTTTTGAAATATCATCATGATATGGGAAGGGAAGCGACAACGGTGCAGGGTAAAGAACGCAAACAGCTTGAAAATTTGATACGTATTTATACTGTACTTACTTTTGTCGTAATAGGGATTTTGATTGCGAAGTTAGCTTGGATGCAGTTGGTAGAGACAGACTTCTATGCATCTCGGGCCGACGCGCAGCGCAATCGTTTGATGACTATAGCGGCGACTCGCGGTGACATTATTACCAGTGATGGGACGACATTGGTGACAGACCGTCCCAGTTATCAGTTGACCGTAGATTATTTGTCATTGCGTAAAAATGGTGCGTATGATGAAGAAGAAATACAGTTATTGGTGGAACTGTTGGCAGATCCAGAATTGACAGCAGAAAAAATAATGGAAATTTGTGATGCAAATAGTGGCTATTTATATCGACCCATTGTTTTAAAGAAGAATTTGGATATTGCTACGGTAAGCCGCATCGAGGCACACCGGAAGGAATTGCCCGGCGTTACCATAGATTCAGTACCAGAGAGAACCTATTTGTATGGTACATTGTGCAGTCATGTACTGGGTTATATTGGAGAAGTCAGTCAAAGTGAACTGGATGCACAGGAGGAACAAGGAGACTCAGAAAATCAAACTAACTATAAGTTGGGAGATTTGGTAGGCAAGGTAGGTTTGGAAAAATATTACGACCAAACTTTGCGCGGGTTGGATGGCTACAGGCAAGTGGAAGTAAACGCTGGAGGGCGTCCAGTGTCAGATGTAAAGACGGTGGAACCTGAAGCGGGGAATACGCTTGTACTGACCATTGATACAAGATTGCAGCAAGCGTTGGAAAATGCAATGGATGAAACAATTGCCAGTCTTCAGCGGCAGAGTCGTTCTGACAAAGCCGGTGCTGGTGCTGGCGTATTATTAAATGTAAAAAATGGTGAGGTATTAGCCATGGTCAGCCGTCCTGACGATAATGAAGGGCAGCAAAATCGGGCGATTCAGGGCCGGTATATTCCCGGCTCTACATTCAAACCGGTGACAGCTATTGCAGCGTTGGAAAGCGGTGTGGTCACGGATACAGAAAGCATCTATAATCCGGGAAGATATTGGATTGCTCCCTATATAAAAACGACGGCACCAGTAGGATATTATAATCTATATAAAGGCATGGCTAAATCTGACAATGTATACTTTCAGGAGTTAGGGCGCAGAGCAGGTATTGATAATATTGCAAAATACGGTAAAACTCTGGGATTAGATGGTGCCACGGGGATTGATCTTGCTTATGAGAGCAAGGGTGAACGAGTTACCGAAGGATTGCCTACTCCAGAAAAACGGCAGATGTATCAAGATTGGTACACAGCCAAAATAGATGAACGGTTTGATAAGCTTATTGCTGAAACGGAGGCGCGCCGTGCTGAAGAATTAGCGGCAGCAACTACAGAAGAAGAAAAAACAAAAATTGAAAAGCGGTATAAAAATTTACTTGCAATACAGAGAAGCAATAAACAGATTAATCATAAATGGGCATCTGAGTGGCATGCTGTGGATACATTCAATGTTTCTATCGGGCAGGGCAGACAGAATTATACGCCGATTCAGCTGGCAGTCTATGCAGCTGCCATTGCAAATGGCGGTACCGTTTATCAGCCCTATGTTGTAAAAGAAATCCGCAACAATGCGGGGGATGTGTTAGAGCGTAAAGAACCAGTGGTGCGGCAGGAAGCGGGAATCAGCGAAGATACCTTGAATAAGGTTCGCACCGCGATGTGTCAGGTAACTGCACCTGGCGGCGGTGCGTATTCTCTGTTTGCAAATTTTCCTTCAGACATTAAGGTTGCTGCAAAAACAGGAACGGCGCAACCTGGACAGAGCAGTTATCATGAAGGAAGCAAGGAATATTATGATGGTTTATTCATTTGTTTCGCTCCAGCAGATGATCCGGAAATTGCTTTTGCCTGTGTAATGGAATATGGGTATAGCGGTTCTGGCTCAGCAGGCCGCGTAGCAAAGGCGGTATTGGAGGAGTATTTTAACTTGAGATAAAAGAAATAGCAGGAGTTTTCGTTTTTATGTGTAATAAAAATATGAACAGGAAACTGGAGAGAATAACATGGTAGATGCGGTAAGTTTTAAGGGAAATAAGGATGGTGTTGTATTGCTCTTGGATTGTACAGTGGAATTTGAAGAATTATGTCAAATAATTGTGCAGAAATTATGGCAGTCAAGAAGCTTTTTGGGTGAGCATACAACTTTGGTGGTAAATTCCGGTGAAATCTGTTTGGAGGACGGTCAGAGGCTGGCCCTAAAAGTATTGCTGCAATCGCTGGGACATGATGTGAAATATTTTATACCAGAGCGAAGTAGTATGGAGCAGCAAAAAGAAATTGGATTACCAAAGACAGGGTATCCGTCACAGACAGATGAAGAGGTTTCTCAGGAAACAGGAGACATATCACCAATACCTGATATCTTAGCAGACGCAGAGCATTATATCGCAGAAGACACCCTGGTACTGCGCAAAAATGTGAGATCTGGGCAAAAGATTGTATATGATGGTACACTTATTATTTTTGGCGATGTCAATGCCGGTGCAGAATTGGTAGCATCAGGGCATATTTTGGTGCTGGGCACGTTGCGAGGTGTTGCCCATGCTGGATGTAAGGGTAATAAAGAGGCGATTGTGTATGCAACAAATTTATGTTCTCTGCAGCTACGTATCGCGGATTTTATTGCCAGAGCACCAGACGGAGAAAATACGCAGCGGCATGTACCGGAAATTGCCAGAATAATAGATAATTATTTAGTGATTGAAGAAATATGAGAAAACTTAGATACAGGAGGGTTATTATATGGGAGAAGTTTTGGTTGTCACATCAGGAAAAGGCGGCGTAGGAAAAACAACAACTGCTGCAAATATAGGCACAGGACTAGCTGCACAAGGGAAAAAGGTTGTTCTGATGGATACAGATATCGGATTGCGCAATTTGGATGTCGTAATGGGTTTGGAAAATCGTATCGTTTATGATATTGTGGATATTGCACAGGGAAGATGCAAATTGAAGCAGGGGATGATTAAAGATAAAAGATTCCCAGATCTATATCTTATTCCTGCTGCACAGACAAAAGATAAGAGTGCAGTTACCGAAGAACAGGTACAGGCTATTTGCAATGAACTGAAACAAGAATTTGATTATATTATTGTTGATTGCCCTGCCGGTATCGAACAAGGATTTAAAAATGCTATTGCTGGTGCGGATAAGGCAATCGTTGTGACAAATCCAGAGGTGTCGGCAGTGCGGGATGCAGACCGTATTATTGGTTTACTGGAAGCTAATGGTTTAGGAAATCCTCAATTGGTACTAAATCGTGTGCGTCCCAATATGGTGCGTCAGGGCGATATGATGAGTGTAGATGATATTCTGGAAATTTTAGCAATCAAATTATTGGGTGTAATCCCTGATGACGATAATATCGTAATTTCTACCAACCGTGGGGAGCCCACTGTATTAGACCAGCAATCTCTTTCTGGAAAGGCTTATCGTAATATTGTGCAGCGGTTATTGGGTAATGAAGTTCCACTGATGAATTTGGATGTGGAAGAAGGCTTTTTTGCCAGATTGCTGAAGCTATTTAAGGGGAACTAGGAGGACGCAAGCATGGCGAGTTTTTTACAAAGAATCTTTGGCAGTGAAAAAGCCAGCAAGGAGCTGGCCAAGGATCGTTTAAAATTGGTATTGATTCATGACCGTGCAAGCCTTTCTCCGGCTATGATGGATAATTTGCGTCGTGATTTGGTGGAGGTAATATCTAAGTACATGGATTTTGAAGAAACCTCATTGGATGTACAAATGGCCGAGCAGGATAACATGACAATGTTAGAGGTTAATATTCCTGTGGCAAGTGTAAAAAGAAACGGCGGGAACTAATTTCTATTGTGACAAATAAAAAACGGAATGACCAGTTGGGGGCAGAAGAGGTGACAGCGATTGAAAAATTTTTATAAATTACTGACCAAGATGGATTATACACTTCTTATTTCTTTGTCAGCAGTGATTGTGCTGGGCCTCTTTGTATTGGACAGTGCAGCAGCCAGTAAAGGCACAAACTATGTATTGCGGCAAGGTGCTTTTATTGGAGTGGGCTTTGCGGTAGTGCTTGGTCTTTTGCGTTTCGACTATACCATTCTTAAAAAATATAGCAAGTATTTCTATATTTTTGCTTTGCTTTTTTTGCTGGCTGTTCGTTTGTTTGGACAAGAACGAGGCGGCGCAAGAGGTTGGTTCATGATAGGTAGTTTTGGTATTCAACCGGCGGAATATTGTAAGATCTTGATTATCATCAGCTATGCACAATTCCTTTCGGCACGAAGAGAAAAATTGCAGACATTAAAAGATTTAATTCCTTGCATCGCCTTTATGGTATTGCCGGTATTGCTTTTGATGGCGCAGCCTGACTGGGGCAGTGCGATGGTGTATATTTTTATTATGATTGGGATGCTATTGGTAGCTGGAGCAAGCAGAAAATGGCTGATAGGATTGTTTGGCGGTGGAGTTACATTACTGGTTATTTACTTGATTGGTGTATGGAAATTTAATTGGTGGTGTCCTTTGGAGAAATATGCGCTTAATCGCTTTTTGGTTCTGTTTGATTCCAGTATTGATCCTTTAGGTGCTGGATACAACGTATGGCAATCGAAAATTGCCATCGGTAATGGTGGTTTGTGGGGAGAAGGCTTACATATGGGGAGTCAGAGCACCGGCGCATTCATGCCAGAGCAATGGACGGATTTCATTTTTGCAGTCTTTGCGGAGGAATTGGGCTTTATTGGTGCATGCACGCTGCTTCTACTCTATGCGGTAATGCTGTTTCGTGGTTTACGTATTTCTATGCTCTCAAAAGATTTGTTCGGCGCCTTGGTGGCAGCAGGCGTTGTGAGTATGTATCTTTTTCATATTCTTGAAAATGTGGGTATGACGATGGGACTGATGCCTGTCACCGGAATTCCGTTGCCCTTTGTGAGTTATGGGGGTAGTGCTGTGCTAACAAATCTGATAGGGATTGCTTTATTGCAAAATATTTATGTGCATCGTCAGCGCCTGATTTTTTGATGGGTCTAGATACACTGAAAAGAAAATAGGAAAAGCCTTTGAGTATTGGTGTGCGTCCCGTCAAGTAGACAATCGAAAAAATATAAAATTTTTGTGTTGCCCGGCTCATGCCGGGCAACATTTTTGTATGAAGAAAATCCGGCTCTACGTCAAATGTTGGGGTGCAAAAACCCCATAGAAAAAAATTATAGAATGGAGATGGGAAAATTAGCTAGCTAATTTGCGCCGCCTCCGTTTTAGTATTTCCGTATTATCGGCAATACAAAGCAATCAATTGCGAAATCTATTAAAGTTTCTGAAACCGTAAGAAATTCTTTTTAATACCTTCGTTCTGTTGTTACACCCTTCAATAAAACCATTGGTAAAACCAATTACACAGCCGCGTTCTATCTCTTTTATCCATTTATCAAAAGTCGGCAAATGTTTTGTAATCTCTTCAATTCCTATATCTTCTGCTTCGTACTTAAACCACTTATATCTGGCTTTGAAATGTTGTCTTGTCGGACTTTCCATTACATCATAAAACAGCTCCTTCAACCGATATGCCAGCCGTAATTCATCAGAAGAACTAAGCATAATTGTGACGCTATCCTTTTCCTCATCCGTTAACTTTTTGCTATGCTTCAGTAACAGCCTTTTACTATGTTTAAAGCTAATTCTCCGATTCTTTGCAAAATTCTTCTGTACTCTCTTGCGAACTGCATCTAATGCCCAGGTAATCAGACGCACTACATGAAACTTATCTGCTATGATCTTTGCTTTAGGAAAACAGGAGCGCATAACACTGTAAAACATAGAACTTAAATCCATTACGATATAGCGAACCTTCTTGCGTACTTTCATTGGATATTGATTGAAATAGGCATGCAGTTCGTCACTGTTTCTTGTTGGAAGCACATCCAGTACCTCATGGTGTTGAGGATCTACAAGCAGACACTGAAATTTTTCTCCTACATTGCCCCGAAACTCATCAATCGCTATTGTGCGCGGCAATACAGACGGTTTTGGATATCTTATATACTCCATGATTCTGTTGGCAATGCCAAAGGAAACAAAGTGCTCCTGGGCAATCTGTGTGATTGTTTTCATATCAGCAAGGCTGCCCAGCACATGAAGACGAAGCCTGTTAGTCTGGCGTTTGTAGCGGCTTAATACAGGATTATTTTCATAGAATTTTTTCTTACAGCAGGGACAAAAGTATCTTCGTTTTCTAAAGACAAAGATAGATTTTTCCATTAACAAAGGGATATCGGTAACTTTTTGCTCACGGTAGTCATGGACACGTGATGTTATCGTTTTGCAGTTGGGGCATTCATGGGGTGTTTGCGGCAACGACAAATAGATATCGGATTCTTTTTCAATTATTTTCCTGTATGATAAATTCTTCTGGTAAATTGATTAGTTTATTGATAGAATATTCATTAAGCATAGTGACTTCTCCTTTTTATCTGTGAATTTTGTCTGGTTAACTTTATTCTACAGGATATTGAAGCTCTGTGCTCTTTTATTTTGAAAAAAACAATGCTGGCTGTATCACACCTTTCGATGTGACACCCCAACATTTATTGTAGCCTGCAAATAAAAAGTCAATAGAAAAATGAGTAAATTTGCAGGAAAAAGCGTGGAATTTATGTAGGAAATTTGAACAACAAAAATAGACCACCGAAAAACGCTGGCCTGGAAAATATAGGATATTGACGCTACTCCGTATCAGGAAGAGAACGCAAATATTCTTTTACTCGACCGTAATAAATACGCAAGAATTTATTGGCGCCGGCTGTCATGTACACATAATACGGCTTTCCTTCAGCACGCTTTTTATCCAGAAAAGCATAAACAGCATCATCAGAAGGTGTAGTCTTAATGAGAACATCCATGACTTGAAATAGTGCTTTGCGCAAATACGGAGAACCATGCTTAGAGGTTGGAACGCTTCTTTGGGTATATTCACCAGACTCGTTTACACCAGGATCAACACCGGCAAAAGCGGTCAAAGCGCCTCGATGCGTAAAGCGAGTAATGTCGCCAATTTCAGCCATAATTTGAGGTCCTAAAGAAGAGCCAATCCCTTTCATTGCCATAACAACCGGATATTCCGGGAGCTGTGAAGCAGTTTCATTCATCTGGATGCGAATATCTTCCACCACTTTAGAAGTGGCATTAAGCTGTTCAATGGCTTGCTTTACAAGCAATTTCGTAAGGTTGTCCTTTGGAAGAACTGCAATTATCTCTTTCGACGCAGCGTAGATTTCTTTCGCTTTATTGGAACTAAAATTATATCCTTTACATTTACACCATTTCTGGTAATGCTCGATGAAGGCGGAAAGAGACATGGTTCTAACACAATCCACATGCCAATAGGTTTCAGCAAAGTCCACCCATTTTTGATGTCCGTCATCACGGGTCGGACTATCAAAGAACTTATTGCAACCGGGAAAGGTTTCGTCAAGTAGAGATATTAAGTTGTTTTTGGAGGCAGTCTTTTCTTTGATATAGAAATGGAACTGCCGGTTCAGAAGTTTTAATTGAGCACGAAGATGGTCCATATAAGTATATTGGTCCAAATTATTCCAGTTGTTAAGGGTATAGCGGGCAATTTTAGAGGAATCCGCCTTGTCAGATTTGACTTTGCGAAGAGAATTGTTGCTGAAGTCCTTGATTAACTTAGGATTGACAAGAGCGACGTAGAACCCGGCCTGAGTGAGTGCATGGGCAATAGGCTCATAATAATGGCCTGTGGCTTCCATGACGATTCGGGATTCGCCTTGGATATTTTTGATACGAGAGATTAAAGCATTCATTTCAGAAGAAGTGTGTTTCACTTCAAAAGGTTTGATGACAATTTCGCCAAAGGGACGAAGAATGGTAACCATGCTTTTACCTTTGGAAACATCAATACCAACTGCGTTCATAAAGAATCACCTCAACAATAATAGACTAAGCAATGTGGAAAATAGCTTTACTTATTGCCATTCAATCTACTGTGGTGTGACACGAACGTATTGGAAGAATAGTTCAACCTGCATAAATCGAACGCTGCAAGTAAGAAGCTGGTCGACTGACTACAATACGGACGCAAAGTCCAAGAACCTAAGTGTCTGGCCCATTGCTTCTTACTGTTTAGCAGTTATGGCAACAAGATGGTATAGGGATATCGGCTAATTTATCCTTATACCGTAGCCTAATATTATTGTAGTAGAACCCATTTTTTTATTACTTAAAAAATCGGTAATTTACAAAGCAGAAAAACGGAACTATAGATTGCAAAGGTTAATTATTCGTGTTATCATAAAAGTTACAAGGTTATTGTTAATTTCGTGATTTATTTTGCTTTTATAATTAATATTGTAACAAGAGGACCGAATATGGTAAAAATTATTATTGGTGGAGTAGCGTTCCTTTTATTTATAATTTACGATTTAGAGCAGGCAGGTGCTTTTGGCAGACAGTTTCATAATATAGTACGGCTATTTTTTTTACTTGGTTTTGTGTTTTTAACCTTTTCAACGATTAATGTAGTAAGAATGCAAGTAGCTACACTAGCTTTTTGGAAGTTTCATTCTGCCTTTTTTTTATTTTGTGCAGTGTGTTTTCTTTTTTTGTTGATTTATACACTTTTTTTTGCTTTGCCTTTTCAGGAAACCTATATAGTGCAAGATGTTGGAAACAGAGTTTGCGCGCGAGGAATGTATGCTTTGTGTCGTCATCCTGGTGTATTATGGTTTACGGGATTTTATCTTTCACTGTGGTTTGCTTTGGGCGGTCTCCAGTTACTTTGCATAGCACTTTGGTATTGTTGTTTGAATTTATGTTATGTGATTTTTCAAGATAGGTATACGTTTCCTAAAATATTTTTTGATTATGCGCACTATAGGCAGCAGGTTCCTTTTTTAATTCCTAACAGAAAAAGTGTGCGGCAATGTCTTAGCACTTTGCGGAAAGCCGGTGATCTTCGTGAAATTTGAGCAAAAACTGAAAAAACTTTCGCAGGAAGAAATTTGGCAGGAATATTGCGGCTTTCTTGACTTGTCGTTGGAAGAATATATGCAGATACAAAAGCGATTGATGGAAGAGCAGATTGTGCTGTGGAGTCGCAGTGCCTTAGGCCAGCGTTTTTTGCAGGGGAAAGAACTGCATAGTATTGCGGAATTTCGTCAGCAAATACCCTTGACAACTTATGAGGATTATGCGGATATATTGTTGCAAAAGCAAGGCTACATGCTGCCCGATGAACCCATTATCTGGATTCAGACGACTTGGGAAGGCGGGCGGCATCCCATTAAGGTAGCTCCCTACACAAAAAGTATGTTGGATACCTATCGCAATAATGTGTTGGCCTGTATGATTTTATCTACAACAGAAACAAAAGGAAAATTTGACATCAAAGCCTATGATACTTTTTTATACGGCTTGGCCCCCTTGCCCTATGCGACGGGCTTGTTTCCCTTAGCTCTGCAGGATGAAATTCAGATCGATTTTCTGCCTCCAGTAAAGGAAGCAGTGACAATGTCCTTTGGCGAGCGCAATATAAAGGGTTTTAAGATGGGCCTTTCCCGCGGCATTGATTTCTTTTTTGGTTTAGGCAGTGTAGCTTATTTTGTCAGCTTGAGTGTAGCTGGAATGGGGTCCTCTAAAAGTAAGGGGAAAGACAGCAGAAAACTGTCTTCTTGCTCGTTGCCTATGTTGTATCGGTTATTGCGGGCCAAATATCGTTGCCGTAAAGAAGAACGAGAGTTGTTGCCAAAAGATTTGTTTCAATTAAAAGGCTTTATGGTGGCAGGTACGGATAATCATTCTTATAAAGATGATTTGGAGCGAATGTGGGGAATCCGGCCCATGGAATTGTTTGCCGGTACAGAGCCGAGCTGCATTGGCACGGAAACCTGGACACGCAACGGTATGTATTTCTTTCCAGATACGTGCTTTTATGAGTTCATTCCCGAACAGGAGATGGAGCGTAACTTAAGTGACCCGACCTATCAACCCAAGACCTATTTGATGGACGAGGTGATTCCCGGAGAAAAATATGAATTGGTGATTTCTGTTTTAAAAGGCGGCGCTTTTGTGCGCTATCGGGTTGGTGACGTTTATCGTTGTGTAGGATTAGAAAATCAAGAAGATGAAACACATATTCCTCGTTTTCAATATATTGATCGCATTCCTACAATTATAGACATTGCAGGTTTTACGCGAATTTCAGAGCATTCGATTCAAAATGTGTTGGAATTGTCGCAGCTGCAGATTGTAGATTGGTTTGCCATGAAGGAATACAATCAGGATAAACGGCCTTTTTTGCATCTTTATGTGGAAATGTCCCCGCAATCCTTGGTGAGCCAGGCTGTCACTCGGGAAATTTTGCGAGAACATCTCAGTGTATATTTTAAATATGTTGATCAGGATTATAAGGATTTAAAACGAATTTTGGGTGTCGATCCGCTGGAAATTACCATTTTAAAATGTGGTACGTTTTTTGCCTATGAGCAGCGGTGGGGAAAGCATCTGCGCAAGATCAATCCTCCTATATATGATGTAATGGATTTGCTGCGTTTGCAGGAGACTGTGGACCCAGGTTATCGGGGAGGGCGTTTGCTATGACAACTGGTTATGCATTTATTTCGATTATTGCGTTAGTTTGTTATGTGTTTTTATTGCTGACTTTTATGGCCGCCAAAAAAAGCAAGCTGATCCATGTATTTATGTTGGTGTTGGTTTGCATGATCCTTTGGACTGGCGGTTCTTTCTGCATGCGTGCGCTGCTGTGGCCTGGGGTTAAATTTTGGTATGATGTTTCTATTTTAGGATTGACTCTGGCGCCCTATGCTTTTTTCCTGTTCAGTCAGGAGTTTGTAAAAGTTGACGCGCCCTTTTGGCGAAAATTTTGGCTGGTGTTGATTGGTCTGGCCAACGGCTGCAATATGATAACCGGCAGTTTGCTGGCGCCGCCAGAGATGCTGGTCGCAGCGGACGGTGCGATTTCTTTTATCTATCATACCACCTGGAAGGTTTTGTTCCTTTATGGTGTTACCTTTGGTGTCAGCATTCAGATGTTTTATTTGATTTGGCAAAAGAGCAAGCAGGATGAAATGATTAAACGGCAATTTATGCCTATTGTCTTAGGCATTTTGCTACTATATGCAGGGAATGTGGTCATTTTTCTGCCTATGTTTAAGGGATTTCCTGCAGATATTTTAGCTGGTATTGTCAATGTATTTTGCCTGTTCTATATGCTGTATGCGCGCCGTATGTTTAAGCTGACGCTGCTGGTATCGAAAGGAAGCTGCTATGTAATTGCCGCTGTTTGTTCCTTGCTGATTTTCAGCAATGTGGTGTTTCCATTGCGCCGGTTTGTGGTGGATAAATTCCCAAGATTCGCTAACTCCGATATATTGATTGTTTCCGTCATATTTTTAGTGGCGACGGTATGTATTTATCAGGCGTTAAAACATCTGCTGGATAAAATTTTTATTCGCGAGGAACTGATACGATCGGAAACATTAAAAGAATTCAGCGCCGCAGTTTCCCGAAGTCTGAATATTAATGAAATTTTAGATGTGATGGTGCAGGTTATTCAGAATACCATCGGCGTCAAAAAAGTCTATGTATGTTTGATTCATAACAATGGCGATCGCTATCAGGTTAGTTATAGCACCAACGCATTGGACAAGCGCAGCTATTACCTGAAGAAAGATAATCCAGTCGTGGTATGGCTGGAGCGAAATAATGCCTGTCTGTTAATGAAGGACTTCCGCAGAACGGTAGCTTATAAGTCTATGTGGGAGACGGAAAAACAGCTTCTGGTGGATTTGGAGATTGAATGTCTGGTGCCGCTGGAAGATGAACAGCAGCTGGTAGGCTTTGTCATGATGACAGGCAAAGAAAAAAATACAAGCTTTACTTATGATGATTTGAATTTTTTGGATTCGGTGAAGTCCATTGGCTCCATTGCTGTAAAAAATTCTCATCTGTATGAGAAGGTTTATCTGGAAGCGCGGATTGATGAGCTGACAGGCTTGTTAAACCGCAAATATTTTTATGAAATTTTAGAGCAGGAAACGGAAAAACACAAGAACAGCTCCCTCAGTTTGGTTCTGCTCAGTGTAGATGATTTTAAGCTCTATAACCAGCTATATGGTACTCAGGAAGGCGATTTGGCGTTGCAGCAGGTGGCAATGGTTTTGCGGGCTTGTGTGGGTGAAAACGGGTATGTAGCCCGCTACAGCGGAAAGGAGTTTGCGCTTATTTTGCCCCAGCATGATATGCTGGCAGCGAAAAATATGGCTGATAACATTCGTCAGCAAGTGATGGATATCAACAAACAACGGCCCAATCAGTTTTACCGGCAAAAGGTGCTGACCATCAGCGCCGGTATCTGCGCAATTCCTTATGCAGCCAACAATCGGAAACAATTGATGGACAACGCGGACCAGGCATTGTATCAGGCCAAACGCAGCGGAAAAAATAAAGTGGTTATTTATGCGGTGGGAGAAATACAGCGGAGTTGTCCGTTATCTGCAGAAAGTGGCACAGGATATCGGGAAGGAATCTATTCTGAATATGCTTCCACTATTTATGCGCTGACTGCGGCCATTGACACCAAGGATCATTACACCTTCAGCCACTCTAAAAATGTGGCCGTTTATGCGGCAAGCTTTGCGAAAGCATGCGGTTTGAACACGGAGAGTGTGGCCATTATTGAGGAAGCTGCCTTACTACATGATATTGGGAAAATCGGCATCCCAGAACACATTCTTAATAAGCCGGGACGGCTGGAGCCCGATGAATATCAGATTATGCAGCAGCATGTAGAAAACTCCATTGGGATTATCAGGCATCTGCCTTCGTTGGATTATGTCATTCCTGCTGTGATTGGGCATCATGAACGCTGGGACGGCAAAGGGTATCCGCGGCATATTGGGGGGGAGGACATCCCCCTTTCCGCACGGATTCTTTGCATTGCTGACTCCTTTGACGCTATGATTTCCTGCCGATCTTATAAGAAGGCATATTCGGAAGAAAAAGCGCTGACAATCATTTTAGAAGAATCGGGTCGCCAGTTTGACCCCAAATTAGGGCCGCTGTTCGTACAAATGGTGCAGGAAGGCATAATTCGTTCTGTACAGAATGAGAATTCATAAAAGAGAAATTTTCTAAAAAACCTGAATAGTTACTTTACTTTTCTTCTTCTCTATGTTAAGCTATCAGTAGTAATTTCATGTGAAAAAATAAAGGAGGAAAAAACATGAAGAAAAAAATGAAAACATGGCTGGTATTGGGCTTAGTTGTAATGCTGTTGGTAAGCCTGACAGCTTGCGGCAATGGTGGAAATTCCACTGAGGATGTAATGAAGGCAGCACAGGATGCACTGAATGAAGTAAGCAGTATGCGTTATGACATGGTTATGGATATGGACATGTCTGCTGGCGGTCAGACCATCACAAGCAATACGACAGGAAAAATTGCCTACAATGCTGACCCGTTGACAATGAAAATGCAAATGACCGTGGATATGGGTGCACAGGGAAAAGTCGATATGCTGATGTATGCTGGCCAGGATGGAGACAATCTGGTAATGTACATGAACGATGGTACTACCTGGGGCAAACAGACTTTAGCTGATGCATCTCAGTTGGAGCAATACAAAGCGCAGGATTCCATGAGCATTTATCTGGAAAATATTGATTCCTTCAAGGAAGCTGGCACAGAACAGATAAATGGCGGTGAAGCCACAAAGTATGAAGGGATTATTGCAAACGACGCTTTGAATGAAGTTATGGCGGCGTCCGGTATGGAAGAACAGCTGGCCCAGTATGGTTTGACCGCTGAGGAGGCTGCAGCAATCTATCAGGATTTAGGGGATCTGCCCGTTGCAATCTGGATTGACAGCGAAAGCAAGCTGCCTGTAAAATACGAAATGGACATGACAGCTATGATGCAGAATATTATGACGAAAGTCTTTGAAAAGATGGATGTTGCTGCAGAAGATATGGATTTTACAGTAGACAAAATGTTTATTTCCATGACGTTATATGATTTCGACAATGTAGGAGAAATTGCAATTCCAGAAGAAGCAAAAAATGCTCCAGAAATGAACTTAGGCGTATAATTCTTTTGGCAAAAAACTTCTAATGTAACTATAGGCTTGCTTTCCGATTTTTAGATTGGGAAGCAAGCCTTTTTTGTGTAGCACAACGTCTGGCTTGTCGTGCAGACAGCGGAAACTTATCACAGGATGAAAATTTTTTCCAAGTATAACTGTAAAAGGTGGAATGAATAAAGGTTCGATGGTGAGAGCGAAATTCTATATAAGAAAATATGGAATTTCTTTAATTTTAAATTGACAACTATATTTTGAATGATTATAATGATAAAATATAAGTCAAAAATGTTGATGGGGAAGAGTAGCTTGCAGACTGGTTTACAGAGAGCTGCCGGAAGGTGCAAGGCAGTGACTGGCGCAAGGGAACTGGCCCCGGAATTGTTTTTCTGAACAGGATAGCATGTCGTCAGTAGGAAAAATCGGTCTCGCCGTTATAGAGTTTGAGTGGACAGAAATAGTTTGTTTCTGTCAAATAGAGTGGTAACGCGGAATCCTTTTCGTCTCTGAGAGATGAAAAGGATTTTTTGTCTGTATCAGTCTACAACGAATCCGTGGAAAAAGCTTAGGCTGTTTTCATAGAGAAAATCACAAGAAGGGATGATGCAAAAATGGGAATGACCATTACACAGAAAATTCTGGCAGCCCATGCTGGTCTGCCAGAGGTAAAAGCTGGACAATTGATTACCGCCAAAACGGATATTGTACTCAGCAATGATATTACCGGCCCTGTTGCTGTGCGGGAAATGAAAAAAGTAGGCATTACGGAAGTTTTCGATAAAGACAAAATCGCTATGATTCCCGACCATTTTTCACCGACCAAGGACATTAAGTCGGCAGAACAGTGCAAAGTAATTCGTGATTTCGCCAAAGAACACAAGATTAAGCATTATTATGAAGTCGGTAAGATGGGTGTAGAGCACTGTCTGCTGCCGGAACAGGGGATTGTCGGTCCCGGCGATCTCATTATCGGTGCTGACTCTCACACCTGTACTTACGGTGCTTTGGGTGCGTTTGCTACAGGGATGGGCAGTACAGATATCGCCGCCGCAATGATTAGCGGGGAAACCTGGCTGCGGGTGCCGGAATCCATCAAGGTTACCGTAACCGGCAAGCTTGTAAATCCCTGGATTAGCGGCAAAGACGTGATTCTTTATATCATCGGTCAAATTGGTGTGGACGGCGCCTTGTATCAATCGCTGGAATTTGTGGGGGACGGCGTGCAGTATCTGTCCATGGACAGCCGTCTGACCATCTGCAATATGGCCATCGAAGCCGGAGCCAAGAATGGTATTTTTGCCGTGGATGACATCACCAGAGCTTACGTACAGAATCGGTTCCAGCGGGAACCTGTAGAATATTTCAGTGATGCGGATGCCGAATATGTGCGGGAAATTGTTGTAGATCTGTCTACCTTGCAGCCTCAGGTGGCCTTTCCCCACTTGCCGTCCAACACGAAAGAAATCGGCACTTTTGGCGATGTGACCATTGACCAGGTGGTAATCGGTTCCTGCACCAACGGCCGCATGGAGGACATGCAGGCCGCTGCTAAAATCCTGAAAGGCAAAAAGGTTGCGCCTTACCTGCGCTTGATTGTCATTCCCGGGACGCCGGAGGTATACAGGCAGTGTATGAAAGAAGGTCTTATTGATATTTTCATGGAAGCTGGCGGCGTAGTGAGCACGCCTACCTGCGGACCATGCTTGGGCGGTTATATGGGCATTTTGGCCAAAGGCGAGAGAGCCTTGGCTACTACCAACCGCAACTTTATCGGTCGGATGGGCGATCCGGAAAGCGAAGTTTATCTGTGCAATCCTGTCATTGCAGCCGCATCTGCCATTACAGGGAAAATTTCTGCACCTGAGGAGGTAGAAGGCTAATGTATAAAGGAAACGTATGGAAGGTTGGCAACAATGTAGATACCGATGTGATTATCGCCGCCCGTTATCTCAACGATGCCAGCGACGAAAATATGAGAAAACACTGTTTAGAGGACGCCATCCCCAATTTCAGCCAGGTGATTCATACCGGAGATATTTTGGTAGCCGGTAAAAACTTTGGTTGCGGCAGCTCTCGGGAACATGCGCCTATTTCCATCAAAGTGTCCGGTATCAGCTGCGTAATTGCCGAAAGTTTTGCCCGCATTTTTTATCGCAATGCCATCAATATCGGTCTGCCTATCATTGCCAGTCCCAAGGCTGCTGCGGAAATTCAGGCGGGCGATAAACTGGAAGTGGATGTGGAACAGGGTATCATCAAAAACCTGACGCAGGGTACGACGTATCAGGGAGAGACATTCCCGCCCTTCATTCAGGAAATTATTGCTGCAGGCAATCTGTTAAATTATGTAAAGAAAAAGGTGGAAGCAAAATGAAAATCGCAGTGTTAAAAGGGGACGGCATCGGTCCCGAGATTGTAGAAGCCGCACAGGTGGTTCTAAACAAAACAGCAGAAAAATTTGGTTTGGATATTCAATATGCTGACGCGCTCTTCGGCGGTGCGGCCTATGATGTATACGGCGCGCCTTATCCGAAAGAATCGCAAAAAATTGTAGAGAGCTGTGACGCTGTTCTGCTCGGCGCTGTCGGCGCGCCAAAATATGATAAGGTGGAGCCGAGTTCCTTGCGCCCTGAAAGCGGTCTTTTGGCTATCCGCAAATCCTTGGGGCTGTATTGCAACATCCGTCCTATCCAGTATTATGACTTTTTGGCAGACCGTGTGGTATGGAAAAAAGGTTTGCTGGATGGCTTGGATATCGTAATCTGTCGAGAATTGACAGGTGGTGCTTATTTTGGCAAAAGGGACCACGATGAAAATAGTGCGTATGACACCATTTCCTACAACCGTGTCGAAATCGAGCGCATCGTACGCGATGCTTTTGAGATGGCAAAAAATCGCGACCGCAAAATTCTGCACTCCATTGATAAGGCAAATGTACTGGACAGTTCCCGTCTGTGGAGAAAGGTAGTCAACGAGATCGCTGCGGAGTATCCTGAAGTGGAAGTGCATCACATGTATGTAGATAACGCTGCTATGCAGCTTGTTGTCAACCCGACTCAGTTTGACGTGATTGTAACTGAAAATATGTTTGGCGATATTTTGAGCGATGAATCGGCAGCGTTAGGCGGCTCGCTGGGTATGCTGCCATCGGCCAGTCTGGGCGGCAAAATCAGCCTGTTTGAGCCGTCCCATGGCTCTGCACCGGATATTGCCGGTCAAAACATTGCAAATCCCATCGCGACTATCTTATCAGCTGCGATGTTATTGCGTTTCTCTGCTAAAAATGAGGCTGCTGCGCGGGCAATTGAAATAGCAGTGAATGCAGTGCTGGCAGACAATATCAAGACGCCGGATTTGGCCGACGAAGACAGTAAAGTAGTAGGTACCATGGAAATGGCTCAAGAGATTGCCGCAAGAATTAGAACTATCAAATAAAAGGTGTCACAGTGCAATCCCATTTATCATTTCTGGTGTAACTCAATTTATCCTTTACAATAACTTCCATCTGAATATTACAATGGATAAATATACAATACGCATATAAAAAATATGCGAATATACAAATATCGCATACACCATTATATATCAACTATAGAACAGACCTTGTGAGTATAGAGTAATCTTATTTGCAAGGTCTGTTTTTATTATGATATGGAGTGATGATAGATGGATATACCACAACAAATTTGTGATTTAATTACATTAGTATATGATAAAGAAACAGATAAAATTTTTATAATTCCTACCGCAAACGATAAGCCAGTAAAGATAGTATATGAACGTTTCGATTGGGAAACAAAAGTAGACAGTAATAATATAACATTTTCAAAAAAGATGATTTTTGAAGAATTAATAAATGAAGTGTCTGCTGCTAATGATGTTCCTTATGAAAATGTAAAACAATCTTTGCTGAAACAATTTACAGTAGATTTAAATAAGCTAGAAGAATTGTCCAAAGAACGAAAAGATTGATATATAAGTATTGTCCCATATTCTATATAGTTTTTGGGACAAAACTGCATAATAAAAGTCTAATTTTATTAGGTATATTTGATACTAATGATGTCAATAATAGTAAACAATAACGGTGTTTATGTACATAATAGTGCACATTAGTATCACCAAAGTATCAATGAGTATTCCAAAGTGTCAATATGATACTTTAAAGTGCAAAGAACACGAAGTTATAAGTGAATTTTATGAAATAACTTATCCGAATTTGCGTTCTTATTTCGTTATAATTAAGGGGTTATTTTACTCTACGTCATAAATATTAATTACTGATTATAAACATACATAGACAAAGTTGAATTTGTAGTAAAAATAAAATGATAAAACGATTTACATCATGACAAAAGGTTGCTGACAGCTAAAGGGCTTGTCTATTAGTTGTCAGCAATACTTTGAAAAACTGAATAAGCTTGATTGACTTTGTTTCTGCTTAACAAATAAAAATATGAGTTTTATATGGACTTAATCAAGTGATATATCCCAAAATTCAAAGGGTTCAACATCCCTTCATGTTCAACGATTTGTCCACCTATGACTTTGTCAATATTCCTTCTTCAATTTCTAGAACTTTTTGTAGGTGTTGATTTAAAAAAGTTTTTTGTATGAATTCGTTTTTTAATAAAGATCTTTAATTATTTATCATAAAATTGCAAAAATTTTGTGTTGAATTGCTATTTGTGTTTTTTATAATTTTTGTATTTCTTTCAATGCTTTTTGAATATCTTTACGAATTAGTGGTTGCATGCTGTCGTCATAAATAGATATGTCCGCATTATAAAGTGCGGAAAAAATAGCATCCTTTAATTCTGGTTTATGCGTTGCGAGGATAGGCAACAATTTAATGCATTGTCTGGCCGTAATGGGTTTGATATCTGTTATGTGTCTCAAAAATTTATCGAGCAATTCGTCAATTTTATAATCTTCATCCCATTTTGCATAATAGACCAGCAATACAAGCCCTCTTGTGCGAATGTAGGAATTTTCATTGTCAAGCATATCGCTTAATCTATCGACATAAGGAGAAAGGCAATTGTTTTTTTCACTTTCGTTTTGTAGCTCCTGCAAGGCCTGATAAGCAATACGATTATTTTTTTCAAATAGCAATTCAAATGTTTCTGCTATAGGAAGTGGCATAGTGTTCTCCTTTTCAAATTTCGTTTGTGTTATATGTGTTCTATTTTATCATACTTCTGTGGGTGTGGAAATAGTGGTTTTGAGGGAAGTGAGCAAAAGGGAAAGGGAGACCTGTATGAGAGAAAATTCGTGTAAGAGATGTCATCATGGGATTCAAAGCTTTTTACAGCAGGGCTTATTAGATAGGGAAAATAAAATGTAAAAAAAAATGAAAAATTTTAAAAAAAAGTGTTGACATAAAGACGAGATACATATATAATAGTCAATGTCGCTAAGAGGTAAGGCACAAAAACACAGGGCGGCAGAGAATGTGGGAGTTTAGCTCAGCTGGGAGAGCGTCTGCCTTACAAGCAGAATGTCGGCGGT
>OFGF01000347.1_pt1 | contig 42442 bp, 39 predicted proteins | sample 1521711 | NCBI WGS metagenome assembly OFGF01 (sample SAMEA3504092, study PRJEB24116) | mouse gut metagenome | biome: mouse gut; feature: mouse-associated habitat; material: faeces | place: Denmark | collected 2011 | reverse complement strand
TTGCGAGGTCTGCGAAGCAGGAAGCCCATTGGCTTTAGACGATGGGTGGTTCACCCGGATAAAAAGCAGGCAACCAGAATCGAGCTTCTCGTGAACAATGAAACCCGTTTTGTTGATCTTACCGAGAATGATTTGGTGTTTATTACGAATGGCGGATGTGTAGAAAATTCTGCGATGGGCTCTCAGAATACTCCGGCTCCTTATAATCCGGAAATCAAACCTGGCGGAGGCTGGGATATGTGGAGACGTATTGCTGTCCAAAGTCCTGATTTTGGTAATCCGAATAAATTCTGTTACGATAGTGAATTATGTAATTGGATGAGCGCCACGGTAGAGACATTGGATCAGAGAATCATTCCATACATTACTAATATCTGCAAGCGGGATCCATTTACCGGGAAAGTGGTTACCGGAGGTATCGTTACGGTAAAAGATTCCAGCTGGTTGTTAAGCTGGACAATCAACCGTCAGCCGCAGTTTCGCTCTCAGAAAAAAGATCATTGTCTTGTATGGGTCTATGCGTTGTTTAATGACAGACCGGGCGATTATATTAAAAAGCCTATGAGAGACTGTACCGGAAAGGAAATCTGTATGGAATGGCTGTACCATATCGGGGTGCCGGAAAATGAGATTGAGGAACTTGCAGAGAACAGTGCGAATACGGTTCCTGTCATGATGCCTTATATCGATGCTTTCTTTATGCCGCGTAATGATACAGACCGTCCAAAGATTGTTCCGGATAAATCTGTAAACTTTGCCTTTATCGGCCAATTCGCTGAGACAGAACGAGATACTATTTTCACAACCGAGTACTCGATGCGTACAGGTATGGAAGCGGTCTATACGTTGCTTGATGTTGACCGTGGAGTACCGGAAGTCTGGGGCAGCACGTATGATGTGCGGGATTTGCTCAATGCTGCCGTTAAATTACGTGACGGAGCGCCGCTGACCGAAATGAAGCTTGGATTTAAAGAGAAGCTTGCTGTTGGGAAAGCGCTTCACATGATTAAAAACACAGATATTGAGAAATTGCTGAAAGAATATCATGTCATTTAAAGAAATGGTTTGATAGTCGATTGGATCAGGTTTCCACTAATATATCAGAGGCAAGAAGACCAGTCAGAAGGCTGGTCGCCTCTTCCTTAATCTGTTCCAACGGTACATTTTCGGAATGACTTTCGTTAATAAAACCAACCATACCATAGCATAAGAAACCTGCAATTTTTTTTGCAGAGTACTTCAGTCTAAAATTCTGGGTTTTCTTTGTCGTATAATTTTCTATGGTTTTTAGAACGTGATTGTAGAAAGAAAAAGCCAGATATGGATTTTTCTCCGGTTTTGTGTGACGGAAAAAGTCATAGTTGCTATAGTACAGCTCCATGATGCAGTGAAGAACATTACAGTAACTTTGAACCAGGAGATGCTGCGGATTATTCTCTGTCTGCAGGTGATGGTGAATTTCGGTTCCGGTATGGATCATGTCAAGAAAGATGTCATCAATCAAAGCATATTTATCACTATAATGGGTATAGAAAGTAATCCTGCTGATATCTGCACGTTTGCAAAGCTCTGTGATAGAAATGCTTTCAAAAGACATCTCGTTTAACATTAGAATCAGAGTTGATTTTAAGTTTTTCTTTGTTTTGCGGATTCGTTTATCTTCCATATATTTTACAGTTTCTCCAATCTGTATAATTAACTGACAAAAATGAAATATTGTAAATTGTTATTGTATATTGCAATTGCTATAATTTTAACACGTGTTAAAATAATGGTCAATCTGTTAAGTTTGGATTTGGAGAGATTGGAAAGGAAGAAATATATGTGTAAAATAGCCATAATGACAGACAGTAACTGCGGTATATTGTCAGAGCAAGGAAATAAACTTGGTATTCATATCGTTCCCATGCCGATTATTGTAGATGGCAAGACTTATTATGAGGGAATTGACATTTTTACAGAAGAATTTTATAAAAAGCAAGCCGAAGGTGCAGAAATTACATCCTCTTTGCCATCACCGGGAAGTGTGATCGATATGTGGGATGAATTGTTGGAAACATATGATGAGGTTGTGTATATACCAATGTCGAGTGGGCTTAGCAATTCTTGCGGCAGTGCTATGACACTCGCACGGGATTACGAAGGAAAAGTATATGTAGTTGATAACAAGCGTATTTCGGTGACACTTGTACAGGCAGTATTGGACGCACTTAAGATGGCAGAGCAGGGAATGAGCGGCGCTGATATTAAGACAACATTGGAGAAAGAAGCAGCGGATGCGAATATCTATATCGCAGTAGATACATTGGAGTATCTGAAAAAGGGCGGCAGAATAACTGCGGCAGGCGCAGCCATCGGAAGCGTGCTGAATATTAAACCGGTGTTAAATCTGCAAGAAGAAAAACTGGATGCATTTGCAAAGGTACGTGGCATGAAGGCGGCATTTCGGACAATGTGCAAAGCGCTTCACAAAGATTTGGAAGGAAGATTCAAAGAACTTCATGAAAATGGAGAATTGCTGCTTGGAATGGCTCATACATACATGGAACCGGAAGAGTTAGCACAGTGGAAGAAAGAGTTCGAGGAAGAGTTTCCGGGAGAAGAAATCTTATATGGAGTGCTTACTTTGAGTATTGGATGTCATCTAGGACCGGGAGCACTGGGAATTGGATTGGTTCGGAAAAAATAATCGGGAAATAAAACAGGAAGTATCACTTGAGCGATATCAAAGCGATGCTTCCTGTTCTTTATTCTATCTATTTAAAATTAATTTTGTAAGCTCTACCGGGTCTACGATGTTGCCATCTTTGTATACACGCATGTTACCGGAAGCGATTTCATCGATTAAGATAACTTCGTCGTTGTTATAACCGAATTCGAATTTGATATCCCATAAGTCGAGTCCGATAGACTTTAAGTCATCAGCAACGATTTTGGTGATTTTCAATGTCTGCTCTTTCATGCTTTCGAACATCTCAGGTGTCATAACACCAAGTGCAGCAAGTCCTTCACCAGTTACAAGCGGATCTCCCTTTTCATCATTCTTAAATGTACACTCTACATAACCGCCTTCTAATACAGTACCGTCTTCGATGTATTCGCCGTATCTGCGGATGAAACTTCCTGTAGCAACAAGTCGGCAGATTACTTCCAATCCGTGACCAAATACAGTTGCAGGAAGAACTTCCATAGTTGCTTCGTCTACATTAGCGCCTACATAATGAGTTTTGATGCCGGCATCTTTTAATAATTCAAAATAGTGAATGGATGTTTCAAGGTTTGCCTTGCCGATACCTTCGATAGTAAGTCCGACAGAGTTTTCACCTGGATCAAATACGCCATCTTTACCTGTACAGTCGTCTTTGAATTTTAACAATACATTACCGTTCTCAAGTTTAAATACGTCTTTTGTTTTTCCCTCGTAAATTTTTTCCATGTTTTGCATCCTTTCTTATCTTACAATGGTCTTCATTCCATCAGAATATATTCATTCGGTATCCACTTGCATTTTGCCTCATGAACATATGTTATAATCTCACAGTTGAAGGCGCATGTCTAGTATATTTTCAAAATTTTTTCAAAAAATAGTATCAGTTCAGCAATAACAGTAATTTAACAAAAGGTAGTCTTGTATCATAGAAGGTAGAGATTTATAATAAATGTGGCATTATAAAAAGTAAAGAAGAGAGCATAGAGAGGGTGTAGGTTTATGTATAAATTAATGCGTTATCTTAGGCATTATAAGAAGGAAACAGTGATAGGACCATTGTTCAAGCTTCTTGAATCGAGCTTTGAATTGATCGTACCGCTTGTGATGGCGCGGATTATCGATGTGGGGATCAAGAACAATGATTTGACATATATTTTAAAGCTGGGAGTACTGCTTGTAATTCTTGGCGTGCTGGGGCTTAGCTGCTCATTGACTGCACAATACTTTGCAGCAAAAGCGGCGACCGGATTCGGAACAGAGCTTCGGCATGATTTGTTTGCACATATTCAGTCTTTTTCTTACAGTGAGATCGATAAGGCAGGAAGCGCAACTTTAGTGACCAGAATAACCAGTGACATCAATCAGGCACAGGCCGGAGTCAATCTCGTTATTCGCCTGTTTCTGCGCTCTCCATTTATCGTAGTAGGAGCGCTTGTCATGGCATTTACTATTAATGTGAAGCTGGCACTGATCTTTTGTGTAACAGTACCGGTATTATCTTTGGTCATTTATGGGATTATGGCAGCTACGATTCCATTGTACCGAAAAGTACAAAAGAGCCTGGATGAAGTGTTGCTTGCTACGAGAGAAAATCTGACAGGAATTCGTGTTATTCGGGCATTTTGTATGCAGCAGAAAGAAAAAGAAGAATTTGAGGAGAAGAGCAGTGCATTTTTAGCATTGCAGATTTTGGTTGGGAAGATATCGGCGCTTATGAATCCGGTGACTTATATTATTGTAAATGCGGCAACCATTGCGATTGTGTGGGGCGGCGGACTGCAGGTAAATGAGGGAGCCATTACACAGGGAGAAGTGATCGCGCTTGTCAATTATATGACGCAGATCCTCCTTGCATTGGTGGCGCTTGCGAATCTTATTGTGACATTTACGAAAGCAATGGCATCAGGGATACGGATTAATGAAGTGTTTGATTTGAAACCAAGTATGGTGTCCGGTGAAAAAAAAGAAATGAAGAAGGAAGAAGTAATCCTGGAAATGTCCGGTGTAGATTTTGCGTATCAGGGACATAAAGAAGCCGCTTTGTCGGATTTGAATGTAGTTGTAAAAAAGGGAGAGACGATTGGGATAATTGGAGGCACCGGCTCAGGCAAGACAACGTTTGTGAATCTGATCCCGCGATTCTATGACGCATCGAAGGGCAGGGTAAAAGTAAACGGAGTTGATGTAAAAGACTATGATTTAGGTACCTTGCGTGGAAAAATCGGTATCGTACCGCAAAAGGCAGTGTTGTTTCGCGGAACGATCAGAGAGAATCTTTTGATGGGAAATGCATATGCAACGGAAGAAGATATGATACAAGCGCTTAAGAATGCACAGGCTTATGAGATTGTTATGAATAAAAGCGCCGGTATGGATACGATGGTGAGCGAAGGCGGAAAAAATCTATCCGGAGGACAGAAACAGCGTCTTACGATTGCAAGAGCTCTGGTACGAAAACCGGAGATACTTATTCTGGACGACAGTGCATCGGCGCTTGATTATGCTACGGATGCCAAACTTCGTCAAGCCATTGCCCAAAATACGGAGAATATGACAGTGTTTATCGTTTCCCAACGTGTTGCATCCATTATGCAGGCAGATAAGATCATCGTGTTGGATGATGGAAAGATTGCAGGTATGGGAACACATGCTGAACTAATACAAGGCTGTGAGATTTACAGAGAAATCTGTCATTCACAGTTATCGAAAGAGGAGGTAGCATATGAGACAAAATAAAGATACTTTTCATAAGATATTAAAGCAAGTACGTCCTTACAGACATATTCTCTTACTCTCTCTTGTATTTGCTGTGATTTCGGTAGCACTTACCCTATATGCGCCGATTCTCGTAGGAGATGCACTGGATAAGATTATTGGAGTGGGAAAGGTTGATTTCGATGCGATTTTTCATATTCTGAAAAAATTGGGATTGATCATAGCGGTGACAGGAATTGCCCAGTGGTGCATGAATCTATGCAATAATACAATAGTGTATCGTGTTGTAAAGGATGTGAGGACGAAAGCATTTTCGCATCTGCAGAAACTTCCGTTAAAATATATTGACAGCCATTCTAATGGGGAAACGCTCAGCCGGATCATCACTGATGTAGAACAGTTTTCAGATGGGCTTTTGATGGGATTTTCCCAACTCTTTACAGGAGTGGTGACGATTGTGGGAACGCTGTTTTTTATGCTTTCGATCAATGTTCATATCTCACTTGTCGTTATTTTAATCACTCCGATATCATTGTTTGTAGCAAGTTTTATCGCGAAAAGGACTTATGTGCTGTTTAAAAGACAGGCGGAAGTGCGTGCCGAGATGACTTCTTTGGTAAATGAGATGGCGGGCGATCAGAAAACCATACAGACATTTGGCTACGGAAAACGCGCCTTGAGCCGTTTTGATAAAATCAATGAAGCACTAAGAGAATGCAGTTTGAAAGCGATTTTCTTTTCTTCAATCACGAATCCAAGTACAAGGTTTATCAATGGACTTGTGTATGCAGGCGTCGGTATCGTAGGGGCTATCTTTGCGATGCACGGAGTGATAAGTGTAGGACGATTGTCTTGTTTTTTAAGTTATGCGAATCAATATACAAAGCCGTTTAATGAGATTTCCAGCGTTGTGACAGAATTACAGAATGCCTTTGCCTGTGCAAGGCGGGTGTTTGAATATATAGAAGAAAAACCGGAGACGGAAGATGGGGAAAATGTAAAAGAGCTAGGTGCAGTGGATGGAAGTCTGAAACTTGCAGATGTATCTTTTTCTTATAACAAGGAGAAAGAACTTTTAAAGAATCTTAACCTGGAAGTGAAACCGGGACAGAAGATTGCAATCGTAGGACCGACCGGATGTGGCAAGACAACGCTGATCAATCTTTTGATGCGGTTTTATGATGTGGATGACGGTGCAATTTATTTTAGCGGTACGGATATTATGGAAATAAAGCGTGACAGTCTTCGCAGTAATTATGGTATGGTGCTGCAGGATACATGGTTAAAATCCGGCACCATCGCAAAGAACATTGCCTATGGTAATCCGTTGGCAACGAAAGAAGAGATTGAGGAGGCGGCAAAAGCAGCCTATGCGCATAGTTTTATAAGAAGAATGAAAGACGGCTATGATACTGTGATCACAGAAGATGGAGGAAATCTTTCTCAGGGGCAGAAGCAGCTTTTGTGTATCGCAAGGGTGATGTTAAAGCTTCCGCCGGTATTGATCTTAGACGAGGCGACTTCTTCGATTGATACACGAACAGAGATTAAAATTCAGGACGCATTTAAGAAAATGATGGAAGGAAGAACCAGTTTTATCGTGGCACATCGTCTGTCAACGATTCAGGGAGCGGATGTGATTCTGGTAATGAAAGACGGCAATATCATCGAGCAGGGAAACCATGAAACCTTGCTTAAAAAAGGCGGATTTTATGCAAATCTTTACAAGAGCCAGTTTTCATGTAACAGTTCAGCCATGCACAAAGTCACAAAAATCTGAATTCAAACTTGTTTGAAAACGAAGATTTTTTGTGTACTTTGTATATGGCGCTCTGCCATAAGCGAGGATTTAGCCACGTATGTGGCGAAATAAGCTGCAAAGCAGCTAATCCGAGCTGTTATGGCTGAACTGTTACATTTTCATGATAGAAATGCTTGACAAAATAGGAAAATAGGAATAGTCTTGTATTAGGATAATAATACAAAGCAGGAGGGAGCAGTATGATTGAAATTCAAAATCTGAGCAAAGTTTATAAATTAAATAAAAAACAGATGAAAGAATCGAAGTTAAAAACGCCGCAAAAGGTAGCAGTAAACAAACTTTCTTTGAAAGCGGAGAAAGGAGAAATCTATGGGCTTTTAGGACCGAATGGCGCGGGTAAGACAACGACGCTTCGGTGTATCGCAACGATTATCAAGCCAAGCGGCGGTAAAATCTTTGTAAATGGGCACGAAGTGGAAGAGGAACCGGAAGAAGTACGCAAGAGTATAGGATTTCTCACAAGTGATATCAAGCTCGACCCGCAGTTTTCTCCGGACTATCTGTTCGATTTTTTCGGAAGGCTGCATAAAGTTCCGCAGAATGTATTAAAGCAAAGGAAGAAAGAATTGTTTTCTTATTTTGAAATCGGAGGTTTTGCACATAAACAGATTAAGGAATTATCAACCGGTATGAAACAAAAAGCTGCAATCGCGGTTTCTCTGGTGCATGATCCCGATATTGTTATCTTTGATGAACCTACAAATGGTCTGGACATTATCACAGCAAAAAGCGTTACCGATTATCTTAAGAAACTGCGTGATGAAGGAAAGCTTGTTATAATTTCTACACATATTATGTCTGAGGCACAAAAGCTTTGCGACCGTATCGGAATGATTGTGGACGGTAAGAAAATCTGTGAAGGAACATTGGATGAAATCTTGCAAAAGACGGGCGCAGAAGATCTCGAGGATGCATTTTTTACATTATATCGAGCTAGATGTCAGGCTGGAAAAGGGGTGCAGTAATGAGTGGAATTAAGCATATATTTGGAAAAGAAATGGCGAGAGTATTCAAAGACAGGAAAATGATATTTTCCGTGTTTGTGCTTCCGGTTGTCGTTATGATAGGAATTATGGGATTGACCACAAATATGGCTAAGAAGCAGGCAGAAGATATTGAAAGCCACAAATCTATCGTATACATACAGAACATGCCGGAAAGTTTTGAAAAGTTCCTTGCGGACAATGGGCTTGATTACAATATGAAGCAGGCGAATAATGAAGCTGTATGGGAAGAGGCAAAGACAGAAATCAAAGACGGCGAAGCAGATCTTTTGATTGAATTTCCAAAGCAGTTTGAGGAGCAGGTAGCAAGTTACGAGGCTGGCCAGGACATTCCTCAGATCAAGACGTATTATAATCCATCCGAGAATTATTCCGCGGCAGCATACCGCGAGATTTCCGAAAATATTCTGGAAGGATACCGGCAGATGTTATTGCTTGAGCGAATCGGCGATATCAATGAAGTTACGATTTTTACTGTGAACAGTGATAATGCAGAAATGATCATCCAGGATGACCAGAAGGCAAGCGGAAAGGCATTAGGGACGATGCTTCCGTATTTTATTACAATCCTGCTCTTTGCAGGGGCAATGGGAATCGGTACGGACATGATTGCCGGGGAGAAAGAAAGAGGAACGATGGCAAGTCTTTTGGTAAGCCCGGTGAAACGTAATGCGATTGTGCTTGGAAAAGTATTCTCATTGATGGCGATTTCCGGAATTTCTTCTGTTATATATGTAGGAGCGATGGTTGTGGCAATGCCTAAGGTAATGGGAGGAGCCGATGCCGGATTTGATGTGAGTCTGACTGCGGCGCAGATTGCGATGCTTGCAGTACTTATGGTGGCGCTTGCATTCTTCTATTCGGCAATCATCGTAGTTGTATCTGTATTTGCAAAAACAGTCAAGGAAGCAAATACTTATGTGATGCCGGCATATATGTTGATTTTGATTGTCGGAATGATTACGATGTTTACGAATAAAGAACCGGAATTTTCTTCTTTCTGTGTTCCGATTTACAATAGTGCACTCGTTTTGCAAGGAATTCTTTCCGGAGAAGTAACGATGGCACAATATGGAATCACGCTTGGAATGACGATAGTATTAGGATTGGCGCTGTGTGGAATAATCGTGAAGGCGTTTGAGAGTGAGAAAGTGATGAGTTGTTAAATATGGAAAAGTGACAAAAATAATGCAAGGCACGAATTGATTACATTATAATGTAATTGTTCGTGCCTTGTCTTTGGTGTCAAGTATATAACAAAACGTCTGGTAGATATTTTTTGTATTATGTGAAGATATTTATTGTGTGCGTAACTTTACAATAAGGCGTAGCAGTATTTTCCCAAGTGCGGTGACGAGGATAGCAGCCGCGATTGCTTCCGGAACCCCTGAAGAGGCGACGGTTGCCATAATCAGACCGAAGACAGCTGAGACGGCTACTTCTTTTGCCTGCGCATATTGGGCTGCAAACATAAAGTAGATGCTGCTCATGACGAAAATGGTGTTTACCATGGAACCGACAAAGCCGGTGATGATAAGTCCAAGCGTCTGATTGCAGTGGATACGCATCAAAAGGCACCATAAAAGTCCTGCGATTACGCCGATCATAATACGGCATCCGACAGATATCCAGATTGCTTTTAAAGCTCCAACGAGACCAGTCGTGGTCAGAAACGGAGAAAAAGCAAACGATAAAAGAGTAGGTGCCATCGTGTTACTGATCAAGGAACAGATTCCAAATACGCCTCCTAAGATAGCGCCGGCCAAAGGACCGAAAAGGACTGCACCAAGAATGACTGGAATGTGTACGGTTGTCGCCTTAATGATTGGAAGCTGTATCATGCCAAGCGGGGTATTCGCAAGGACCACGATGACGGCTGCCATAAGTGCAACACTGACCATCCAGCGTGTGTCTTTTTTTGTTTTGTTCATTATTTAGTTCCTCCTTGTTATCATTCTCTTAATGAGATACAATACAGTGGAAGTATAACATTTTAGAACAATAACGGCAAGACTTGTCTTGAAAAAGATACAAAATATGGAAGGAAGAAAAATCAATGATATTAAAAGGAAAAACAGTGATTCTTGGTGTTTCCGGAGGAATCGCAGCATATAAGAGTGCATCACTTGCAAGTATGTTAATCAAATCCGGAGCGAAAGTACATGTGATTATGACAGAACATGCAACCAATTTTATTCATCCGATTACCTTCGAGACGCTGACCAGACAGAAATGCCTGACAGACACATTTGACCGGAATTTTGAATTCAACGTAGAACATGTGGAGCTTGCAAAAGCAGCGGATGTGATAATGATTGCGCCTGCGACCGCAAATGTGATTGCAAAAGCGGCACATGGGATTGCGGATGATATGTTGACTACGACTCTGCTTGCCTGTAAATGCCCTAAGATTATTGTTCCGGCAATGAATACAAGAATGTATGAAAATCCAATCACACAGGATAATATAAATACTTTGAAAAAGTACGGAATGGAAGTCGTGACACCGGCAACCGGATACCTTGCGTGTGGAGACACGGGAGCGGGAAAGATGCCGGAACCGGAAATACTATTCGAACATATTGTAAGAGCTATCGCATATCCAAAGGATATGGAAGGAAAGAAAGTGCTTGTAACTGCCGGACCAACACAGGAGAAAATTGATCCGGTGCGCTATATCAGCAATCATTCTACCGGAAAAATGGGATATGCCATTGCACGTCAGTGCATGCTGCGAGGAGCACAGGTTACTTTGGTGAGTGGAAAGACAAATCTAAAGCCGCCGATGTTCGTAGAGGTGGTTTCGGTTATCTCTGCCAAAGATATGTATGAGGCGGTGATTGAGAGAAGCGATCGGATGGACATTATTATTAAAGCCGCGGCAGTGGCAGATTACCGTCCGGCAAATGTAAGTGAAGAAAAGATGAAGAAAACAGGGGGAGAACTTAGCATTGAACTCGAGCGGACGCAAGATATCCTGCAGCACTTGGGCACACATAAAAAAGAAGGACAGTTTCTGTGCGGATTTTCTATGGAGACGCAAAATATGTTGGAAAATTCCAGAAAGAAATTGGAAAAGAAGAACCTGGATATGATTGCAGCGAATAACCTGAAAGTAGAAGGCGCAGGGTTTGGAACGGATACGAATATCATTACGTTGATTACAAAGGACATGGAAAAAGAGCTGGAGATTATGACGAAAGCGGCAGCTGCGGATGAGATTCTGGATGAAATTATGCGAAGGATGCAGTAAGGAACCCAATGAAGGCAGCTGCATATACTAAAGCAAGGAAGAAAGAGGCAGGTGCAAAGAATGCGGCTGTGTGAGCTTCGGGAAAAAGAGGTGATCAATCTTTGCGACTGCAAACGGCTTGGATGCGTCGTAGATTTGGTTATTGATATGTGCAGCGGCTGTGTGGAGGCAATTATCGTTCCGGGACCATGTAAGATATGTGGACTATTTGGATATGATTCAGAATATATTATTCCATTTGCCTGTATCAAATGTGTAGGGCCGGATATTATCATGGTTGAGATTCAGGAAGAACGATGCCTGAAAAGCTGCAAATAGGTATGAAATAGCAAAATCCCTTCTTGTGAATATGTTAAAGCGAGGAGGGATTTTATTATGGCTATGAAAGTGATTGATGTAAGCAGGCACAATGGAGAAATTAACTGGGAAGATACCAAAGGAGAAATGGATGGCGTCATCATCCGATGCGGCTATGGCGATGATATCGCAAGTCAGGATGATGAAAGATGGAAATACAATGCAGATGCATGTGTACGCCTTGGCATACCATTTGGCGTATATCTCTATTCTTATGCAGATAGTACGGCACATGCAAAAAGTGAGGCAGAGCATGTGCTGCGTCTGATAAAGGGTTACAAATTATCCTATCCGGTCTATTATGATTTGGAAAATGCTCAGACGGTAGGAAGCGTAAGTGACGATGCGTTGAAAGAAATTGTGCACACATTTGCGACGCATATTGAGCAGGCAGGATATTGGTGCGGGCTGTATGCAAATTATTCCTGGTTCGAAACAAAGCTTGCAGACACTTATTATGACCGTTATACAAAATGGATTGCAAGATATGCAAGTACGCTTGGATACAACAAAGAAGTGGGGATGTGGCAGTATACCTCAACCGGAAGTGTGGCAGGGATCAGCGGCAATGTAGATATCAGCCATTGCTACAGGGATTTTCCTAAATTGATTAGCGGCGAGAATGCCTGGGAACCGCCGAAAGAGACGGAAGTCAACGTATATTATCGGGTGCGCACAAAAGAAACCGGATGGTTAGAAGAAGTGCGTAATCTGGAAGATTATGCAGGCTATAAAGGATATGCGGTCACGGATATAGCGGTACGTGCCAATCATGGAAGCGTACGTTACCGCGTGCATGTAAAAGGGGGGAAATGGCTTCCGTATGTAAGTGGATATGACACCAAGGAAAGTAAGAATGGATATGCCGGTAATGGAAGGGTTATCGATGCAATTGAGATTTATTATTATACGCCGGAATCCATACGCCCATACCAGAAAATCAAGTATCGCATTGCTCCAAAAGGAGGAAACTATTATCCATGGCAGTATGATACAGAAAAAGCACCGGGACAGGACGGGTATGCGGGAGTGTATGGCAAAGAAATCGTGAAATTTCAGGCAATTATAGAATAAATATAGAATAGTTGTTTGACAATGTATTACCGCGGCATTATACTGATTTTAGAGTAAATGAGGAAAGGCGGAATAACCATGAAGTGTCCATATTGCAGCAATCCAGATACAAGGGTGATCGATTCAAGACCGGCAGAAGACGGGAATTCTATTCGAAGACGAAGGTCTTGTGATGTCTGTGGCAAGCGTTTTACCACGTATGAAAAGGTAGAGACAATTCCTTTGATTATTATCAAAAAGGATAATAACAGGGAACAGTATGATCGAGCAAAAATCGAAGGCGGCGTGCTCCGTGCGTGTTATAAGCGTCCGGTATCGGCAGCGGATATCCAAAAAACGATTGATGATATCGAAACAGCTATCTTTAACAGCGAAGAAAAAGAAATCTCCAGCAGCGCCGTAGGTGAGATTGTTATGGATAAGCTGGAAAAACTGGATCCGGTTGCATATGTAAGGTTCGCGTCAGTTTATCGTGAATTCAAAGATGTGAACACATTTATGGAGGAGCTGAAAAAAATATTAGATAAATAATTAGCCAAAGATTGCGCTATGGTGCAATCTTTGGCTGATTATGGGAAAGAATAGCATGAGAACATATAAATTAACAATTGCGTATGACGGAACGGCATACAAGGGTTGGCAGCGTCAGGAGACCACAGATAAGACGATTCAGGGAGTTCTGGAGCAAGTTTTAACAAGGATTGTAGGATTTCCGATTCAGATTGATGGCTCCGGGCGCACAGACGGAGGCGTCCATGCCGGTGGACAGACGGCAAGTTTTAAGCTCCCTGGAAAGATAGAAGAAGAGGCATTACGGGAAAGGCTGAATCAGGAACTGCCAGTGGACATTCGTATTTTGAAATTGCAATTGGTGCCAAATGCATTTCATGCAAGATACAGTGCGAAAGCCAAACGGTATGAATACCGGCTGGATTTAAGAGAAAAGCCGGATGTGTTTACCAGGCGGTACACGTATCATTTTCCATATGAGCTGGATGTGGAAGCGATGAGAAAGGCAGCGGGTAATCTTATCGGTACCTATGATTTCACAAGCTTTTGTGACAAAAAGGAAGAGGACGGCAATACGCGGAGCATATATGAAATTACCATAAGACAAGAAAAGGACAAGCTTTTCATCAGTTATTATGGAAATGGATTCTTATATCATATGGTAAGGATTCTGACAGGAACACTTTTAATGGTTGGAAAAGGGACGTTTGCCCCGGAAGAAATGAAAGCGATCCTTGCGGCAAAAGAGCGGGGAAGGGCAGGCTTTCTTGCGCCTGCGAGAGGACTTTTTTTGCAGGAAGTATATTACAAATAAAAGGTATGGCAGAGAAGAATCTGCAATAATAGAATTAGATTTGAAGAATGGAGGAGTCGAAGGATGAAACTGATATCATGGAATGTAAATGGAATTCGTGCGTGTGTGCAGAAAGGATTCTTGGATTTTTTTAATGAGGTGGATGCAGATATCTTCTGTATTCAGGAGAGCAAGATGCAGGAAGGGCAGCTTGAGCTGGACTTGCCTGGATATTATCAGTACTGGAATTATGCCGAGAGAAAGGGATATTCGGGAACGGCGATTTTTACAAAACAGGAGCCGATGTCAGTCGCTTATGGAATCGGAATCGAAAAGCATGACAAAGAAGGGCGTGTGATCACGCTGGAATATGAAGATTTTTATTTTGTGACAGTGTATACTCCGAACTCTCAGAGCGAACTGGCAAGGCTTGCGTATCGAATGGAGTGGGAGACGGATTTTCTGGCTTATTTGAAGACATTAGAAGAAAGCAAGCCGGTTATTTTCTGTGGGGACCTTAATGTGGCGCACAAGGAAATTGACCTTAAGAATCCAAAGACGAATCGGAAAAATGCAGGATTTACCGATGAAGAGCGCGGCAAGTTCTCGGAAGTGCTGGAGGCAGGATTTATCGATACGTTCCGTTATTTTTATCCGGATATGGAAAGCATTTATTCCTGGTGGTCCTATCGCTTCAGTGCAAGGGCAAAAAATTCAGGGTGGCGTATTGACTATTTCTGCGTATCGGAAAGCTTGAAAGAGCGACTTGTGGATGCAAAGATTCTGACAGAGATAATGGGTTCAGACCATTGTCCGGTAGAACTTGACATCAGATAGGAGGCAGTATGAGGATTATAAGAGAAGAAGCGGCGGCAGTAGTGATAGATTATCAGGAAAAGTTAGTTCCGGCGATGCATAAAAAGGAAGAACTTATCAGAAACTCCCAGATACTGCTTAAAGGATTAAAGATACTTGGAGTTCCGATGTGTGTAACTCAGCAGTACACGAAAGGACTCGGGATGACGGTAAGCGAAATACAGGAAGCAGCCGGCACCAAAGCCTATATGGATAAGATCAGTTTTAGCACAGCTGATGTGATAGCCGAGCAGGTTCAGGGAAAGAAATACGTGATTTTGTGCGGGATGGAAGCGCATATCTGTGTGCTGCAGACGTTGATTGATTTAAAAGCAAAGGGATATGTTCCGGTGTTGGTAGAAGATTGCATCTCCAGCCGTAAGAAAAATGATAAGAAGATGGCAATAGAGCGAGCAATACAAGAAGGAGCGATCGTGACGACTTACGAAGCAGTGCTGTTTGAACTTCTGAAAGAAGCAGGGACAGAAGAAAGCAAGGCGATTCAGAGGTTGATAAAGTAGAAGGAGGCATATCAAATATGAAACCTATTCCTCTTAAAATTGTAATAAGGATATCAATTCCATTTTGTATTTTAGGCTTTCTTCTTATGGCTATTGGGATTGGCATAGGAACTAACGTAGGCTTAATTGTGCTAACAGCAGGATTACTTGTACTCATCGGGGTTATAGTTTTTATGGCTGTTTTTTATAGATGCCCTTATTGCGGAAGGTCTATTACTATATGGTATCGTAACCATTATTGTCCGCATTGTGGAAATTACCTGGTTTAGCCAAATAGTAGAAGCAGATTTATGGAAGAGTAACAAACAAATAAAAGGACTGTATATGATATGTAAGATGGAATCATATATGGTCCTTTTCTTATTCTTATAGGAAACACCTTGTCACACTAAAGCGTGAAAGTTTTTCCTATAAGACAAGACCCTCCGGGAGGATACGCACTCGCGTGAGTGGAAACAGTCAGAAAAAGCTGACCACGCTCGGCGTGCAAAGCGTGCAAGCCCCTCATGAGTGAGGAGATGGGGGAGTTGAAGTGGGCTTGTCCACTTTGTTTTAAAGAGAGTTTATTTACTTTTTTCCAACTTCTTCTTGAGTACATTCTTCAGCCGGCTAGATATCGGACAGAGTTGTCCATCTGTCATAGTAATCATTCCGGTCTGAAAATCTACTTCGCTAATCTGTGTTGTATTGATAAGATAGGATCGATGGCATCTGAAAAATGGTTCTTCCAGCTGTAATTCCACCTCTTTTAGTTGCGCAGGAAATTCAATTGTACGGGTTTTGGCGTACAGTATGATTTTGTGGAAATATTTGGAAGTTTTAAAAAAGAGGATATCATTATAATTAATGATGATTCTGCGTTGATCCAAAGGAATCACAAATGTTTTCAAAAGATAGCTGTTGGCAGCAGCATATTTATCAACCACATCTAAGAGGCATTCATGAATCTTGGATCTCATCTTATCGTAAGTATCTTTAATAATAAAATCAAGAGCTTCTATTTTATACTGGAAAGTCATAAAAATCTTCTCAGAATGACTTGTGATAAAAACAATGAAGCAGAGAGGTTGCAGTTTGCGTATCGTTTGAGCAAGTATAAGACCATTCATATCTATATTCAAATCAATATTGAGAAAGAATAAGCAGGTATTCTTTGAGGAAGACGCTTTATCTAAAATATCAGAAGGATTATTCGTGGCAAGCCTCAAATTCATGTCTAGTTCATCGATTAGAATAAAATTTTCAATAGATTGTGAAAAAAGAGATAGCAGTGCAGTATCATTTTCGTAAATATAAATATCAATCATTTGTAAGTTCTCCTGTAGATTCGTTATATGCTTATTATAACTTATAGGTGGAAATGAGGAAAGCGAAAGGGATAAATGGTCTTATATAATGACTAAATGGGCAGGCGCATGTAAAATATCGGTTGTTAAAAATGCGTTTATTCGTGATAGAGAGGCGTTTAATACTTTTTTATAAATTGTGGAGAAAAAAGTATATAATGACTAATAGATGGAACATGAATTTGTTTTTGGGGCGTACGACCGAAAATGAAGAATAAAAATTAAGAAATATGATTTGCAAAGGAGGGAGAATTTTTATAAAAATTTGAAAAGGAAACCGAATAATTCCTTGAATTTTATTGTTATAAAACTAACAGTGACGGATAAGATTGTGGAGCGGGTCAGTTTTATAAAAAGTGTATCACAAGAGAAAGAAATTAGAGAGCGAAAGTAGAATGTGGGTTTCATAATTCCATCAGTATCTTGCGCGGAAAAGGAGATTGTAAATATGGGGAAACAATTAAAAAAAGTTTTACCAATTATAGGGACAGTTGTTCTAATGCTCAGTATGTCGATTATGACACATGCAGTAGAGAAGAAACAGATATCACTTCCAGCAGATATGAAGTGGACAACAAAATATTCTGTTAGTAGAACTGGGCAGTATAGTTATGTAAGAGCGAGATGTCATTCGGTTTATCCTGAAAGTGGAAGTGACAATTATTCTAGAATGAGATGTCGAGTAGTTAATAGTTCTGGGACTGTGATTTCTGAATCAACTTATATAATACTCACAGAAGGAGCATCAATTACACAAATAGGATTAAAAGAGGGCTATTTAAACTTGTCTATGGTGTATTTTCAGTTTTCAGGAAATACAGTATATCCAGCACAAGCAATTGTTTCTTATTACGGTTAAAATTCTAAGTGCCTAAGGTAATTGACTGATGCGTAAAATTTATTAAAAGATATAGGCAGTTGCAAACAAGATTCTGAGCTTGACTGTAGGACAGAAGTGTGGTTATACAGTAGTTGAAATATTAGAGTAATTTTTATGCTGTATTTATGCGGGAATTGTAGTTTGCAAATGCCTATATCAGAAGATATTATACAAGGGGGAATGTGAGATGTTTTTAAAAGCAACTGTTTCACAAGGTAAGTTTATGCTAAGGCAGAAGAAGGCCTGGATTGTTTTCTATATTCTGCTTGCCATGGTTCTGGTTAATTTTGTGACCAATGTTTTGATGTTCCGGGGAATGGATTCGCTGGCGATGTATCAGCCAATGAAATTACTTCTTCTGAGCTGGAATAAAACCATGAGCGGAGGAGATCTGTTGTTAGGATTTTTGCAGATTTATCCGTTGTTAGTGATATGTCCTGCGGCTTTTTCCTTGGCGGAGGAACAACAATCAAAGGAATATATCCTTTTGTCTGCGCGCTTGGGAAATATGAAGTATCGTTTTAGCAAGTTGCTAGCGGTATTTGGGGTAACGTTTTTGATCTTCACATTACCGTTTTTTATTGAAATAATATTAAATTGTCTGGCATTCCCGTTAAATGCACAGGGAGACTTGTCTAACTGGAATTATTATGATCCAACTTATATTGAAAGTGTGAATAATTATTTGTTTAGCAAGATATTTTTAATGTCTCCGTATCTGAGCGCGGTTTTAGGAACGATTTTATTTGGAATAGCATCCGGAATATTTGCAGCTTTTACAACAGCGTTTTCTTCCGTGGTCCGATTTCGTTACCGGATATTTCTTTTCCTGCCGATATTCATTTTGCTAAATCTTACAGAAATTGTATCAAGCATATTGTTCAGACGAGGGATGGGATTCCGTTTATCCTGGTATCACTATTGCCTTTTGTATAATGATGAACCGAAAAATGTCGCATATTTTCTGATATTGATGTCAATCCTGATACTGTTGACGATAGGCGGAATGTACATAGGAGGTAAAAAAGATTGTATGTCATAAAAAGTAAATTATTTCCGGGATTGCTGATTGGCATGGTAGGAGGTATCATTCTTTCATTTACCTTTATAAACCCATATAACATGGAAGTCGCACTTTCCGAAGCGGTGCTTCAATTAAGCGGATCCACAGGAGAATTTCCGCTTCTGCCGGTGTTTACGGCTTTGATTTCATTTACCGTAAGGATGCTGCCAAACTATATTTTTGAAATATATATGGGAACCGAATTGTATCATCATTTTTGCACGGCAAGTATTTACATATTTTCCCGCACGCCGCATAGGGTGCGTTGGTACACAAAAGAAATTTTGGGAGTTGCAATTGTGACTTTTCTTGTGCAAATGATGCAGATGCTTTCGAGTCTGTGTGTGACAGCGATACGTTTTGAATTGGTAATAGACCGGGCAGGAATTCTTTTAATGATGTTCCATATTGTGGTTTATACGATGTGGTTCTTTGCCTTCACGATATTGGTAAATCTTGTGGCAATCCAACTTGGAAGCAATCATGCATTTTTGATCATTGGCGGAGTACAGTTCGTTTTTACAGCGCTTCTGAAGTTGGTGGATTTATGTCAGATGAAACCGGAATTAAGCAGATATGTTGTTTGTATGAATCCGGTGGCACATCTGGTTGTAGGCTGGCATGTCAGCAGAGCGGAAGAAATAAAAGAAGTGCTGGCATCGCCGTATGAAGGAATGTATTTGGGAAGTTCGGTGATTTTGATGCTGGGAATATGCATTTTGTCGGCAGTGTACGGAATGTACATGGTATATCGGCATGATTTTTTGATTTCACATATGGAGGGGGAGAGAGGTTAAATGGAATTGAAAGCGCAAAAAATTAGTAAAGTGATTCGTGGAAAAAAGATACTTTCGGATATTAATCTGGAGTTGTGCGACGGAAATATTTATGGAATTGTCGGAGCGAATGGCTCGGGAAAGACGATGCTTTTCCGTGCGTTGTCTGGTCTGATGTCGGTAACATCTGGAAAGATTACCTGGAATGGAAAGGTGCTGCGTCAGGATTTTGCCGTCCTTCCAAGTCTTGGAATCATGTTGGAAAATGTGGGGTTGTATTCGAACATGACAGGAATGCAAAACCTTAGATATCTTGCGAGTTTGAAGAATAAGATTCAGGATAAGGAGATTCGAAGAGCCCTGGAAAGGGTGGGGCTTGATCCGGATGACCGTAGAAAGTATCAAAAATACTCTCTGGGGATGAAGCAACGTCTGGCAATTGCACAGGCAATTATGGAAAAACCGGATGTGATTATGCTGGATGAACCGACCAATTCATTGGATGCAAAGGGCGTGGAAGAGATTCGCCGTCTGATTCTGGAAGAGAAAGAAAGAGGAGCACTGATACTTCTTGCCAGTCATAATCAGGAAGATATTCGGATTCTTGCAGATCATATTTATCAGATTAAAGATGGCTGCATCGTTCGCTAAGGGGGAATGTGATATGAAAATGCGTATTTTGGCGGGAATAACCGCATTGGTTGTTGTTGGTGCAGGGGTATTTGGAGTGATAAACCGACAGACTTATACGGATATTACCAATGAAAAGAATTTTATGGAAAAGCTGCAGGTAGCAGAACTTCCGGGACAGTTTGCGGTGACTGTCTGCGAGGAAATGCAGGAGAGATTACCACAGCTTCCAATTATATTAAGAGTTCGCTTTACGGATGATGTGGAATATTTATTTGGAACAAGCCGGCAAAAAATCTGTGTTCAGGAAGTGTATGCCGGAGATGATATCAGAGTGGGAGATACTATCTATATCACAACAGGAAAGAATGTGAGTACAATGGGGGAAGCAACGGCAGAATTAGGGTTTGTGAATATCCCAAAGCCGGATTGTGATTATTTGGTTTTCCTCTCAGGTGAAAGGGATTCTTTGGATAAATCTCTGCCGGTGTATGATGTGTATGCAGAATCATTGTTTCGTCCGGTGTTTTGTTATGAAGACATAGAAAATAAGATTGTGCCTGTTGGAGAGGAAAATACCTATGTTCCTTATAAAGACGTAAAAGAAAATGAATTTTTTTGTACTTCAGAAGAAGGGATGAAAGCGTGGCAAGACTTGAAGAAGAACATGCTAGACAGGTATCCGATATAAGATAAAAGTGATGGGGAGGTACGATCGTATGAAAAAAATGAAGGTTAGCCTGCTTTGCATGTTAGCAGGTACATTGTTATTCGTTGGATGTCAAAAGCAGAATGAAGAAGGGAAAAAGGGAGCAACAAAGCTGACTTGGTCTATCGCAGGAGTATGGGGGTATGATACCGATGATGCAATAGAAGGTGCACAAGATGTGGTAAATGACGTATTGCAGGAAAAAGGGAAGGATTATCGGATTGAATTTCAGATACTTCCGATGGAAAAGGGAAAGTTATCCGAGGAAGATGAAAAAAGATTGAGAGAAAGTGATTTGATTACGATGGCGAATCAGATTTCTACACATGGGAAAGTTGAGTTTGCATTGAATGCATCGGAATATGCAAAAAGTGGTGCATTTGAAGCATTGGATGAGTGGTTGGAGACGAAAGATGGAGAACAAATCAAAGAAGTTTTTATAGATGATATTACATTAGAAGCAGGAAGATTGGGAGGAAAGCAGTGGATGCTGCCGACGAGCCTGCAAAGCGTCATGGGTTCTTCCCTGAAACTTGAGGAGAGTCTGTATCAGAAGCTTGGAGTCGAATCCGTTCCGGACTTTACAAAATGTGATGAGTTGTTTGCAAAGATTTATGAGATAAATGACAATCGGCCGTTTCTGACATTGAGTGCGTTTGAGAAACAAGGCGGAGTGAATGGAATATCAGTCGTATTGCCGGAATATTTAGAAGAGATTTTTTCCTACAGCGGAAGCGTGTTCCAGCACGACAGCTTGGGAGTGGGGTCCTGGAAAGCAGAAGGAAGCAGTCTGGACACGAGGAATTTGTTCGAGACAGGTTACGTGACGGAAGTATTGTGTGCGTGGAACCGATATCGGGAAAAAGGATATGTGAATGCAAAGATGGATACTATTCCTTTGGTAAGAATATGTGATTCGTATGTTCCGGAAGTATTTTATATGAGTAATGAAGAACAGAGATGGGTAATTCCAAAATCAGAGAATTATATATTAAATATGACCGATGATTTAGATGAATTGTATCCGTTTTTCGGAATGGGGTCAGAGAGTGAGCAAAAGGAAGCTGCGTTTACGGCGATGGCAGATTTTATCGCGGAGCGTGAATTAAATGAGGCAATTCAAGAAATCGGACAAGGAGAAGCTTCTAGGTTTGTTTTCTGTCCGGAATTATCGGAAGAAGGGAAAACGCAATATAAACAATTACTGGAAACGGCGCCAAGATTTCGGATGGAGTCAAGCTTTGATACCTTTGAGATTCCGGAGATTGAGCGGATCAACCAGGTATATGCCGAGTATGCAGTAAAACCGGGCGAAAGCGCAGAGATGGATGTTATGCAGCAGTATTTTTCTAAGGATGGAGTGGTGTCGGAAGAAAGTATCCGAGAACAAGTACAGGTGTGGAATGAAAAGTTAAAAAATGCTGGCATGGATACATTGATAGAACAGATATCGGCGAACAAAAAGTGAGGAGGCTATCCGTATGAAAAGAGTATATATCGTATTTTTGCTAACGGCGGTATTGCTGCTTGCAGGATGCCAAAAAGAAAGTAAGGAGCGTAAGCAAAGCAAGGAGTGGAGCTATAACAGCTTATATGGAGTGAGGGAATACAAGGATGGATTTTATTACATTAAGGACCATTATTGGCTGAGATACTATGATACCAAGAGTGGTAAGTCTGTGGTACTCTGTGAAAAGAATGGATGCAGGCATAATTCGGATAAATGTTTTGCCTATACGGAAGATGGGCTTCCGCATATATGGGGGGATAAGCTTTGCACAGTCACCTCTGACGGCAAAATTGTTGTATCGGATGCCAATAACCGGGAAAAAGAAGAGCTGGATACCATCGGGAAGGCGCGAATGAAAGAAGAGAAGTGTACTCTGACGGTATGGGACTATATAGTATCAGGAGATATGTTATACGTACAGACAACGATTACCGATTACAATTCAGATGTAAAATATCAGGAAGCGGATACTATCTTTGCCTATGATATGAGCACAAAGGAAGAAAAAGAAATTACAGCGATCGATGAAACAAAACAGATGCTGCAGATGCGTATGGCAAAGGATGGGATCTTGTATTATACAGTGCAAAATAAATGGGATTCAGAAAAAGATATCTTGAGTATGACGCAAGAAGAGCAAAAGGAATACTGGAAAGAAGAGGAAAAGAAAACACACATCGAAGTATATCGTGCAGACTATTTCGAAGGAACGGTGGAATTAGTCAAAGAAGTGGACAATGGATTTGTGGTAGCTGTGAATGATGATATTGGCGTTTATTACTATGAATTTGCAGGGGATGGATTAGCAAACGGAATTAAATTGTATCATTGGAATCCGGAAGAGGAGAAAGAAGAGGTTGTTCTGGATAGGGAAGGAAAATCACCACTTCAAGTTACTGTACCGATTTCATCAAAGCATCTTATTATAACTTTGGGAGAGCAATCTGTAATTTATAATCTGGATGGATTTGTACAAGAGGAATTTGTACATCCGGTACTGCAGGAAGGACTGGTCTTTTTTGTGCCGGGAGGCTATGCGTTTGAGAAAAAGACAGGGGAAGATGAGAATGGAGGTGATCTCTTCAAATGGTATTATCTGACCGAAGAAGAGGCACAAAAACCAGAAGGAAATGCAATTCTGGTTGAATGAGGAGGGAGAGAATGATTCCAAAACTGGAGCTTATAGAGGTAACGAAGCGATATGGGAAAATACGGGCTTTGGATCATGTTTCGTTGACATTTGTTCCGGGCGTATATGGACTTTTGGGACCAAATGGAGCGGGAAAAAGCACGCTTATGAAAATTATTACCGATTCGATTCGCGCAAGCTCGGGAGAAGTACTTTTTTGCGAGCGGGAAATCAGACAGTGGAAGCGGTTATACCGGGCAGCGCTTGGATATATGCCGCAGCAGCAAGGCATCTATGAAGAATTTACTGCAAGGCGTTTCCTGACTTATATGGCGCTTTTGAAGGATATCCCGAAACCGGAGATAGAAAAAGAGATCGAACGCGTGTTGGAATTGGTGCATTTATCACAGGTTGCAGACCAGAAGCTGGGTACGTTTTCCGGGGGAATGAAACAGAGGATATTGATAGCGCAGGCTGTGCTTGGGGATCCGAAGATTCTTATCTTAGACGAGCCGACAGCAGGATTGGACCCGAAAGAGCGGATTCGCATACGGAATATGATTTCGCGGATAGCAATGAACCGGATCGTGATTATCGCAACGCATGTGGTGTCTGACATCGAATTCATTGCAAAGAAGATTGTATTGATGAAAAAAGGAGAGGTTTTGGGGTGTCAGCCGCCAGCGAAATGGTTGGAAGAACTGCAGGGGAAGGTGTATGAGATTGCAGTTTCGGAACAGGAAGTGGAAAGCCTGACAGAAAGCTATCTGGTGTGCAATATCAGAAAAGATGAGAAAGAACAAGTTTGGGCAAGAGTGATTGTCAAGACAGCAGAAGAGGTGACCTCATACAGTGATTATCATCTGGTTTGGCCGACATTGGAAGATTTATATCTTCTGAAATTCCAGGAGGAAGGTGAGGCATTATGATGTTTGAATGGAAAAAGCTTTGCTCCAGAAAGAATATTGGTCTTGTGTCAGTTCTTCTCATTGTGAATTTGCTGTTTTTAATTCTTTTGACCTACGGGATGGAGCAAAGCGAGGTGGTACCGCCAAGGTCCTATAAAGCTGTATTTCGTATGATGAAGGGAATGGACAACGAGGAAAAAAGCGATTATCTTAATCGGTTAGAAGAGCAGTCGGTACATATTACCAGCATTGCAGAATATAAACGGGCAAAGATGATAGAAGATATGGCAGAGGATGCCGAAAAAATCGCAGGATATGAGGAATATTTGAGCCGGATGGAGGAAGAGCTGGATGAAAAAAGTGTTTTAAATCTTCTTTCCAAGGACAGTGAATATGATGAGAGAAATGCTAGGAAGAAAAAAGAAGTCTATCAGTCTTTGCATGGAACAAAAGTTTCTTACGAAGCTTCCGAAGGGATTATGGTAACCGACATTTCTTTTACCAATATAGTAATGGTATTTCTGATGATTCTTTTGGCAATCGAATGTATTATCCAGGAAAAGGAAGAAGGGATTCTTCCTGTTTTGCGTTGCTGCAAAAAGGGAAGAGGAAGGCTGATCAGTCAGAAAATGGGATGCCTTGCGGTTGTCAGTGTGACTTTGAGCGGGATTTTCTTTGTTGAGAATCTTATATTTGGCGCGCTGGCATATGGCATTGGAAATGTATTGTGTCCGGTACAGTCTCTGCCGGGATATGAGACGGCGTCGGTTAAGATTTCGGTACTTGTTTTTTTGATATTGGTGTGGCTGATCCGGTCGCTTGCGTTGTTTTTGATTGGCTTATTTGCATTTGGGATTGCCATCTGGACTTATCAGGTGGGCGTGGTATTTATCGGATGCCTGGTTGCGGGAGGAGTCAGCGGCTGGTTATTTTGGACAACCGAGATTCAATCCGCACGGGTATTTTTTTATTATGTGAATCCGACGGCGTTGTTAAAAGTGTTCCCGCTTTTGAAGGCAGAAGTGAACCTGAATCTTTTTGGATATCCGGTCAGCTCCTATGGAGTGGCAATTCCGGCAGGGATTCTTTTGTGCCTGATACTGGCAGGCGGTATTACAGCTCTTTTTATAAGAACGAGAGACGAGATACGGATACGGACATCCAGAAGAGTAGTGCAAAGAAGAAAGAAGTGTATAAAAAGCTTAGGCGGAGAGGAAAGCTATAAGCTTTGGAGGATGCGGAGAGGATTTTTGCTTCTGGCGATGGTATTTGCAATACAAATAGCGCTTTATCCAAAGGATTTTCTCGCACTGCCGGAAGAAATCTATGAGGACGGATATTTATCTTACTTAGGACAAGAAGTGACAAAAGAAAAAAAAGAGTGGCTGGATGAAGAGTGGAAACGGCTGAATATGGATTTGAGCAGTTATGACAGCCAGGACAAGAAAGCGGTGTTAGAAAACAGAATTTATCCTCTGTATGCGAGATTGTCGGAAAAGAAGGAGAAAGGAGAAGCGGCGGAGTTTATCCGACAGAGCGGTTACCGTAAATTATTCGGTGTAGAGGAGCTTGCGTCGGAACGAAAGAATATTATGCTGTATATTCTGGTTTTGATACTTGTATGCAGCATGTACATTACGATGGAAAAGACAAATGGAATGATGACCTTGATAAAAACCAGTAAATGCGGTTTTGAGGATGTGCAAAGAGCGAAATATAAGCAGGCATTGGTATTTTCCACGATCAGCATGATCATTGTCTGGGGACCGGATATCGTGTGGTTCTTACGGTATTATGGATTGGCAGAGTGGAACAAACCGATATCATGGATTCTGGAATTCTCTTCCTGGAACAGTCATATGCGTATCTGGATGTATCTGGTGCTGCTTTGGGGAATCCGGTTTGCGTCCGGTGCGCTGCTTTGTGGCCTGATTCTTCTGGTTTCCGAAAAGAGCAAGACTACGATGGGCAGTCTGGCTGTGAATATGTTTGTATTCGCAGTGCCGGCAGTGCTGGCGGTACTTGGGATACCTGGCACTATGCAGTATACATTCAATGTTTTTCTGGAAGGAAACAGCATTCTATGCTCCGGAGACTGGATCGTACTCTATGGAATCATCTTTTTGTCTATCGGGATTATGGTATTTTCTATGCGGAAGAAAATGGAAAGAAAAAATTAAGAAATAATAAGAAAATCAAAATATATAATGATAAAAAGTGTGTTATTATATTGAAAGAACTGTAAATAAAAACCTTACTGAAGGTTGAAGGGAAGGAGAGCAGACGTGGAAAAGGTGATTGAAGTAAAGAATCTGTTTAAGCTGTACCGGGTCGGAGATAGTATCGTACGTGCGTTAAATGGGATTAATCTTTCTATCTATGCGGGTGAATTTTGTGCGATTGTCGGAACATCAGGCTCCGGGAAATCTACGCTTTTGAATATGCTTGCAGGGCTGGAAAAGCCGACGAAGGGAGAAGTCGTCATCAATGGCGAACATATGGAAAGGCTAAAAGAGGATCAGCTCGTGAGTTTCCGAAGGGATCATATTGGATTCATTTTCCAGTCCTTTCATCTAATAGGAACGATGAATGCTTTGGAGAACGTTGCGCTGCCGCTTAGCTTCCGGGGAGAGCGAAAGGAAAGCCGCCTAAAAAAGGCGGATGCAATGCTTGATATGGTGAACTTAAAAAAACATAAGAAGCATTTGCCCAATCAAATGTCCGGAGGACAGCAGCAAAGAGTCGGAGTGGCAAGAGCATTGGTCGTAGAACCGGAGATCATTTTTGCAGATGAACCCACGGGAAATTTGGATTCACATACTTCCAAGGAAGTAATGGAGTTGATGCAAAAAGTGGTGCGGGAGCAAAACAGAACTTTGGTAATGGTAACACATGATAATGAACTGGCAGCTTATGCGGATCGCGTGTTCCATATCATTGATGGAGAGATTGTAAAAATAGAAGAGAATCGTACATGCAGGGAGGACAAAAGAAATGAGAAAGTTTAAAAGAACGCTGGCGCTTGTCGTAAGTGCGGTGGTGATTGGGAGTGCAGCGATGCCGGCGCCGGTTTTTGCAGAAAATGTAACGCAGACCAAGAGTGTAAAGACTGGAGTGAACTTAAAAGTCAAAGAAGGAAAGACACCGGCCTATAAATATGGAGAGACAAAAGACCTTACACTTACTATTGCAAATAATACGGAAGCATCCATTGAAAATGTAAGGATCACTCCGAGAGTAAAAGCAAGTATCGACAAATGGCCATTTGAGATTGATAAAGTGGACTATGAAACCAAGATAGGAAAAATCGAAGCAGGAAAGACAGCGGAGATTACATATAAGCTGACTGCAAGAGATGCGATAAAAGATGGCTATTATTATGTGAAGTTTGATGTGATTTATGACGGATTGGAGGATTCTTTTGAACAAGGAGTCTTCGTAAAGACGACGGCGAAACCGGAACCGGAAAAACCGGCTGAGGAGCCAGGAAATACACAGCCTCCGGCTAATGATCCTCCGACACATCAGCCACAAGACCCAATACAGCCAGGTGATGGAGGTTTTTCTGGCGGCGGATTTGACAACGCTGATGTTGGAGGAGATGACCAAGGTGTTACTTCCGTTCCGCGTGTTATCGTGACCGGATTTTCTACGGAGCCAAAAGAAGTAAAAGCAGGCTCAAACTTTAAATTGATCGTGCATCTTCGCAATACTTCAAAAGAAACGGCAGTAAGAAACATGTTGTTTGATTTTAATGCGCCGACGGAGGGCAGTGATGCGAATACAGCTTCACCGGCATTTTTGCCGTCTTCCGGGTCCAGTACCGTATACTTAGAAGAGATTGCGGCAAACGGCACGAAGGATATTTCGATTGATCTGAATGCGAAAATGGATTTGGTACAGAAACCATATAGTATTGATATGTCTATGAAGTATGAAGACAAAAGCGGAGGACAGTTTGAAAGTTCTTCCAGTATTTCCGTGCCGATCAAGCAGGATGCAAGATTCGAGTTCAGTGAATTTGAGCTTAGTTCTGAGACAATAGAAGTTGGTTCTGAAGTCAATGTTATGTGCAGCCTTTATAATATGGGAAGAATCAAGCTGTACAATGTGAAGGCAAAATTCGAAGGAGAAGGATTAAAATCCAAAGAAATCTTTGTGGGGAATGTAGAACCGGGTGCGACTGCGACGATTGACGGTATGGTCACGGGAGAAAAAGAGACGACCGGTGACGGAAAAGCGAAAATGATTGTGACTTATGAAGATGAAGCAGGCAGTGTATTTACGACAGAAAAGGAATTAGTCTTGCTCGTGACTCCGCCGATGATGAATGATATGCCAACGGTGGATATAGATGGTGTGATGACAGAGGAGGAGAAGGCATTTCCGGTCATACCGGTAGTTGTTCTTGTACTTCTCGCAGCTGGTATTGCGGCATTTATTATTATCCGTAAAAGAAAACAGAAAAAAAGCCAAATGGAAGAGGAGGATTTGTTAGAGGATGAGCTTAATAGACTTACTGAGGATGAGTAGCGGGAATCTGAAACGCAGAAAACTTCGGACATTTCTGACCGTACTTGGCGTTGTGATCGGAACCGCATCCATTGTTGTCATGATTTCTTTAGGTCTTGGCATGCAGCAGTCTATGTATCAGCAAATCGATGAGTCCGGAGGGCTTACAACAATAGAGGTAAACGGAGCAGGCGGCTATGGAGGAATGTATGGCGGAGACCAGGAAGCGCCGGAAGAATACATTACTGATGAAGTCATTGAACAATTCAAATTGCTGGAACATATCGAATATGTGACGCCCGTTTTGGAGGTGTCTGCGATTGCTTTGAAAGGAAATTATGAAGGCTATCTGAATTTGCAGGGATTAACCCACGAGGCGCTCGAAGCATATGGCATTCCGCTCAAGGAAGGCGGAAGCCTCCCAGAAGAAAATGGAGCGTCTTTGGAATTTGTGATGGGAAATATGATGCTGCAGAATTTTTATAACAAATCGGGAGGCGGAGGCTACTGGGAGACAGGAGAGCTGCCGGATATTGATTTTTCTAAGGATTCCTTGTTTTTGATTCTGGATACGGACTCCTATTATATGAATCAGGGAAATTCCGGATTTGGAGATATGGGAGGAGAAGGAAGCTCGCAGCCGAAAACCATTGCAAAAAAGCATGTAGTAAAAGCCTGTGGTGTAGTAGAAGGAGGAATCGAAGAGTATAATACGCATTCCTATTCTACATATTGTGACATCGAAACTTTGAAAACTATGCTTAAGAAGGAATTTAGAGGAAGAGCGATTCCCGGACAGCCGACAATGGAGAACGGAAAACCGTACAAATATTTTATTTACAACAATGCAAGGGTAAAAGTAGATGATCTGGACAGTGTGGAAACGGTGTCGGAACAAATCCGGGCAATGGGTTTTCAGACTTACAGCAATGCGGAATTTTTGGAAACGATGCAGGAACAGTATTTTATGATCCAGGCAGTACTTGGAGGCATTGGAGCGGTATCTCTTCTGGTCGCTGCAATCGGTATTGCCAATACGATGATGATGTCGATCTATGAAAGAACAAAAGAGATCGGTGTAATTAAAGTGTTGGGATGCAGCTTGAAAAATATCAAGCAGATGTTTTTGATGGAAGCCGGATTCATTGGACTTCTTGGCGGTCTAGTGGGTAATGTGTTAAGTTTTATGGTATCTTTTGTAATTAACAAGATTGCAGGAAGCGTAGCCGGCGCAATGGGAATCGCATCTGATATCTCTTACATCCCGCCATGGCTGGTGCTTATATCATTGGTGTTTGCAATTTTTGTGGGAATGGCAGCAGGATATTTCCCGGCGCTTCGGGCGATGCGTCTAAGTCCGCTTGCGGCGATACGAAACGAATAAGAGAAATGATAGGAAATATTAAGCAAGAAAAAGATGGAGGCTTATAAAAAGCCTCCGTCGAATCCAATGATCTGACTTGTCAGATAAGTATGTTTTTGGGATAAATCAAATACAAGTTCTGCCACTTCTTTTGGGGCAGCAAATCTTCCGGCTGGAATCTCGTATTCCAGCTCTTTTTTTTCTGTTTCGGTAAGCTGATTGTTCATGGCAGTATCGATGACGCCGCAGGCAATGGCATTGACCTGAATATTGCTTGGAGCAAGTTCTTTGCCGAGCGCCTTTGTAAGCCCATGCAAGCCTGATTTGGCAGCGGAATAGGCAGCCTCGCAGGAAGCGCCGCCGGTGCCCCACATGGAAGAAATATTGATGATTTTTCCCTCCTTTGCGGAAACCATCGCCGGAATTGCTGCTCGGCAGCAGTAAAATGCCGAAGACAGATTCGCAGAGAGTATGTGATCCCAATCTGCATCCGACATATCTGTTAAAAGACCGATATAGGCAACGCCGGCGTTATTTACCAGAACATCGAGATGCTTGTCGCCGTCGTTCAATCCAGAGCAAATCCGCTCGATTTCGTGAAAAATCCTTCGCACGTCATCCGGATTGGATACATCCCCAGTCAGGGAGGTACAACTTCCTCCACTTTGGGTAATTTCGTTTTCAGTTATTTTTAAATCTTTGATACTTTTTTTGCAATTTATAAATACATGATATCCGGCAGCCGCAAAGCGCAGAGCGCAGGCGCGTCCGATACCGCGGGAAGAGCCGGTGATAAATACAGTTTTTGTTCTCAATGTAAGACCTCGTTTCTGAATTCATTTTGTGATTTGGTTATGGCATACATTTATACTATACTATGTAAAAAAAATATGCAAAGAAAATATGTAAAGAAAAAAAAGTCAAGAAGAGGCGATTTTTATGCATTGAGTGGGGGGGAGGTTGATGTTATAATAAAAAACAGGGAAAGTATACCACAGAGCTTTCTTGCGGTGAAGGGACAAAGTGATGGAGAATAGGAAATAAGATTTCCGGAAAGAGCGGGGATGGCAGATGATCGACAGAGCGATTGAATTTGCAACGAAGGCGCATAAGGGACAGTATCGGAAAGGAACGAAGAGGCCGTATATTGTCCATCCGATGGAAGTAGGAGAGATTGTATCTTCCATGACAACGGATGAGGAGATTATCAGTGCGGCAATTCTTCATGATACGATTGAAGACTGCAAAGGTATCACGGAGGAAGTGTTGGCAAGAGAATTCGGGGAGCGGATAGCGGATATAGTGGCTCAGGAAAGTGAGGATAAGTCAAAGACTTGGATGGAGCGAAAAGGACATACGATTGAAAGGCTGAAGGAGGCACCAAAAGAGGTGCAGATGATCGCGCTGTCGGACAAGCTTTCGAATATGCGGGATATCAATCGTGATTATCCGATATGCGGAGAAGAGCTGTGGAATAGGTTTCGCATGAAGGATAAGAAGGTAATCGGCTGGTATTATAAGGGGATTGGCAAAGTACTGGAGAAAGAATTTGCAGGCGTTCCGGCATTTGAAGAATACCGGGAACTTGTGAAGAAACATTTTGGAGAATGAAGACGTGTTTCGAAGAAGGAGTGGAAACGACGAAAAGTTTTTGCTCCTTCTTTTTATGTTTTTGGAAAAAGTGCACAAAAATCCATTGCGATTTTTGTGAATGAAAATGAATGAAAAAGATTGACTATGACCGAAAATGAAGATATAATGAATTCAGAAAATCAAAAACATTCAAAATAAATCAAAATCAGGAGGTAAGAAAGAATGATTTATACGGTTACATTTAGTCCGTCTCTTGACTATATTGTTACAGTAGAAAAGTTGACGCTTGGCAGGGTAAACCGCACGGAAAATGAGATTATTTTTCCGGGAGGAAAGGGGATTAATGTGTCGATTGTGTTGAAAAATCTTGGAGTAGAGAGTACGGTGTTGGGATTTATCGCAGGATTTACCGGAGAAAAGATTCGAAAAGAGTTGTCAGCGCTTGGCTGTAAAGATGCGTTTATCGAGATTGAGCATGGATGGTCGCGAATTAATATGAAGGTGCGTTCGGATGAGGAAAGCGAGATCAACGGGCAGGGACCGGTTATTGATGCGCAGGCGATGAAAGAATTGTATGCGCAGCTGGATAAGCTTGAGGAAGACGACATACTTGTACTTGCAGGAAGCATTCCTAATACGATGCCGTCTACGGTATATAGTGACATCATGGAATACCTAGAAGGGCGCAAAGTGAATATCGTGGTAGATGCGACAAAGGATTTGCTTGTCAATGTGCTGAAATATCATCCATTTTTAATTAAGCCGAACAACCATGAGCTGGAAGAGATTTTTGGGACGCAGTTAAAATCAAATGAAGAGATCATCCAATATGCGAAGGAACTGCAGAAGATAGGTGCGAGAAACGTACTGGTATCCATGGCAGGGGACGGAGCGATTCTTGTGGCGGAAGATGGAAACGTGTACGAAAGTGAAGCGCCCAAAGGAGAGGTTGTAAATTCTGTAGGAGCGGGAGATTCCATGGTGGCAGGATTTGTGGCAGGATATTTGGCAACAGAGGACTATAAGCAGGCGTTTAAGATGGGGATTGCCGCAGGAAGTGCAAGCGCATTTTCCGAGGAGCTGGCGAAAAAAGAAGAAGTAGAAGCGATTTTAAATACACTTATATTTTAGTTAGGAGGAAGAGAGAATGAAGATCACAGATTTACTTTCCAAAGAAAGTATTGAACTGAACGGAAAGGCTTCAAGCAAAGAAGATGTCTTGAATAAGATGGTTGCCTTAATGGAAAAGCGCGGCAACATTAAAGATGCGGCAGGTTATAAAGAAGCAGTGTTCTTAAGGGAAGAAGAGGGAACAACGGGGGTCGGAATGGGAATCGCCATTCCGCATGGAAAGTGTGATGCAGTAAATGCACCGGGGCTGGCAGCAATGGTGGTAAAAGATGGTGTGGAATATGACGCTCTAGATGGTGAACCGGTTGATATTTTATTCCTCATTGCGGCGCCTAATACGAAAGATAATGTACATCTGGAAGTATTAAGTAAGCTTTCTGTTTTATTGATGGATGAACAGTTTCTTAAAGATCTGAAACAGGCATCCTCCAAGGAAGAATTTTTACAGATTATTGAAAAAACAGAGGCGGCAAAGGACGCAGCAGAAGGTGTGGCCGAAGTAGCGGAGGAAACGCCGAAAACAAAGAAGATTCTGGCAGTCACTGCATGTCCGACTGGAATTGCACATACATATATGGCGGCAGAAAGTATTGAAAAGAAAGCAAAAGAGCTGGGGTATCAGGTGAAAGTAGAGACAAGAGGTTCCAGCGGAGCAAAGAACATACTGACAGCAGAGGAAATCAAGGAGGCAGCCGGTATTATCGTGGCAGCAGATACAAAAGTTCCGATGGAGCGTTTTCATGGAAAGAAAGTGATCGAATGTCAGGTGTCGGCCGGTATCAATAAGGCGGAAGAGTTGATTGACCGTATTGTGGCAGGAGATGCACCGGTATATCAGGGTGGTTCGGAAGATAGAAGGAAAGAAGTTTCGGCAGAAAAAGAGAGTATTGGACATAAGCTTTATAAACAGTTGATGAATGGAGTATCGCATATGCTTCCATTCGTAGTTGGCGGAGGTATCTTGATTGCGATAGCATTCTTGCTGGATGGCTTTTTGGTGGATATGTCATCCCTTTCCGAAGAGGTGAAGGCGAATTTCGGTACGATTACACCGGCAGCGGCATTCTTTAAAAACTTAGGTTCAACAGCATTTGGATTTATGCTTCCGATTCTGGCTGGTTTTATCGGAGAGAGTATTGCGGACAGACCAGGGCTTGCAGTCGGTTTTGTGGGCGGAGCGCTCGCGGCAAACGGTACTTCCGGATTTTTAGGTGCGCTTGCGGCAGGCTTTATCGCAGGATATCTTGTAAATGCATTAAAGAAAGTATTTGAGCATCTTCCAAAAGGGTTGGATGGATTAAAGCCAGTACTTTTATATCCTCTGTTAGGGATTTTATTCATGGGAGGTATCATGACATTTATCGTGGAGCCGCCGATTGGAGCGCTTAACACGGCGTTGAACAATGGACTTTCAGCAATGAGCGGAACAAGCGCTGTGCTGCTTGGAATTATTGTCGCAGCTATGATGGCGGTTGACATGGGCGGTCCGTTCAATAAAGCGGCGTATGTATTTGGAACTGCATCTATCGCAGCCGGGAATTATGATATTATGGCGGCAGTTATGATTGGCGGTATGGTTCCGCCTTGTGCGATCGCACTTTCAACATTACTGTTTAAGAAAAAATTTACACAAGAAGAAAGAAAATCGGGACCAACCAATTTTATTATGGGAATATCTTTCATTACGGAAGGCGCTATTCCATTTGCGGCATCCGATCCGCTGCATGTGATCCCTGCTTGCGTAATCGGATCCGGTCTTGCAGGAGCGCTGTCTATGGCATTTGGATGTACCTTGATGGCACCTCACGGCGGAGTATTTGTATTTCCGGTAGTGGGGAATGCGCTGATGTACTTAGCGGCGCTTGTGGCAGGAACGATTGTGGGAGCAGTATTACTTGGCATATTAAAAAAAGAAGTTGCATAAAACATTTTGACAATTTGTGGATTTCGTTGCATAATAGAGGAAGAGTACGACCATCAAAAGCATGGTTGGGCAAAATGCAGGAGGAGAGGTATCATGCTTGCGGAGGAACGCTTTGATGAGATACTAAAATATGTCAATCAGGAAGGAAGCATTACGGTGCAGAAACTGATTGAATACACGAATGCATCGGAATCCACGATTCGAAGAGATTTAAACACGCTGGATAAGCGAGGATTGCTTGTGAAGGTTCATGGAGGTGCGTTGGCACTGGAACATAACGCAGCATTGAAAGATTCCATGGTGAACGTCCGGGAAGAATTGAATCGTGAAGAGAAAAGGAAGATCGCAGAGTATGCGGCTTCACTTATTTCACCGGAAGATGTTGTCTATCTGGATGCAGGTACAACGACTGGATATTTGATTGATTTTCTGAAAACAAAAGGAATCGTTTTTGTGACGAATGCAGTGATGCATGCAAGGAAGCTGGTAGAGAAAGGATATACCGTATATCTGCCGGGCGGGCAGATGAAAGCGGTCACGGAAGCCTTGATTGGCGAGGATACGATAGAGAGTATCCGGAAATTTCATTTTACGAAAGGGTTTTTCGGAACGAATGGAATCGACGCTAAGGCAGGATTTACAACGCCGGATATCCGGGAAGCAAATGTAAAAAGATATGCATGTGCTCAGTGTAAAGAGATTTATATCATGAGTGATTCCAGTAAATTCGGGACAATATCACCGGTAACATTTTTACCGTTCGAAAAGGCAAATGTGCTGACTGCAGGTGAAGTCGGCAGCGCCTACGAAATATATAAAAATATTATATTTATTTAAGGAGGAAACGTATTATGGTATCATTTCAGTATGTAGTTAAAGATGAACAGGGGATTCACGCAAGACCGGCAGGACTTCTTGTAAAAGCGATTGCAGGTCTTTCAAGCAAAGTAACGATCAAAAAGGGAGAAAAAGCAGCTAATGGTAAAATGATCCTTGCCGTTATGTCCCTTAGCGTAAAATGCGGTGAAGAGATTACAGTAGAAGTAGAAGGCGATAACGCGGAAGCAGATGCAGCTACAGTAAAAACATTCTTAGAAGAAAATTTATAAGAAGTATAATATATGGAGGACATCTGTCTTATGAAACGATTAGAGGGTAAAGTGGTATTTTCCGGTATTGCTATCGGAAAAATCTCTATAATGAAAAAGGAAAATCAGAGTGTAAGACGCTGGAAGGTTAATGATATCGAAGCCGAGAAAGCACGCGTGGATGAGGCGAAGGAACAGGCGATCGGGGAGCTTAAAAAGCTTTATGAGAAAGCAGTTCAGGAAGTTGGAGAATCCGGCGCAGCTATCTTTGAAGTACATCAGATGATGCTTGAGGATGAAGGCTATCTGGAATCTATCGATAATATCATCGAGACGGAAAGCGTTAATGCAGAATATGCGGTTGCATCTACTGCAGATAACTTTGCTGCAATGTTTTCCGCTATGGAAGATGAATATATGAGTGCTCGTGCGGCAGATATCAAGGATATTTCTGAACGAGTAATTCGTGTTCTTATGGGTAAGGGAGAAAGTGGACTGGATGGAAACGAGCCGGTTATCGTAGTTGCAGAAGATTTGGCTCCAAGTGAGACAGTACAGCTTGACAAGAGCAAAGTACTTGCTTTTGTTACAAAATATGGTTCTTCGAATTCTCATACGGCAATCCTTGCGCGTACAATGAATATTCCGGCGCTGATCAATGTTGGATATGGTGAAGAAATTGACGGCAAGATGGGAATCGTAGATGGTAAAGAAGGAATTCTTATCGTTGAGCCGGACGAAGAGGTTCTTGAAAGATACAGAGCAGCCAAAGAAGAAGAGTTAAAGAAGAAAGAGATGTTGAAAGAGCTTAAAGGAAAACCGACCGTTACAAAGAGCGGACGTGAGATGAAACTTTATGCGAACATCGGAAGCATTTCAGACGTGGCTACTGTTTTGCAGAATGATGCAGGCGGAATCGGTCTTTTCAGAAGCGAATTTGTTTACCTTGAGAAGAGTGATTATCCGACAGAAGAAGAACAGTTCCAGATTTACAAACAAGTTGCGCAGAATATGGCGGGTAAGAAGGTTATCATCCGTACATTGGATATTGGTGCTGACAAACAGGTAGATTATTTTAATATGGATAAAGAAGAGAATCCGGCTATGGGTTATCGTGCGATCCGTATCTGCCTTGACCGCACAGAAATCTTCAAAACTCAGCTTCGTGCGTTATTCCGTGCAAGCGCTTACGGAAAAATCTCTATTATGTATCCTATGATTATTTCTGTAAAAGAAGTAAAACAGATTAAGGCAATTGTAGCGGAAATCAAAGCAGGATTAGACAGAGAAGGTATTCCATACGGCGATGTAGAACAAGGAATCATGATTGAGACTCCGGCTGCAGCAATGATCAGTGATTTGCTTGCAAAAGAAGTGGATTTCTTCAGTATTGGAACAAATGACCTGACACAGTATACACTGGCGATTGACAGGCAGAATGCAAAACTTGACAACATCTATGATTCGCATCATGAAGCGGTACTTCGTATGATTCAAATGGTTGTTGACAACGCGCATAAAGAAGGCATCTGGGCAGGTATCTGCGGCGAGCTCGGCGCAGACATGACGCTGACGGAGAAGTTTGTGAAGATGGGTGTAGATGAATTATCTGTATCACCGACATTCATCCTTCCGATCCGTAAGATCATTCGTGAGATGGAATAATATATAAGAAAAAGGCTGCCTTGAAATAGGCAGCCTTTTTCTTTATTATTTTGAGAATGTCGTGTTCTTCACTTCCTTACATTTCAATTATCCTGGTGGCAATTCTCTCCTGGAATCTTTGGTCATGTTCCACGAAAAGCAGTGTTGGTTCATAGGAGAGCAGCAGTTGTTCAATTTGCATACGCGAGAATACATCAATGTAGTTCAGCGGCTCATCCCAGATGCAAATATGTGCCGGTTCGCACAAGGATTTCGCGATGAGTACTTTCTTTTTCTGACCCGCACTATAGTGTTCCATACTTTTTTCAAATTGAATCCGTTCAAATCCCAGTTTTCTTAAGATCGCTTTAAATAAACTTTCATCAAGTCCATAGGCACAAGCAAAATCTTTCAAATCACCGGAAAGGAAGGAAGCATCCTGTGGAATATAAGAGATTTTTAAATTGTTTGCCAGATAAAGCTTGCCCGTATAAGGAATCTTTTCCCCTAACAATAATTTCATCAGGCTGGATTTGCCGCAGCCGTTCCTGCCGCGCAGGCAGATGCGTTCACCTCTTCGCACTTCGAAAGAAAAATTGTGGAAAATTTCCCGTTCGCCGTAAGCGACAGAGAGTCCTTCGCCGGAAAGCATCGGATTAGCATGGTGGGCGAGTGAAAAAAGTTTTAAATCTTCGATTTCTTCCCGATTTTGTAAAAGCGAAGATTTCTCTTCTAAAGCTTCGTTTCTGCGCCGTTCCAGATTCTTGGAACGTTTCATCATTTTAGCTGCTTTATGTCCGATGAACCCGCGGTCCGGCCGAAGCCCGCCTGTGCGTGTTCCCCTTTTGGTCTTCTCAACCTTATCAGACCATCCGGACGATTCTCTTGCAGAAGCGCTGAGCTTTTTGATGTCTTTGCGAAGCTTCTTATCCTGAGCTTCTTCAAATTGTTCCTTTCGCTGCATATCAGCGAGCCAGGTGGAGAAGTTTCCTTTTTGCACTTCGATATTCGTGCGATTGATAGAAAGCGTATGGTCTGTGCACGTATCAAGGAATTGCCGGTCATGTGAGACCAGAATAAATCCTTTTTTCGTGGAAAGGTATTCGGCAACCAGTTTTCGTGCGTCTATGTCCAGATGATTGGTTGGTTCATCGATCAAAAGAAAATGATTTTCTTTTAAGAATAAGACTGCCAGCAAAAGCTTGGTCTGTTCGCCGTTGCTTAATGTTGCGAATGGTTGATAAAGCAGCTCTTCTGTAAGCCCTAGCTTAGAGAATTCTTTCATAAGCTGCCAGTGCTCATAATCCGGGTAAATTTCTTCTATGATTTCGTATGCATAGCGTTCACTTCTTTTGATGGGATATGGAAAGTATTCGAAGATAACGTTGGAAGAGATTGTTCCGCGGTATTCGTATTCGCCCATCAGAAGTTTTAAAAAGGTTGTTTTTCCGCGTCCGTTGCGTCCGGTGAAGCCAAGCCTCCAGTCCGTATCAAGCTGAAATGAAGCATGCTCAAAAATATTGTGAAAACTTGTATCGTATGAAAATGTTAAATCTGAAACCTGTATTAAAGACATATCAATTCCCCCTTTGCAGATCAGTGTTGTTTTCTGTAAAGAACAAAGCGGATAGGTCCGCCTCGAATTTCCTAAATCCCTCATTAGGAAAAACTTTCACGCTTTAGCGTGACAAGGTATTTCCTATAAGATAAAAATAGACTGCAGGAAAGCATTCCGGCAGTCTCATCTATAACAGAGTTCCACAAAGGTTCTGTAAAAGATAGGATGGATGCAATTCTTTCCTGCGCATAACAAAACAAATCTCTAAAAAGAGAATACGGTGAATGTGATCTGTTTTGTTATAAAAATCATTAGCAAGAAAGTATATACATCTTTTCATCTCCAATCATTCATTATAAATATAGAATAAAATTATTCTGTAGCCCTCAGTCTAACATAAGAACTGCAGAAAATCAATGGTTAGGAGAAAATCATTTATGAAACGAATTTTAATGATAGGAACAGGAGGCACAATTGCTTCAAAACAGATGAAAAATGGACTTACACCAGGGTTATCTTCGGAGGATATTTTATCTTATATTCCAGAGGTACAAAGGGTATGTCAGGTTGAGACAATGCAGATATGCAGTATTGATAGTACAAATGTGATGTCCAAGCATTGGACGCTTATGACAAAAACGATTGAGAAGTTTTATGATTCTTATGACGGTTTTGTGATCTGTCATGGTACAGATACACTGGCATATACGGCATCAGCGCTTTCTTATATGATTCAGCATTCAGCAAAACCGATTGTGATTACAGGAGCTCAAAAACCAATTAATATGGATGTGACGGATGCGAAAACCAATCTTCTGGACAGCTTTATCTATGCAGCGGATGAAGGAGCACAGGATGTGAATATTGTATTTGGCGGAAAAGTTATTGTAGGAACGCGTGCGAAAAAAGACCGTGCAAAGAGCTATAATGCGTTTTCCAGTATTAATTTTCCATATCCGGCAGTGATACAGGATGGTCATGTAATCCGTTATATCCCAGAGATTCCTCATGAAGAACCGGTGCGGTTTTATCATGAAATGAATGATAATATTTTTGTGCTGAAAATGATACCGGGGATGAAGCCGGAAATTCTTTCTTGTATTTTTGAAAAATATGATTGTCTGGTAATAGAGAGCTTTGGAGTAGGAGGGATTCCGGAAAGCATTACCGAGGAATTTTACGCACAGATGAAAGTCTGGAAAGCAAAGGGAAAAGTAGTTGTGATGACAACGCAGGTGGCTAACGAAGGCAGCAACATGACGGTCTATGAAGTGGGCAAAAAAGTAAAACAGGAATTTGATTTGATAGAAGCCTATGACATGACACTGGAGGCAGTGATCACGAAAATGATGTGGCTGATGGCACAGACGAAGCACGACTATGAGAAAACAAAGGCAGGATTCTATCAGATGGTAAATCATGATATTTTGTTTACAACATATTATGAATAATGGAGCAGTCGATTCAAATGTCAAAATTGGCTGCCCCATCAGTTTACTTTAAATTTTTCGTTCTTTTAGAATTCTAAACAGTGTTCCGGATAACAGGAACAGTGCGATCAAGTTTGGAATGACCATCATTCCGTTAAAGGTGTCTGCGATACTCCAAATAAGTCCAAGGTCCAGTGTCGCTCCGATAATTGCAACGAGTGCATAAACGAGCATAAATGGCTTGTTGACTTTAGAGCCGAATAAGAATTCGATGCATCTTGTTCCGTAAAGACCCCAGCCGATAATGGTGGAGAATGCAAAACAGCACATTGCGATTGCAGTCAGTAAGGAGACCCAGCTGCCGTATGTATTGGTAAAGCCAGCGATGGTAAGTTCCGCACCGGCATCTGCGCCGTAAGTAATTCCCTTTGTTCCAAGCAAGATAACAAGAGCCGTTAAAGTGCAGATCACGATGGTATCTGCAAATACCTCAAAGATACCGAAATATCCTTGCTGTACAGGATCCTTTGTATCGGATGCAGCATGTGCGATGGAACCGGTACCAAGCCCGGCTTCATTTGAGAAGATACCGCGGGAGACGCCGCGCTTCATACTAAGGAACATGCTTCCCACGATACCGCCGGTTACCGCAGATGGTGAAAATGCACCGGTAATGATATCCGAGAATACGCCAGGTACACGAGTGATGTTAAGTCCTACGACACCGAGCGCGAGTATGATGTACATCACAGCCATGAATGGCACAAGCTTTTCTGTTACTGTTCCGATTCGTTTTACACCGCCGATTAATACAAGCGCTACTAAGGCGGCGATGAAAATCCCGATTCCAAGATTGATTCCGTTTAGGGAGCCAGAAGATGCAACACCCATATTAATAAGAGCGGTATCAATGGAAGTAATGATTGCATTTACCTGAGTAGCGTTACCGGTACCAAATACGGTAAGGATACCGAGAACCGCATAGAGAAATGCAAGAAAATGCCATTTTTTTGAAAGTCCGTTTTTAATATAGTACATAGGACCGCCAACCCAGTCACCCTGACTGTTTTTTTCACGAAAGTGAACCGCGAGCGTTACTTCGGCGAATTTGGTACACATGCCAAGAAGTGCGCTGCACCACATCCAGAAAACGGCGCCGGGACCGCCAAGTGCGATCGCGCCGGCTACTCCGGCGATATTGCCGGTACCCACTGTTGCGGCAAGCGCAGTACAGACGGCCTGAAAAGGTGTTACTGCTCCTTTTGCGGCTTCGGTTTTGTGGAAGATACGTCCCAGCGTATTGGAAATTGCATAGGGGAATTTACGAAGCTGCAAAAATCTTGTACGGACACTCAAGTAAAGCCCGACTCCGATGATGCAGACCATAGCCGGAACACCCCACACAAAACGGTTGACAATTCCATTTAATTGCGTGATAAAGTCTAACATAAATTCTTCTTATTCCTTTCGATATATAGTATGTGCTGCGAGAGGCGCACATTAGCCATCCCATTATACCAAAAATTGTTATTTCTGAATAGTAGAAAAAGAAATTGTTTCTTAATAGGATATTGAAATGATTTTGAAATAAGGCTACCGCAATCCCACTGGCTTTAGACGATGGGTTAAGGTAG
>OFGF01000342.1_pt1 | contig 42826 bp, 37 predicted proteins | sample 1521711 | NCBI WGS metagenome assembly OFGF01 (sample SAMEA3504092, study PRJEB24116) | mouse gut metagenome | biome: mouse gut; feature: mouse-associated habitat; material: faeces | place: Denmark | collected 2011 | reverse complement strand
TCCTCGTCGCTTTCCTCCTCCAGAAGCGCCACGCTGTCCTCCGCATCCTGCTTCGCCTTTTTGTAATCCCTGTACGCCTCCACAATCGGGGCCAGATCCGCCTGCTCCTTCATCAGCTTGCGGAATCTGTTCGGATCCGACGCCACATCCGGGCTGTTAAGCTCCTGCATCAGCTCCTCATATCGAATCACCAAATCATCCAGTCTGTCAAACATAGGACACCTCCTCTATCGGTTCCATCGGGCCTTCACCACGCGGTCAAGTCCCGCACTGTCCTGAATCGTCTCAATCCGGCCAAAACCGGCAATCCTCAAAATACGCCTCACCCGCTCCGCCTGATCATACCCGATCTCAAACAGCAATAAGCCCCCTGGCTTTAAATGTTTTCCTGCACCCTCCACAATCCTTTTATAAAACATAATCCCGTCTGCATCCCCGTCTAAGGCACTGCGCGGCTCAAAATCCCGTACCTCTGGCATCAGCCCGGCAAGTTCACAGGTTGGAATATACGGGGGGTTAGAAACTATCATATCAAAAGCCCCTTCTACTGGCTCAAATAAATCGCCTTCCAAAAACTGCACGGGTACATTGTTTAATGCCGCATTTTCCTTCGCTACTGTCAGCGCCTGTCCAGATATATCACATGCCGTGGCGCTAATATCCTGCCTGTATTTTTTAATACTTATTATAATACAGCCAGATCCGGTACACATATCCAGCACATTCATATTAGGGCGGAGCCTTTTTAATGCTTCCGCTACTAACACTTCCGTATCCTGCCTTGGAATCAGTACGTGGGGGCTGACATGAAACCTTAGCCCCATAAATTCCTGTTCCCCCGTAATGTATTGCAGTGGAACCCGTCTGGTACGCCGTTTTAAAAAGCACTGATACAAAGCCTCCTCTGTACTGTCCATGCCGTCTTGCATATGCATATAGTAAAAATTCCTGTCTATCCCACAGGCTGCGGAAAGCAAAAGCCATGCATCTGTCCTGGCATCCGGGATTTGATGTGATAAAAGCAGCCGGTACCCTGTTTCGATTGCCTGCTGGTAGGTCATGGCCCTTTCCCCTTTGGCCCTTCCAAAAACGCCTTCCAGTCAAATACGGCATCTACCGACGCAATCGCAACTTCTATCATAAGATCGTCCGGTTCCCTAGTTGTGAGTTTTTGCAGCAGCAGTCCAGGCTTGCTTAAGAAATTTATGACTGGATTCTCGCTTCTGCCAGCCAGGCGGATAAATTCAAATGATATGCCCGCAATCACCGGGATAAGCAAAAGCCGCACTAAAAGGCGCAGCAGCCTGGACTTTACCGGGATCAGCATAAAAATTAGAATACTAATAAACATAACTATCAACAGAAAACTCGTACCACACCGCTTATGCTGCCTGGAACTTTTCCGCACGTTTTCAACGTTTAAATCCATACCGCTTTCAATGCAGTTAATACATTTATGTTCTGCGCCATGATACATATAGACACGCTTAATATCCGGCATCAGAGAAATACCAGCCACATATCCGACAAAAATTAAGATACGCAAAACCCCTTCGATCAAAGAAGTCGCCAAAAAAGAAGAAACTACTTTTGAAAACAATAAAGAAATGCCATAGGGAAGTACAATAAAAATCCCGACAGCAAGCAAAACAGAAATAGCTACCGTAACCCCCATTGCTAAATCTTCTTTTTTTTCGTTTTTTTTCTGGCTTTCTTCCTCTTCAAAAAAAGAAGCGGAAAAAGCCAGCGCCCCAACCCCTAGCGCCAAAGATTCGATAAAACTAAAAATTCCACGTAAAAAAGGCAGGTTGCGGATTATTTTATTTTTTATGATCCCTGGATATTCCGAAGCTTTTATAATAATTTCCTGATCTGGCTTACGGACGGCGACGGCATACTTTTCTCCGTTTTTCATCATGACGCCCTCCATGACCGCCTGCCCGCCAATACCTGAATATGTCATATTTTTTTCTCCAAATTGTATTCAAAAAAGGTTGAGATTAAATTTTAAAATTAACCTCAACCTTACTACATACCATATGTTATTGCTGGCCCATGCCGTATTTCCTGTTGAACTTGTCAATACGCCCGCGCGCCATAGCAGCCTTCTGCTGGCCGGTATAAAACGGATGGCATTTGGAACAGATTTCAACGTGGATTTCTTTCTTTGTTGAACCTGTAACAAATTTATTGCCACAGTTACACGTTACCGTTGCCTGGTAGTAATCTGGATGGATTCCTTCTTTCATCTCTTTCACCTCTCACGTTATCCGGCCTGGCGCTGCCAAGCCGTTGATTTTCGTTCTAGAATTAGTCCTGTGGAATGATCTCTCTCTTATTGTAAGAGCCACAGCTTTTGCAGACTCTGTGAGGCACCATTAATTCGCCGCATTTGCTGCATTTTACCAATGTTGGGGCTGTCATTTTCCAGTTCGCCCTTCTTCTATCTCTTCTTCCTTTGGAAGATTTGTTCTTTGGACAAATAGACATCGATTACACCTCCTTAAATTGATTAAATATATCCTGGATCGCTGCCATCCTGGGATCTGGCTCCGCTTTGCTGCATGCGCAGGATTCGCGGTTTAGATTGGCACCGCATTTCCTGCAGATGCCTTTACAGTCTTTGCTGCATAAAACCTTTGTCGGCCAGCTTACCAGAATTTCATCATGGATGAGCCTGTCTACATCCAAGCTGGTCCCTGCCAAATAACCGGTACCTTCCATTTCTCCTTCACTTGCAGCTTCCCCTATCGGGACTGCCTGGTCAATTGTAAGATGGATACGAACCGGAACTTCCTGTAAACACCTGTCGCAAGGAACTGCAACCGATACATCTGTTTCTCCCGTAATAAGAAGGTGCTTATTCTCCTTATTCTCAAGATGCATCATAAAAGGTGTTTTGCCAATGATAGGAAAATTGCCTAGCTTTGAACTGAATGCGTTAAGTTCAGAATAAATCTGGCGTTCCACTATCATGCCTTCTATGGATAGTACGTCTGTTATGTTTATTTTCACATTCGTCTCCTAATCACACCTAAACTATTATACATATGGTTGGGGGGTTTGTCAACGGTATTTCATATCTTACTTAATTATTTTAGCTTTTTTCCCCTGCCCTTTCTTCTTAAGCAGGTTTTTATAATCCTTATACTTCGCTTTTGGTACTTTTATTTCCAATTTTTTATATGTCCCCTTAAATGCATACTTGCCAGCTTTTTTAAGGATTTTTGTTTTTAAAACAATTTTTTTAAGATTCTTGCAGTTGTAAAACGCCTTTGACCCAATTGATTTTAACTCCGTGCTTTTTATATTGGCTGTTTTTAGTTTTGCGCATCCTGAAAATGCCCCATTCCCTATAATTTCTACAGAACCGCCTATTACTGCACTGGTTGCTTTTTTGTTGTTTTTAAAAGCAGACGGCGCAATCGAGGTAATTTTTAGGGATACTCCGTTAATCGCCACATTATTGCCTATATTTATTTTGGTAATCCCTCTATTTTTTGTGCCGATTACTTCTGCTGTCAATTGAACCGCATCTGTTACTTTATAATGGTAATTTCCGACCGTATAAACCTTGCCCTTCTCCACGTCAGAATGAGGTGTGGGGGCTGGATCTGACGGCTGCCCAGGCAAGGCCTTTAAACTGGACTCTGCTTCGTATAAAGCTAAGATCAGGGCACGTAAATCTACGACAGATGAGGTGTCCGCATTAGCTGATTTTACTGCCTGGTATGCAGCTACATAAGCATTCCAGCTTTCTGTAGTGTAATTTTGTTTCCCGGCCTCATATATGGCGTCTGCACGGGCTACTGCGGCCATAAGCTGTGATACTGCTTCGTTCTTTGCTGCTTCAAAAGCGCGTTTGGCGTCTGCGCGGGCGGTTTTTAATGCGATAAGCGCCGTGTCTAATTCTGTTACTGTAAGATCCGGCTTTGCTGTATAGCCCTCTTCGACTGCTTTTATGGCTGCCTGGTATGCGGCAAGAACCTCTGGAGGATAAGCAGAGGTATCCTCTTTCTTTGCGTCTGCAAGGCTGCCGGCGAGTTCTTGCCGTTCGGATTCTGTTGCCGTTTCGTCAGCGCTTTTGGTAAGCAGTGCGGCAAAGGAAATGGTTTTACTGGTTACTGCATCTTTTCCTGTAACGGCTGCCACATATGTTTTTGCAGGATCCAGGCCGTCTAAGGTAAGCATGCCCTCCCTAGTATAAGTTGCTGTATGGGATATTTCCCTGCCGCCTTCCGAGAGGGTTAGGGTTACTTCCTTAATACCTGCGGTATACCCTGCCAGGGCATCCATGGAAAACTGCGCCCTGGTACCGCGCTGGATGACAGGGGCTTCAATATCAGATGCAGCGCTCCATTCATCCAGGGCATATTGATAGTTAGCCAGCTTTGAAGTATTTACATAAAGGCCCAGCTCTTTTATAATCTGCTGGAACATAGAGAGGTTGCCGCGGCCGTTTGGATGTACATTATCCCCCAGCCAGCCATATGTGCCTGTTTTTGATATATTGTCGTTCCTGACATTGCTGCTGTAATCAAGCCATTCCTGCCTGTGGTTGATAACTACAATGTTAAGATCCGGGATCTCTGCCTGCATTTCGTCTGCTACATCATAAATAGCATTAAATTTTTCTTCATAGCCGCTGTGCGGTTCATCTACGAGCATTTCGCAGGGTATCCGCAGCACAATACTGGTGTCGGCGTTGTTTTCATGGATTTTGCGTACCAGTTCCTTGTAACGGCTTTTAAATTGCTCTACGGTAATCGCACCCATAGATGCTGTCCCGTTGTTTACATTATTCTCCCCTCTGTAAGAAACGTCGTTTGTCCCAAGCATGACCATGACAACGTCCGGATTGTAGCGCGTTAGGCGCGGCTCAATCTGGTCTAAGGTAGCCGCAATGGTTGCATTAGATACGCCCGTATTTAATACAACATCGTCTTCCCTTCCCATTTCGTCTAAATATTTTGCAAACATCTGGGGTACGTTGTCGTATCCCTGCGTAACGATGCCATGTGTAATACTATCCCCCATAAACAGGTAGGTTGCTGGTTTATTACCTGTAAAAAGCGCCCTGATTTTCTCGTTCACAAAACGGTTTTCGTCTGGGAATTCGCACAGCGCCGCTTCCCCGTCAGTAGACGCAGTAATGCTGACCGGACAGTATGCTTCCGTTACGTTGCCGCTGCCTGTATCATAAACCGTAAGGGTGTATGTTTCTTCTGGCTTTAAGCCGTCTATGGTAAACGATAGCGCCCCTTTTTTTGCTAAAGCCGATATAGTCTGGCCCTTTTCATCGGCCAGGCTGTATGCCAGCTGGATTAAATCTGTATGGATGGACGAAACGTCTACGCTGACAGTAATAGCTCCTTTTTGAGCCTTTACGTCTTTTATGAGCGCAAGCGAGCCGTCAGGGGCTTTCTTAGCTACAGTGTAATCGCCGTCTGAAAGCAGGTTGAAGGCATAATTGGTAACAGGGATCTGGTTATTTGTATCACGCACAGACAAAGTTGTCTTAATCTGGTTTGCCACCTCCTGATGCCCGCGTGGTGTCAGGCTGTTGTCTTCGTTAATCATTTCTGACGGAAGCCCAAAAAGATCTACTACCGGAACCTCATCCCCCGCCGCCTCAAACACAGCTTCCTTATAAACCTCTGCCATATCGGACTGGCTGTTATCGGCAGGCGGATACGGGGTAATAAAAAAAGGCAGCTTGCCATCTTCGCGGATCTGCGACGCAAGCGCCTCCAAATCTCTGATAAAATTATATTCTCCCGCAAACCCTTTACTATAATCTGCTTCGCCTGCCATAATGCCTACGGCTAAAGTCCCGTAAGGGGCAATCATGGTATCATAATGCTCTAAGATGTAACCTATGTCTGCGCCCCGCCTTGAAGTGTTAAACACAAACCTGCCGCGTTCTACAAATGTGCCGTAATAACGCAGCATATCTTCAAATAATCCAGCCCAGTTGCGGGCTGTGCCTTCTGTGGCAAAGTCCGCAACGCCTTCTGTGCCACCGCAAAACAGCCATGTATTGCAGGTGCCAGGCGCCCACATATCGGAAAACGATGTCTCTTCGCGTTCTGCCGCTTCTACTGGCATCAAGGCAGGATAAAACGGTGATACCTCCCCCAGGCATAACCCCACCGCCAAAAGCAATGCAAATAGCTGTTTCCTTCTTCTCCCCTTCATACCAATAACCTCCTATAAGCTTCTGCCAGTATTAAACCCCTTTCTCCATTTGTGCTACGCTAAAATTAAATTTGTCCGCAAAGTATGCATCCAAATCTGCTATTTTTACACGCTCCTGTGCCATAGAATCACGGTCGCGCACTGTAACCGCGCCATCTTCTTCCGAATCAAAATCATATGTTACACAAAACGGCGTGCCAATTTCATCCTGCCTGCGGTAACGCTTACCGATATTGCCCCTGTCATCGTATTCACAGTTGTACTTTTTGGAAAGCTGTGCAAATACTTTTTCAGCCCCTTTGGCAAGCTTTTTCGACAAGGGGAGCACCCCTACCTTCACTGGGGCAAGCGCCGGATGGAAATGCAGGACAGTCCTCATGTCTGGCGTATCCTCTGTACCGATATTCTCCTCGTCATATGCCGCACACAAAAATGCCAGCACGACACGGTCTGCGCCAAGGGACGGCTCTATGACATATGGAATATATTTTTCTTTCTTTTCGTCGTCGAAATAAGACAAGTCCTGCCCGGACGTATTCTGGTGCTGTGTCAAATCATAATCCGTCCTGTCTGCAATACCCCACAGCTCGCCCCAGCCAAACGGGAATAAAAATTCAATATCCGTTGTACCTTTGGAATAAAAACTCAATTCTTCCTGGGCATGATCCCTTAGGCGCATTTCCTCTTCCTTCATACCAAGCCCAAGCAGCCAATCCCGGCAGAAGCCCCGCCAGTAGGAAAACCATTCCATATCCGTCCCCGGCTCACAGAAAAATTCCAGCTCCATCTGTTCAAACTCCCTGGTACGGAACGTAAAATTCCCCGGCGTAATCTCATTGCGGAACGACTTGCCTATTTGGCCAATTCCAAACGGAATCTTTTTGCGTGAGGTCCTCTGTACGTTTTTAAAATTCACAAAAATACCCTGTGCCGTTTCCGGACGCAGGTATACGGTATTCTTTGCATCCTCCGTTACTCCCTGGAATGTCTTAAACATCAGGTTAAACTGGCGGATATCGGTAAAATTATGCTTACCGCACGTCGGGCAGGGAATATTGTGCCCCTCAATAAAAGCAACCATGTCCTCCTGCGCCCAGCCGTCTACGGAGCCCTCTAATACAATCCCGTTTTCCTTTGCATAATCTTCAATCAGGTTATCCGCGCGGAACCGCTCATGGCATTCCTTACAGTCCATTAATGGATCGGAAAACCCGCCCAGGTGCCCAGAAGCCACCCAAGTCTGCGGATTCATTAAAATTGCACAGTCTACGCCGACATTATACGGGTTTTCCTGGATAAACTTCTGCCACCATGCCCGCTTAACATTATTTTTAAGCTCCACACCCAAATTCCCATAATCCCATGTATTTGCAAGGCCTCCATAAATCTCAGAGCCTGGGTAGATAAACCCTCTTGCTTTTGCTAATGCTACGATTTTGTCCATTGACTTTTCCATCTTGTTTGTCCTCCCTGTCCTGTTATTTGTAAATAATATATGTAAGCCCTGCTTCCTCACTGGTGCCCGCGCCTGTAATAGAAACCGTATTCTTGCTCGTGACCTTCGTATCCTTTGCGGAAACAAACAATATTTTGCCGGGCACCTGTACATCAATATTTGCCTTAATTACGGCAACCTTATTGTCATCGTCTGCAAGGACATCCTCCTTTGTGAAAGCTTTGCCCTTCCCTTCCTCTGCTTCTGCATCCACGCCGCAAAATTCCATGTCAAAATCATATCCTTCTGCCTGCGCGGCCACGACTGTCCCATGGAAAAGCTCAATTCCGTTAAAGCCAGTATATGCCTCACAGGAATCATATTCCATTTGAAGCTTAGCAATACCTTCCTTTACGGTAAACGATACTTTTTCCACAGTATCGCCGTTCTTTTCGGTAAAATCTGCAACGTGATCTGTGATGTAGGACTCCAGCTCCTCTTCATCATAATATTCTTTGTCGAGGTCCTCAACGTCTACACTTGTAATTTTTCCCTTTTTATCGATGAAAACTGTGCTGGCATCCACATTGGTTTTTTTACCGCACCCGCAAAGTAACCCCACACATAAAAGCACCGATAAGATTGTAAAGATGATCTTTTTCATTTTCTTCTCCTGCCTTCCGTAGTTTATTACAATCGATGACATTATACTATGTTCTTGGAAAGATTTCAACCTGTGAATTTTTAAGGGGCAGGATTTGCATACATACCGCCCATGCCAAAGGGTATCCCCCTCTAAAGCTGCCGGCGTAGAACCTTAAACGCGGGCAGCTAAAAGGCAGGGTATGCTCTGACATTTCCCTGCCTTATATCAACTTCCTTATCTGGCAAACCCCCTCAAAATCTCATTCATATAATAATAAAGGTTATTTCTGCAGTCTGCTTTCATCACAATGGATACAATCTGTTCGCCTTTATCATTCTCGCTCAAAAGCGCCAGGCAATACCCTGCCGCATTTGTCGTCCCTGTCTTTCCGCCAATGACTGTAATATTGGATGGCGCATCCTCCGTCCCAAGCAAATATTTGTTGGTCGACTTCCATACCTGCTGTACTGGCATACCAGTGATGTCTATGTAATCTACCGTATATTCCTGCGCCTGTATCAAATCCAGAAAACGTTCATCCTGAATGGCTGCCTGAAAAAGCAAATATAAATCATACACTGTCGTATAATGATCCTCATCTGGAAGCCCTTCCGGATTCACAAAATGCGAATCCAAAGCCCCTATTGCGCGTGCTTCCTCATTCATCAGCTCCACAAAATCTTCGACACTGCCGGACATGCCCTCGGCTATTGCAACCGCCGCATCATTGCCGCTTTGCATCAAAAGCCCGTAGAGAAGCTGCTGCAGTGTCATCTGATCGCCTTCCTTTAAATGGCAGACCGAAGAATCGCTCGCCTGATCAGCAGCCCTGTGGCTTACAGTATATACGGCGTCTAAATCTCCGTATTTTAAAGCAAGATAGGCTGTCAGGATCTTCGTTGTACTTGCCGGGTACATCCGTTTATAAATATTCTGGGCATAAGCGACTTCATTTGTAGTAAGGTTAAAAACACCGGAAGCCCCAGCTACATACGACGATGCGCTTTCCCCCACATTTTCACTGTCTGATACACAGTAATCCGCCGCAAAATACGGGGCCGTATCCTGCAACGAAGAATCATCCGATGCGATCAGCCCGTATTTTTTGGAAGTATCATAAATATGATATGCATTGGAAAATGTCACCTCAGTGGCAGCTTCTGCACAACCTGGCAACAAAAGCAGGAAAACGGACAGAATGCATAAGGTGCACTTTTTATTTGTATAATTCACGCCACTCTAAATCTCCTCTGTCTAATGATTTTATCAATAGCTCCGCCGTAGAAAGGTTTGTTGCCAGCGGAATATTATGTGTGTCACACAGCCGTACAACACTGTCTACATCCGGTTCATGGGATTTTGGTGAAAGCGGATCACGTAAGAAGATAACCAGGTCGATTTCATTGTGCTCGATCTGTGCTCCAAGCTGCTGTGAGCCGCCCAAATGCCCCGCCAGGTATTTGTGGATCGTAAGGTTTGTGACCTCTTCGATCAAACGCCCGGTTGTGCCTGTTGCATATAAGTCATGTTTGCTTAGGATTCCACGGTAGGCTATACAAAAATTCTGCATCAGCTTTTTTTTGGAATCATGTGCAATTAATCCGATATTCATTCTGTCTGATCCTCCATTCTAGTCTAGTATTTTCTCGGCTGTAATCCGACATTTAAAACAAAACCAATCCCCATAAACAGGGTTACAAGCGATGTCAGGCCGTAGCTGACAAACGGAAGGGGAAGCCCGGTATTGGGTGTTAGCCCGGTAGCAACACATATATTGACAAATGCCTGGAATCCAATTAAGGATGCCATACCGCAGCATATCAGCCTTCCAGCAAGATCCTTAGCCTTGCGCGCCATAAGGATGCATTCCAAAACAATCAAAAACAGCAGTACAATCACACTGACAGCCCCGACAAAGCCAAGCTCCTCCCCGACAATCGAAAAAATAAAGTCTGTCTGGGGCTCAGAGATAAAGTTACCGTTTTTTACGGAAGTAACCTCGCTATTGTTTAACCCTTTACCAAGGAGCTGCCCGGATCCGATTGCCATTTTAGAATTAAGCTGCTGGTATGCTGCATCGGCGAATTTTTCCGGCTGCAGCCACGCCATAATGCGTTTATACTGGTAATTGTCAAGTATCTTCTGATCTGGCTGCAAAATCAGGCTAATAAATATAATCACGGCAGGGATGCTGACTGCCAGTACCCCAAATACAATTTTGTAGCTCAATCCAGCCATAAACAAAAGCGTCACAAAAATCAATGCCGTTATGATTGTCGTAGACAAATCCGGCTGTATCTTGATCAAGACAAGCGTAACGCCAGCTATGACAAAGGAAGCAGCCAGGATTTTTAATGTATTTAGCTGCTCCTGGAACTTCATAAAGAAATAAGCAAAAAACAAGATCAGGATAATTTTGGATAGCTCGGAGGGCTGGAACCGGATGCCCGCAATACTTACCCACCTGGTAGATCCTTTGGTGTTCTCCCCCATGAACCGCACCATAAGCAAAAGCCCGATATTGCAAAAATAAAACAGCCAGCTAAAACGCAGGACAAATGAATAATCCAGCAAAGAAATAAACACCATCACAGCAAGCCCTAAGCATAAGCCCAATATCTGTTTATCCTGAACCGAATGCTTGGCGCTCCCAATGACAAAAATCCCAAGTACGGTAAGCGCTATCACGTAAAAAACCAGCCTGAAGTTGTAGTTCCTAAGCTTATATTGTTTCAGCATAAATTAAATATCCTCTTATCTCCCGGAAGTATTGTGCATCCCCTTAATCGGAATATTAGCATAGAGTGCAGGCACTTTGCCATTATCAGTTTCCGATTCTGTCTGTGTAATCTGGATGTCAAGCCCTTCCGTCTCAATTTCCATGTATTTGGAAATCACGTTAATAATATCATTTTTTATCTTTTCCATAACTTCCGGCGAACAGTTCGCACGGTCAGATACCAGGACCAGTTTTAAGCGGTCTCTCGCAACATCGCCGGAGTTTTTTCTTCTAAAAAAGTCAACTAATGACATTTTCTCCTCCTTCTCCTTCATTTAAACAATCCTGCTAACTTGGCGAATACCCCCGCTTTTTTCTGTAAATCCAAAAATGGCACTTCTTCTCCGGTAATGCGCTTACAGATATTGGCAAACGCCTTTCCGGCCATTGCGTCCGAACCGACAAGCGGTTCCCCCTGGTTGGTGGAAATTACAATCTGCTCATCATCCGGCACGACGCCGATTAAATTGATGGATAAGATTTCACATACATCTTCGACTGTCATCATATCCCCACGTTTGACCATATCCATACGCAAGCGGTTGACAATCAGCTGGATTTGCCGGATTTCGTTTGCTTCTAACAGCCCGATAATCCTGTCTGCATCACGGATGGCGGATACCTCTGGCGTTGTCACGACCACGGCGCGGTCTGCACCCGCTATCGCGTTTTGAAACCCTTGTTCAATCCCTGCAGGACAGTCAAGCAGTATGTAGTCAAATTCTTCCCTCAGCTCGTCCGTCAGCTTTTTCATCTGCTCCGGCGAAACGGAAGATTTGTCCCTGGTCTGTGCGGAAGGCAGCAGCGCAAGGTTCGGATACTTTTTATCTTTGATCAATGCCTGCTTGATCCGGCAGTTGCCCTCAATGACATCGACTAAGTTGTAGACAATCCGGTTTTCAAGGCCCATAACTACGTCTAAGTTCCGAAGGCCGATATCTGTATCAATCAATACGACTTTCTTATTTAGCTGCGCTAAGCCTGTCCCTACATTGGCAGTTGTCGTCGTCTTGCCAACGCCCCCTTTGCCGGATGTAATAACAATTACTTCACTCATGATTCAAACCCTCCTGAAATTTATATATTATGAAATGTGCTTTTCGTAACTGGCTCAATTAAAATGCGCCCGTCCGATACAATGGCGATCTGTGGCTCTGCCGCCGTCTTTTTCCGTTCCCGGATGGATGCCAAGATGCCTTTGTCTTCGCTCCTGCCAATTACATTCCCGATTTTTATTTGTACCGGGTTCATATCGAGCGCCACGACAAAGCATCCTTCGTTCCCGGATGCCCCGGCATAGGCTATCCCCTTTAAGGCGCCAAGGATTACAATATTCCCTACGGAAATGATTTTGGCGCCGGGATTGACATCGCCGATAATAATAATGCTCGTTTCACATTCCAACACCTGGCCGGAACGGAGCGTTCCTTTGTAAAATTTGCCCGTATTTTCTGATTCTGCCGCCAGGTACTGTTCTACCTTTTGTTTGGTATACTGCTCCCGTTTTTCATCATGGTCAATGATGCAGATAATATGGATGCTTGTCCTGCTGCAAATCGTATCTACAATCCGGTATTCCTCCTCCCCGGACAACTCCCTTCCGCCAAAGGAAATTGCCACATGGGCATTCTGGAAGAATTTTTCCGATCCCAAAAACTTTTCTATAATGCGATCCAAAAGCTCTTCAAAAGGAAGATCGGGATCTAAAATCAGATGTATGCCGTATTGATTGCTCTTTATAATAACCGGCTGTGACATAAAACCCTCCTGTTTCTTAATCCGTAACTGTGTTTGAGCTGCCGTCTATATTTTTTGCTTTTCCGTTTACAAGTTCACTTACATCTGCCGTTTTAAAATAGTATGCCAAAATGTCTTTGGACACATCCGCCGCATTGTGTGAAGTATATCCGTGCGTAATACGTGTTGCAATTGAGATCTGCGGGTTGTCGCAGGGTGCAAACCCCACAAATAAAGCGTGGTTCGGGCGGTTCTTTACCTGCTGTGCCGTACCTGTTTTGCCAGCTGCCAAAACAGGGAAATCCTTAAAGCAGTCTAAATTTTCTACCACCATGCGCATACCGGAATGGATGGCATCCCACTGCTGGGTGTTTAATACATCGATCTGGTTTTTTACGGTAGGGGCATATTGCTCGATGATATTCCCTTCAGCGTCCTTTATCTCTTTTAGTAAGGTTTCCTCAAATACCGTGCCCCGGTTGGCGACAGCCGTGACATACCTGCCAAGCTGTGTTGTTGTATAGTTGTTGTTACTTTGTCCGATAGATGCGGTGATCGGGTATTCGTCTGCGATCTGTGGCGCATTTTCCGGTATTTCAATCCCAGTCGGATCGTTTAGCCCAAACATGGACGCGTATTTTTGGATGGCGGCAATCCCCTTTTTCTCATTGTAAATGTTGCTGCTTAAGCTCAAACGATAACCCGTTTCATAAAAATAATAGTTGCACGAATCACGGATCGCTTCTGACAAATTGATCAGCCCGTGGCTTGATGGGTTGATCCAGCAGGTCGGCCCTTTTTCCTCTAGGCGTGTAAAACGGCCCTCATCCAGAATCTGTATTGATGTATCAATGACCTGTTCCGTAAGCCCTGCCGTAGCCGTTACCATTTTAAACGTAGATCCAGGCGCCGTACGCTCCTGTGTCGCATGGTTTAAAAGCGGGTACGACAAATCCTCCCGGATACTGTTAAAATAAGAAGAATTAACATTGTTGGCAAATTTATTATTGTCGAAGCTCGGATAAGAAACCAAAGCTAAAATTTCGCCTGATTTTACATCAGTAATGACACAGGATCCGCTGCAGGGATCAAGTGCAAGCTGCGCCGGTGTAATTTCCAGATTTTTGATCCGTTCTTTGATGAAATTATAAGACGATATACTGCCGGATGTCAACGCCGCTATCTGCTCTTCATCGCGTTTTAGCTTGCCCTGGTCGTAAAGGATCAGGCAAAGCTGTGTCCCGCTGATTTGGTTCTGACGGATCATATATTTGTAAATCAATTTGGTGAAAGCACGGTCCCCGGTCAGCTCCTCCCGGATAAAGCTCAAAAGCGCCAGGTAAATTTCATTGGAATCTGAATATTTCTCTTCGATGGAAAATTGCGTAATATCAATCCAGTTCATCGCAATGGCATAGTTTAAATAATCCTTTAAGCTGCTTTCGCCGTTTGCCCACGAAACATACGTGGGATCTTCTTTATTGATCTTGTCCTCCACCAGGATTTCTTTTTCTTTCAACATCCGGATAATAAACGAAATATAGTCCTCGTTCTCGCTTTCCAAGTCTCCGAACGGCGTTGCTTCTTTTGCAGTAAGCTCAGCCTGGATCCCGTCAAGGACTGCTGATTGCTTGGACAAAAATGCAGCATAGACCTCCTGCTCTGCGGCGCTGGCATTCTTTTTGGAAAAGCGGTCAAGATCAAGCACGTTGTTGTTAATTAAGGCGAAATAGACGTCATCAATAGGGATAATAACATCCGTAGCCCGGGTAATCTTAGAAGAATCGTAATTTTTTACATTCCGGATTGAATCTACGACAATCCCCGCAATTTCCTGTTCCAAAAGCTGATATACTGTTTTGGTCAAATCGGCGTCAATTGACAGCCACGCGTCATTGCCAACAGACGGCTCTATACGTTCCTTTGTCTCAATGACTTTTCCTAAATTGTCTACATATACTACTTCCTTGCCCTTTTTCCCGCGCAGCTGCTGATCTAAATACTGTTCAATACCAGCCTTGCCAACGACATCCGTTAGTGAATAATCATCGCCTTCCTCTGTAAGCTTATCATATTCCTCCTGGGAAATAATACCGGTATAGCCGATAATTTGCGCAAAATACTTGCTATCTACATATTTACGCCGTGTCGTAGGGGTCACCTCCACCCCCTGCAGCTTGTCTGCGTTTTCGCTGATATAGGCAATCGCTTCTTCGTCTACATTTGCTGCAATGGTCGTAGAGATGTATTTCTGGAAGCTGTTTTCGGACATGGCGTAACGGATTACCGTAATACGGTACGCCAAATCCCCTTCGTAGCTTTTTGCAATGCCAAACTTCTTTTCCCCCTGCAGATATTCCATGACTTGATCCGCAGTCGCTTCCCCTTCATGGTAGCCTAATTTTTTATTGTATGTGAGATCATCTGTCAAACGCCGCCCATAGACGTCGGCAAGGAACCGCTCTAGGGCGTTCCCTTTCACATTATAGGAAAAACTGCCGTCTTCCGCCCTGTTTATTTCAAACGAATTATCAATAGGCGTGCCGTATTCATCCAGTTTGACAATAATCTGCTCTAATATATGGTTGAGTAACTCGTTTTTCTCTTTATCGGAAGCATAGCTCCCATTGTCTTCAATCGTAATCGAATAAGCCAGCTCATTGTAGGCGAGAAGCTTTCCGTTCCGGTCATAAATATTGCCCCGGGTACTTTTTAACTCACGTTCTTTTTCGATCTTGAGTGTAAAATTGTTTAAATATTCTTCCCCGTTTACAATCTGGAGCACAAATACCTGCTGGATTAGTATTCCAAATAGGAAGAACATGACGGCCCCTAATACAAACAGCCTGGATTTAAAAAAGTTGATAATTGATTCTTTTATTGTATCAAGCAATGTTACCCGTACTCCTTTTTTCAGCTCGTTCCAGCTTCTGGTTGATTTGCAGTAAGATAAAATATAAAAACACTGTTACAAGAATTGTATAAACCAATTCCGGCATAATAATATGCATCAGGTAATACCGGAACGCAAAACGCCCCCGTAAAAGGAATTGAAAGAAGTAGATCAAAAGGCTGCATGCCAAATCACTGACCGAAATCAAAATCATGGGCAGCTTAATATCCTCTGGATAAAATATTTTGCGGAAAAACCCGTTGGAGTAGCCTGTATACATATAAATTAAGGCATAAAACCCCAATGTGCCGCCATAGAATATATCTAAGAACAAGCCGCTTAAAAATCCAATAAACATCCCATCCTTTTTTCCACGCATAAATCCAAACGAAGACGTTACAATTACCAAAAGGTTTGGGGAAATAGACGCAATCGCAAGGGATTTAAAGAGGGTGCACTGCAGCAAAAAGCAGGCAATGACAATCAGTGTAACAGTAATCTTACGTTTCATGCTTCCTCCGTTTCATGCGGCGTCATTCAGTTTCTCCACCGGATTCTTTTTTGTCTAGGATGACAAGCACTTCCTCCAAGTGTTCAAAATCGACGGCGGGCGTGAGCGTCCCGGACTTCGTCAGGTTGTTGGCGTCCTTTTTAAATTCTCCGATATTGCCAATTAAAATACCTTGTAAATATTTATCGCTAATATTGGACGTAACGACCTCAGCGCCTTCTGTCACCTCATCCTTGGAATCTTTCAGATCCGTAAAAAGGATCCTTTGGCTGGCATTCATTTCCTGTAAGTCGCCATGTACAATACAGCGGTCATTATTTGTAACCACCATGGCGCTTATCTTGCTGACGTCGTCAATAATAGAACGTACCCTCGCATAATTAGGCCCAACGTCGGTTACGATTCCGGCCAGCCCTTTCCCGGCTATTACGTTCATATCTACTTCTATGCCGTCATTCTTGCCTTTGTCAATCGTAAATACGGAAAACCAGTTTCCAGCATCCTTGCCAATGACACTGGCGGCAACTTTCTTGTAGCTGGGGTATTTTTGATCGAGCGATAACAGCTCCCGCAGGTTGTCAAGCTCATACTGCTCTAATTTAATCGTATTTAACTCCGCAGTCAGCTCGTCCACCTGCGCTTTAAGCTGTGCATTTTCTTCCATGACATCCCGCAGGTCGTTTAAATTGTCTGCCTTATCCGATATAAAACGCCCGACATAATTGATCCCGCGCTGCATTGGGATAAACACATAGCCAGCCACAGTATTTAACGGGCTGCCCGTAATATCAAGCGCATAGCTGGCATAAACCATACCCAGGCAAAGGATAGTAAGGGCAATCAGCAAAAACCTGGCTGGAAATGTAAACTTTGGTTTCCGTCTCATAAAATACCTCAATTATTTTAATAGTCTAGTCTTCATATTAAATGTCAGACGTTTGTATTTGTCGTCGGAAATAATCTTTATCAGGCCCCGTACCACCGTCTCTTCCGGGCTTTCGCAGGTATTGACGCGTATATTTGTGATCTGGGTAAATAGCTCGTCAAGGCCTTGGATCAAAGATCCGCCCCCGGTAATGTATATACCGGCATGGATAATATCGCGCGCAACCTCAGGCGGCGTTTTCTCTAAAATCATCTTGATAGAATTGCAGATGGAGCTTAAATTGTCTTTGATCGCTTCATATACAGTCTGTGCATTTATTTCCAGTTCAATCGGCAAACCGCTGACAAGATCGCGCCCCACGATAATCATGCTCTCCTCCCGGCCGGGCAGGCCAGAACCAAGTGTCTCTTTTAGCGCTTTCGCCGTCTTTTGCCCGATTACCAGGTTAAAGGTACGTTTAATATAGCTGATAATGGACTCGTCTAGCCGGTTGCCGCCAAAATGCAGAAGATCGCTTAATACCAGGCCGCCCAGGGAAATGACAGAAATTTCTGTGGTATCCGCGCCGATATCCACCACCATGACCCCGGTAGGCTCATTGACGTCTAGCCCCAGCCCTGCAGCGTCTGCAATCGGCTTTTCGCAAAGCAGTACGTTTTTAGGCTTTACCTTGCTTTTGTAAAACAAATCAAAGAAAGCCTTTTTCTCTACTTCTGTAATGTCCGTAGGCACTGCCACTATATACTCCGCACCATGGACTTTTCCTTTGGAGCGTGCTTCCAAAAAGTCAAAAATCATGGTCTGGACGTTGTTGAAATCAGCAATGACGCCGTTTACTATAGGAAACGTGACATGGATTGTTTCCGGTGCTTTTTCATACATGGCATATGCAACATCCCCATAAGCATACATCTGGTTTTTGTTTACAATGGCAATTGTATTCTTTTCGTTTAATATTTTGCCAGTCGATTTGCAGAAAACTTTAATGTTGCAGGTTCCCAAATCAATGCAATAAATATTGTTGTTCATGTAGTTCTCCCTTCAATCTGCATGGGTCAGCCTAGCAGATTTTCCTCCTTAAAGCTAAAATATTTGTTATCACCTATAATAATATGATCCGATAAATGAATGCCCATCAGACTGCCGCATTCCCGTATCCTCTTTGTCACAAGTTTATCCTGTACGCTGGGCTCTGGCATCCCGCTGGGATGGTTGTGCATAAGGATAATATGGACGGCCTGATAGGAAAATGCCTTTTGAAAAATCTCTCTTGGAGAGACGATGGAGGCGTTGACCGTCCCGACAGAGATGATTTCCTCCCCCAGCAATACACATTGGGAATCAAACATGCAAAGCAAAAGCTTTTCCCTGTCCTCATGACGTAATTCTTCCATATAGTATGCGGCGACGGAAGAAGCATCCCTAAGCGAAACGCCCTGCCGTCTTACTGCCTTCGCCATGCGTTTGGTAATTTCCGCCACGCATTTTAGCTGGACAGCCTTTACGGCTCCAATCCCTGAAATGGCGGTCAGCTCCTTTATGCTTAGATAATGAAGGTTAATCAGGCTCTTTTCTTTGCAGTTTAAAATATCTTTTGCAAGGTCTACCGACTGCCTGCCGCAAGTCCCTGTCCGTATAATGACAGCCAAAAGTTCCGCATCGGAAAGATGCTGCGCGCCATAACGCAGGCATTTTTCATAGGGTTTTTCGGATTCTGGCAATTCTTTTACCGTTAAATGATTGTTCATGGAAGATCCTTTCTACTCTCTACCTGTAAGAATAGACAATGATTTCCAAATCCATTCACATTATTCTAACATATTAAATCCCTATTAACAAGTTTTTGCTCATAAAGTTTTTGCAGAGACATGAAAATGCCAAATTTCGCATGGCTCCACGTCAGCCCGCCTTGGAAAAAAACGGAATAGGGCGGCTTTAAGGGCCCGTCGGCGCTAAGTTCAATTGAAGAACCCTGAACAAATGCCCCCGCCGCCATAATCACGTCGCTGTCATAGCCAGGCATTGCCCACGGTTCAGGCGAGACATAGGAATCTACTGGAGCCGCCGCCTGTATGCCCTTGCAAAAAGCCTTCATTGCATCGGGATTTTGAAATGTCACAGACTGGATAATGTCATGTCTGCTTTCCGTCCCGTTTGGCAAAACGCCAAATCCCAGCCTTTCATAGACATTTGCGGCAAACACCGCCCCTTTTAAGGCGCCGTTTACCACTGCCGGGGCAAGGAACAATCCTTGGTAAAACGGCTGCATTACGCCAAGGGAAGCTCCGACCTCTTTTCCAAGGCCGGGAGAAGTCAGGCGGTATGCCGCCTGCTCGACGCATTCTTTCTTTCCTGCAAGATAGCCGCCCACAGGAGCAAGCCCTCCTCCGGGATTTTTTATCAAAGAACCGACAATCAAATCCGCGCCGGCTTCTAACGGCTCCCGTTCTTCGACAAATTCCCCGTAACAATTATCCACCATACAAATGATGTCCGGCTTTATTTTTTTGATAAACGCAATCAGTTCCCCGATTCTTTCCACGGAAAGCGTCGGCCTTGCCGCATAGCCTTTCGAACGCTGGATTGTGACAAGTTTTGTCTTTTCATGGATTGCATGTTTTATGCCTTCCCAGTCAAAACTTCCATCTTTCTTTAAATCTGCCTGACGGTAGGATATGCCGTATTCCGCCAAAGATCCTTTCGACGGGCGTATGCCGATGACTTCTTCTAATGTGTCATAGGGTTTGCCCACAGGAGACAATAATTCATCTCCCGGCCTTAAATTTGAAAAAAGCGCAAGGGAAAGCGCATGTGTGCCGCAAGTAATCTGGGGACGCACAAGGGCGTCTTCTCCATGGAAACATTCCGCGTAAACGGCCTCTAATGTCTCCCTCCCTAAATCATTATAACCATATCCGTTTGAGCTATGAAAACATTCTGCAGAAACTCTGCATTTTTGCATGGCGCGCAGCACTTTTAACTGGTTATATTCTTCTGTGCGGTCAAATTCTTCAAACCGCGGCTTAAGCTCATCTTCTATCCTGCTGCCAAATTCAAACACTTCCCTGCTGATTCCAAGGCTTTTGTATTGTTTCCATAACTGTTCACTGTAATTCATGCGCAATCCCCTTTTCTTCCAATACCGAAATCATCTTGTCTAAAATAGCGGTTTCCTGATGATCATACCGTTCCTTTTCAAGCCAGATTACGTCCCGCTCCCGTTTAAACCATGTAATCTGCCGCTTAGCAAAATGTCTGGTATCCCTTTTTAGCAAATCTTTCGCTTCTTCAAACGTCAGTTCCCCGTCCAAATAGGAAAGAAACTCTTTATAGCCCAATCCCTGCATGGAAACCATGCCTTTTTGGCATCCCCTCGCCTTTAACGCTTTCACTTCTTCTAACAGCCCGTTTTGAAGCATTTGGTCTACGCGGAGTTCAATCCTTTCGTACAAACGCCTGCGGTCTTCCGTCAATACAAAATAAGCAAATTGATAAGGGGATTTTTTCTGCCGTTCTTTTTCGTTATGCTCTGAAATCGGATATCCATTCTGCCGGTAAAATTCCAACGCCCGTATCACACGTTTTACATTGTTCGGATGTATCGTTTCTGAAGAAATTCTGTCAACTTCCATTAGCTTTTGATGCAGCGCCATACACCCGTTTTCTGCCGCAAACCGTTCCAATTCTTTTCGTATGGCGCCGTTTCCCGCTTCTTTGGAAAAATCCACGTCATAGAGCACAGATTGTATGTAAAAGCCTGTCCCTCCCACAAGAATCGGTATTCTGCCTTTTTTATAAATTTCTGTCATATATTTTTTTGCCAGCGTTTGGAACCGTACAATATTAAATTCTTCTTCCGGTTCGCACTCGTCAATTAAATAATGCGGCACGCCGCGCATTTCATTTGGCATAATTTTCGCGGAACCTATATCCATATGGCGGTAAACCTGCATGGAATCCGCAGAAAGAATGGAACCGCCGATTTTTTGCGCAAGCTTTACGGATAAACTGGTTTTCCCAGATGCAGTCGGCCCCGCAAGAATAATAAGTGGAGGTTTTTTCATGTGATAATCCTTTTAAATTTTTTTTCGAGTTCCTGTTTGCCTATGGAAATTATCGTCGGTCTTCCATGCGGGCAAAAATAAGGGTTTTCCAGCTCTAAAAGCTCTGCAATAAGGGCTTTTGCCTCTATCAGGCTCATCGCATGGCTGCCTTTGACAGCCGCCTTACAAGACATCGATGCAATTTTTTCCAATACAAGCTCCGGCGCCATCGCTGTTTTTTGCTCTTTTGCCGTGTCTAATATTTCCAATAAAACCTGCTTTGCGTCCAGATGGAACAAGTTCGCCGGAACGCCGCAGACAGAGTATTCCTTTCCCCCAAACGGCTCAATCTCAAACCCCAGCATGGAAAGCTGCTCCTGATACCTTAAAAACGCCTGCTGCTGCGCCAAATCCAAGGTCAGGATAATCGGAGGGGAAAGGAGCTGAGACGTGTATTCTTTGTTTTTTAAGGAACGCACTGTTTTTTCGTACAGAACTTTTTCATGCGCGGCATGCTGGTCAATAATAAACAATGCTTCTTTATATTCCCCCAGCCAGTATGTCCCAAACAACTGCCCAAGCACGGTATGGAACTGTTTTGCCTGTTCCGACAAAAATTTACCCTGATAAACGATTTCCTCTTGAACAAACTGCGGCTGTTCTCCTTCGGTTTCCATCGGATTTTTCTGTCCATTGGCAGTATCCGCCGGATTTTTCTGTCCGTTTGAAGCATCCATTGGCGTTTGTCCGCCTGACGTGTCCATGGAAATTCCCTGTTTGCCCAATGCATCCATAGAAGTCTGACGAATGGAAAAATCCGCTTGAACTGTCTGTCCGCTTGATGCATCCATCGAAATTTCCTGTTCGCCTGAACAATCCTTTTGGACTGTCTGTCTGCCTGAAATATTGATAGAAGTTGTCTGGTGGGCTGGATACTTTGGTTCATAAGGTGAGTCTTTTCTTACGTCTGCCAGAACCTGCGCCAGACGGTTTTTCTCAAATGGTTCCGGAGCAGCTTTTTTTGGCTTTACGGGTTTTTGTTTTTCCGGTTTTCCTACCGTTACAGATTTAATATGGTCTTTTTGCATTAATTTATCCCGTATGCAGTCATAAAGAGCCTGATAAATGCCTTCCTGATTCGTAAAACGCAATTCCATTTTGGACGGATGCGCATTTACGTCTAGCATTTGCCCGTCAAATTGAAAATAGAGCGCGCAAAACGGATACTGCCTTTGCATAAGGAAGTTTTTATAAGCCGCCTCCATGCTCTGGGAAATCAGGGAGCTTTTAATGTAGCGGCTATTAATAAAATAATTTTCAAAGTTCCGGTTTCCCTTTGAAACAGACGGGTTTCCGATATAGCCTGTTACGGAAAACAGCTCATTTTGTTCTTCTATCTTAATCAGGGAAGCCGTCATCTCCCGTCCGTAAATCTGGAAAATCACGTCTTTTACGCTGGAATTGCCCGATGTATGCAGTTTCATCTGGTTATTTGCCATAAACTTAAAAGAAATATCCGGCCTTGACAATGCAAGGCGCTCTACCATGGTATGGATATATCCCGCTTCCGTCTGCGCCGTTTTTAAAAACTTGCGTCTGGCAGGCGTATTGTAAAATAAATTCCGCACAAGGAATGTCGTCCCGTCCGGCGCGCCGATTTCTTCCCGTTCCTTTTCCACGGAGCCTTCTATGACATACCGCGCCCCTGTCAACTCCCCTGCCGTCTTTGTAATCAGCTCCACCTGCGCCACAGCCGCAATGCTGGAAAGCGCCTCACCCCGAAATCCAAGGGAAGAAACGTTTAACAAATCTTCGACAGATGTAATCTTGCTTGTGGAATGCCTTAAAAACGCAAGCGCGGTCTGAGATTTTTCAATGCCGCATCCATTGTCCGTAATCCGGATCAAGGACAGGCCGCCGTCTTTAATCTCGACTGTAATAGCGGTTGCGTTTGCATCAATGGCATTTTCCACCAGTTCTTTAACGACGGAAGAAGGACGCTCTATTACTTCCCCCGCCGCTATTTTATCAATCGTTTCCTGACTTAGCAGCGCTATTTCTGCCATATGCCTCCCCTGCCTTTACCAACGGTTTTTGATTTTATTTTGTAACTCAAACAATTTATTCATCGCTTCAATTGGCGTTAAATTCCCAATATCCAGTTCCCGTATTTCCGCTATAATGTCATCGTCTTTTACAGTGTCAAACAACGACATCTGCGTTAAATCCACTTCATCTAAAACGGTTTTTTTCTTTTTGGCCGGCGCGCCTACCTGAATGTTTTTGGCAATGTCGGAAAGATCCAGATCGCTTAGTTCATTGACAATCTCCTTTGCGCGGGCCAATACGGATTCCGGCAGCCCGGCTAATTTCGCCACCTGAATCCCATAGCTTTTATCGGCTCCGCCCTTAACGATTTTCCGCAGGAACACAACGTCGTCTCCCTTTTCTTTGACGGCAATGCAGTAATTGCTTACGTTGTCTAATTTGCCTTCAAGTTCCGTCAATTCATGGTAATGCGTCGCAAACAGCGTCTTTGCGCCAAGCAGTTTCGGATTGCTGATATGCTCTACGACTGCCCATGCAATGCTAAGTCCGTCAAACGTGCTTGTCCCACGGCCAATTTCATCTAAAATCAAAAGCGAATTGGAAGTCGCATTCCGTAAAATATTGGCGACTTCAGTCATCTCGACCATAAACGTGCTCTGCCCGCTGGCAAGATCGTCGGAAGCCCCGACTCTCGTAAATATCCTGTCCACAATGCCGATATTGGCGGAATCCGCAGGAATGAAGCTTCCAATCTGCGCCATTAACACAATTAGCGCCGTTTGCCGCATATAAGTGGATTTCCCCGCCATATTCGGTCCTGTAATAATGGAAATTCTCTGCCGTCCGTTATCTAAAAATGTGTCGTTTTTAATGAACATCTCATTTTGTATCATTTTTTCAACAACAGGATGCCTGCCGCCTTTAATGTCGATTGTCCCTTTATGGTTTAATTTCGGGCGGCAGAACTGGTTTTGTTCCGCGACGCAGGCAAAGGAGGCAAATACGTCTAACCCTGCTATGGCTTTTGCTGTCTTTTGGATGCGGACGACTTCCGCCGCGATTGTTTCGCGTATCCTGCGGAACAGTTCGTACTCTAAAACGGTCAATTTATCTTCCGCGCCTAAGATGTCGTCCTCTAACTCCTTTAATTTCGGCGTAATATACCGTTCTGCATTTGCAAGGGTCTGTTTTCTCGTATAGGAATCCGGCACGAGATGTTTATAGGAGTTCGTCACCTCCAAATAATAGCCGAACACCTTGTTATATTTGATTTTCAGGTTTTTAATTCCGGTATTCTCACGCTCGGCCGCCTCTAGCTGCGCTAACCATGTTTTGCTTTCCGTTCTTGCCCGTTTTAAACGATCGACTTCCTCATCGTAGCCGGATTTAATAATGCCGCCGTCATGCACTAAGATCGGCGCATCTTCGTCAATTCCGGAAGAAATCAAATCGAAAATATCTTCTAACGGATCAATTTCTTCTGCAATCTCTAAAAGCATTTCACACGAAAACTCTGACAGAAGGCTTTTTACCGGCGGAAGCATTTGAATGGAATTTTTTAACGCCAATAAGTCTTTAGGATTTGCCGTCTGGCAGGCAATCCGCGTAATCAGGCGTTCCAAATCATATACTGCATTCAAGTATTCCCGCAGTTCTTCCCTTGTAATCATATGTTCTTTTAGTTCTTCCACAGCGTCAAGGCGTCTTGAAATTTCCGCTTTTTCAATTAACGGCTGTTCCAAAAAGGAACGCATCATCCGCGCGCCCATCGCTGTCTTTGTCTTATCCAACACCCAGAGCAGGGAGCCGCGTTTGGATTTTTCCCTTAACGTCTCCGTCAGCTCTAAATTCCGCCTAGTCGAGCTGTCGAGAACCATAAATTTCCCAGTGACATATGGGTGGATTGCCGACATATGGGAAAGTGAATTTTTCTGCGTCTCATAGAGATATTTTAACAGGGCGCCCGCCGCAATGCTGCCGCAGGCAAAATCCTCTAATCCAATTCCAGCTAAATTTTGGATTTTAAAATGTTCTTTCAATGCCGTAACCGCTGTGTCTTCGCCAAAATACCATGATTCCAATGCGCTGACGCAGACATTTAAGCGGTTTTTAATGTCGTCTAAATCTATGCCGCTCATAAAAAACGCTTCGTTGCAAATCAGTTCCGCCGGATTGTATTTGTTCATTTCATCTAACAGTTTACGTTCCGTATCCACTTCCGTGACATAATAGTCCCCCGTGCTTACATCTGCAATCGAAACCCCATACTTATCCGCAAGATAGACAATGCACATAATATAATTATTTCTCGTTTCTTCTAACGCCTGTGTGTCCGTGTTCGTTCCGGGGGTGACGATCCGGATCACTTCCCGTTTGACAATGCCTTTCGCCGCCTTCGGGTCTTCCACTTGTTCACAGACGGCAATTTTATAACCGCGTTTGACTAATTTATTCAAATACCCTTCCACGGAATGATACGGCACGCCGCACATAGGGGCGCGTTCCCCCACGCCGCAGTTTTTCCCAGTCAGGGTCAGTTCAAGCTCTTTGGAAACCTGTATGGCGTCTTCAAAAAACATCTCATAGAAATCCCCTAAACGATAAAATAGGATATATCCGCTGTATTCTTTTTTGATTTCCAAATATTGCTGCATCATTGGTGTATAACTGCCCAAAATATTCGTTCCTCCCGTATCTTATTTATCAGGGCGGTATGCCGCGGCAATCGCCTCGGCCGTTTTTATGCCGTCAATGGCGGCCGACATAATCCCGCCTGCATACCCTGCTCCTTCCCCACAGGGATAAAGCCCTGAAATTTCACTTTGGAATGTTTCGTTTCTTGGGATTCTCACGGGCGATGACGTGCGGCTTTCCACGCCGGAAAGGATCGCATCTTCGCAGTCAAATCCTGAAATTTTTGCGGCAAACTGCTCCATGCCGCCTAAAAAAGCTTGGTAGATTTCTTTTGGAAACAGCGTATGCAGCTCCCCAAACTGCGATGCGCCATACGTCATAGATGGAAACGCCCCATAAGAAACGCTTTTGATTCCACGTTTGAAATCCCCATAACGCTGCTGTGGGATTGCCCCGTCCCCAAGCTGATACGCCTGCGCTTCAAGCCTGCGCTGAAATGCAATGCCGGACAATGGGCCTTCGGCGCCGTAATCGGGCGGCGTAACGGATACAATAATTGCGCTGTTGGCATTTACGCTATCCCGCTTATAAAAACTCATGCCATTGACCGCCAGCCTGCCTTCTTCGGAAGATGCATTGACTACATAGCCGCCCGGGCACATGCAAAAGGAATAGACCCCTCTGCCGCAGGCGTTTGCAGTCACCTTATAGGATGCGGCGGGCAGCAGGGCAGACGCATCTCCATACTGGGCTTTGCCAATTAGTTCCTGTAAATGCTCCACGCGAAGGCCGACGGCAAATGATTTCGCTTCCATCGGGACCTTTTTTTGGAATAACAGTTCAAACGTGTCCCGCGCGCTGTGCCCGATTGCCAACGCCAAAACCTGCGTATCAATCCATGTATCGCGGTTTATCTGCACTGATTTTACTGTTTGCCGTTCTATCTTAAGATCTGTCAGACAGCTTTCAAATAAAAACTCTCCGCCGGATGCAAGAATCGTTTCCCGCATCGACGGAATCACTTCCGCTAAACGGTCTGTCCCGATATGAGGTTTCGCTTCATAGCAAATCTCTTTTGGCGCGCCATGTTTGACAAAGATTTCCAAAACTTTTCTGCCGCGTCCGGCCGGGTCTTTTACCAGAGTGTTTAATTTTCCGTCAGAAAACGTCCCTGCGCCGCCTTCTCCAAACTGGACGTTGGAATTTGGGTTTAAACTGCCGCAATTCCAAAAACGCCTTACGTCCTCCTGTCTTTTTTGGATTGTTTTGCCGCGTTCTATGACAATCGGCGAATAGCCGGAAACTGCAAGCATATAGGCGCAAAACAGTCCGGCCGGCCCGCTTCCAACGATTACCGGGCGGCTTTTAAGCGTTTTCTGCCCAGTAATGGGAAACTGATATGCAGTTTGGGGCTGGCAGGAAATATTTTTATTATGTAATTTCCTGATTATTTTTCTTTCCTGCGCCGCATTTGCTTCGATTGTATATACATATTGAATGTTCCGTTTGTCCCTTGCGTCTAATGACTGTCTGGCAATCCGGAAAGAGAAAAGCTGTTCCTTTTCTATTTTTAATGTATGGAGCAATTTGGCTTCCAGTTCTTCTTTTGTATGGGCTATCGACAGTTTAAGCTGATTAACCTGAATCATGTGATCCGTCCCTCCTTGCCGCGTTTCTTCCCGCCACATAACCGGAAGACCACGCCCATTGTAAGTTATAACCGCCGCACATACCGTCTATATCGATCACTTCCCCGGCAAAATACAGCCCTTTTACTAATTTCGATTCTAAAGTATGCGCATGAAGCTCTGCCGTATCCACTCCGCCTGCAGCCGTCTGCGCAAAATCAAAACCTTTGACGGCAGTAATGGTTACGCCCATATGTTTCAGGTAGCGCAAAAGCTTGTCTTGTTCTGCCATTGTAAGCTGATTTGCGGGCGTTTTAAGCGGGATATGGTTTTCTTTTAATAATACTGGAATGAATTTTTTGGAAAAAAGCCCGATGAGCGCTTCTTCACAGGTTTTTCGGGACGTTTGCCGAAAACGGCTGTTTAATTCCAGACGCAACTCCTCCTCTGTAAGAAACGGCGCTAAATCAAGGCTTACCTCCGCCTTTTTTCCATCGGCAATGGCTTTCGCCGCATAGCGGCTCAGTTGGAATGACGGTATGCCTGAAATTCCTTCACTAGTAAACTGAACTTCCCCACGATCCCTATATTCGCCGTCTGGCGTATTTAGCGTTACGGAACAATCTGCGCGAATTCCTGCAAGCGATTTAAAAAATGACTGTTTTGCCTTCATTTGAACCAAAGCTGGCGTCATCTCAATCCATGTATGGCCAAACTTACTGATATAAGGAAATGCGCTGCCGTCACTGCCCGATTTTGGAAACGCCTTGCCGCCGCAGGCAAACAGAAGCGAATCTGACTGAAATGTCCCTAAACTGGTTCGGATTTGAAAGCCGTTTTTTGACTTTTGGACTGCATTTAATTGACAGCCAGTCTTAACTTTCACGGACAGATTGTCTAACTCCATGCGAAGAACGTCCAATACGGAAGACGCCTGCCCGCTTGCCGGATAGAAATAACCGTCCCGTTCTTTTGGGTAAATTCCAAGCTCTTTAAAAAACGCTATGGTTTCCTTAAAACCGAACTGTTTCAAAACAGGCAATACAAATGCAGGGTTTTCGCCCCTGTAAAAGCGTAAGCCCTGCCTGCGGTTGGTATAATTGCATTTGCCGTTTCCTGTGGACAATATCTTTTTGCCGATCCTGTCATTATGTTCTAGGATTGTCACTTCTGCGCCATGCCGCGCCGCAGAGATGGCCGCCACTATGCCGCTTGCCCCTCCGCCGATTACCATAACTTTCTTCAAGCTGTCACCTTTTCTGTCAAATCGTGGAAAATTTCTTTGTTTTTGTTATTCTAGCATAAGAGAGCATAAGATTCAACTGTTAAACGAGGAAATGCCATTGACAGAAAAATCTTACATTCCGTGAAAAAGGAATATCTAAAGGAAAATTGAACCTCAATATTCAAACTCAAAAGAAGCCCGGTCTGTTTCAAAGGAAAAAAGAGTTTGTCCATTTTTCCGAAATCTATAGAAAGCCCTGCAGGCTGCGCTTTCACGGATTGTCCTAACCATATCCCCTTTCGATGGCGCCTTAAGGATGCATCCGGACGGTTTTAGCAGACAAACGTCTAATTCCAGGCTGCCTTGCGCCACGCGCGCCATTTTGTTTTGGAGTTTCACAACTCTGGCTCCCAGATACGTTGCAATTCTATATTCTTTCCCATGCCATAATACCACTCCTATAATTCCGGTAAAATGAATGCCTGCCATTGGAATGTCCGCTATTGAAAGCATTAAAGAGCCTCCGGAAAAAAAGCATTGCGTCCAGATATACTTTTCCGGAAAGGATCTGCCCTGATCCCCTTCCCAATATCCCCACGCCCGTTTAAACTTATATATTTGATGATTGACAGACGCCGTTCCTGATACAAAATGCCGCATACTCCATACGCTGTGGCGGCATTCCATAAATGGCGCGAATGCAAATGGCCCCATAATGTCATATTTTAATGGGCAGAGCGTTCCAAAATTTAATTTTCCGTAAATCTCTAGTTTGGGGGTTTTTATTGCCAGACGAATGCCTTTTTCCCCGAATTGATTCTCCCCGATGAAAATACCGCTCTTTGTCTGACGGAATTTATCCGCCAAAAACGTAACTGTCCAAGCTTTTTCTTCCGTAATAATTTGAATAGAACACGTTTGCTTCCTTCCTGTGCGATGAATGGCAGGTATCACCGCTAAAGTCTGTGTGTCAGACTGGCATTTTAAATACCAGCCGTAAAAGGAGCCCTTCATATGCTTACCTCCATGAAAAAATAATGCTTATTTTTCCTGAAATAAGCCCTCTCTATTCATCTGACAGTAATTTAATCACATTTTTGCCTTCTTAATAGAAACGCAGATTGTTAATCCATGCTCACGTTAAGCCCGCTCTGCCGTTCTGACGGCTGTAACACGACAGTCACTCCGGCGTTCCCATTCCATTCAAATTGATAGGATTCCCCAGAAGTCTGCCGGATAAAAGTTTTCCAAGAAACGTCTAAAGTGACCCGTGGATCACAATGCCCATTGCCGATCCAACAGATCACTGCATCGGGATCTACAGAGATTGTGGAGCGGGACGAAACATTGCTTAAAACGATTGGATTGCCGTCTGAAAGCACTGCGACGTAAGCTTCTCTGCCGCGTCCGGTTAATGTGGACGTGGCAAGCCCTTTTTGTGAAAGAACCCCGACTCCAATAAAACGCACATTATAATCACAATCTTGTGTAAAAGCGAGAATGTTCTCTGATTCGACGGAAATTGTTTCTCCTATCTCCAAATGATAAATGACTATATGCTGTCCTTTATTGGCGAAGTAGGTCACGGAATCCCCATTCATGCTTACCTTCATAAGCGGCAGGTTTTCACCGGTTACGCGGCGCATAATAGAGCCAATCAACGCCTGCCCGATGCTGTTTTGCGGCCCGAATAAAACTTTTTCAAATTTATAATTTTTGCCTTCAGGGCTTTCTCCCGCAATGAAAGCTCCGGCTTTTGTAAATATAACGCCGGTTCCGGCGCAGGTTACTTTTAGTGTCAGTTCATTTATGGTTTCAAATGTCAGCATAATTGTTCCTCCTTGTTTTAAATAACTTGAACGCCGTAAAGCTCACATAGGCCGGCGAGATCTCTTGCCACGCCATTTCCAACTGCATGGAATTTCCAGACTTTTTTGTGGCGGTAAATTTCTCCAATCATCATGGAAGTGACGTTAGAATAATATGCATCCATCTGAAAACTTGCCAATTCCTGTTTAGAGGCATGATCAATAATCCGGACATAGGCTTCCTGTAACATACTGAAATTCAGTCGTTTTTCAAACGCTTCATTTATCGTCAGCACAAAAACGATTTTTTGGACTTTTGCGTTTAATTTTTTAAAATGAATGGTGATATTTTCCCGATCTTCCGCCGAATCCGCTAAAAAAAAGACGCTGCCGTCAGGGCTTTGTTCTTGTCCGTAGAAAACAAACCAATCGTCTCCCAAAACTTTGCCTTTTTCATCTAGTAAAAAAGCGGACACGTCAACGTCACAGGAAGGGTTTTTGACATTCCAGCCCAGACAGACCTTAATGGCGGATAAAGGCCTATTGGTTTCTAAAGACACTTTCTGCCCCTTTTGCATGGGGTGAATGAGAGTGGGAACTGGTTTTCTCATGACAGGATTCGGCGGCGAACTGGCAGGATTTGGCAAAACTGAGGTATGAGGAGGCTTTACACCGTTGATGGCGCCGGCGGGTGCCCCCGCTTGAATGGATGCAATGGTCTGCAAAGTTTTAGCGCCTTGAATCCGTTCTTGATAAAACGATTGAATAGTCCGTTTATCTAACAGTCCGGAAACTTTCATGGGAATTTGAATCATATGCGTTCCTCCTGTAAATGGGTTTATGTAGAGCAAATGGAGATCTTTCTTTGGTTTATTATAACAGATCTGGCTGTAAAATGAAAAGGCGTCATGAAATGTATATTTCGATTTGAATCAGGCGAAAGCCAGACAAAAAGAACAGCCGGACGAACTTTCATTATGGAAAGCTATCCGGCTGTTTTCTATAACTTCAAAGGATTACTTTTTCACTTGTCTGACTTTTAAACCTGCGTTTTTAAAGTAATTCTTATATTTATTGAATTGTTTCGATGGAACTTTCACCGTTAGACCAGATTTTGAACCCTTAAACGCCTGTTTTCCTACGAAATTAAGCTTTGTTGACTTAATCGTTACTTTGCTAAGTTTCTTACAGCCGCTAAATGCTCTCTTTCCAATAGTTGCCAGTTTTGATTTTGACGTTTTTCCAATAGTGGCTGCCGTAAGTTTCTTACAGCCTGAAAAAGCATTTGCCCCGATTGTCTTTACGCTGTCCGGCAGAGTAATTTTCTTTAAGGCAGCGCAACCCTTAAATGCGCCTGCTTCAATTACAGTTATATTCTTGCCGATAGAAACTTTCTTTAACTTTGAACAGCCGGAGAAAGCGTTTGCCCCGATTGTCTTTACATTTGCCCCAATGGCCAAACCTGTCATGTTCTTATTGTTTTGCATTGCCTTTGAGCCAATCGAGGTTACTTTATAAGTGATGCCGTCTATGCCTGTGACTGTATCAATCGTCACATTCTTCACTTTGGACGCCGATGTGATAAGTTCCACTTCTTCGCCAACAACTGTTACTTTATAAGTAACTTGATCGATTACAAAGGTTTTTTCCTTTCCTAATGCAGGCTGTTCGGCAGTCTGATTTTCACTATTTTCCGAATTGCCGCCACTTCCCGAAGCGTCGCCTTCAGTCGAATTATTGCCGCCGCCCGGCGTATTCCCATCGCCTGAGTTGCCGCCGCCCGGCGTATTCCCGTCGCCTGAGTTGTCGCCGTCGCCTGAGTTATTATCGTTATCGCCGTCGTCAGGATTTGAAGGTTTATACTCATAATGTATCGTTGCCTTCGACATTGCCGCAATCGTCTCAGCGCTTTTACTTATGCTATTCCATTGCGCTTCTGTGCCGGTAAAGTATATATCAGACAAACTGCAAGCCGAAAATGCGGACATCCCTATTGACGTTACGCTATTCGGGATTATGACCGTAGTAAACCTATAACAAGAAGCGAATGCTGACGGATCTATGCTTTCCGCGCCTTGTGGAATTTCCACTCCGGCAAGCATTTGGCAATTTATAAACATACCCTCACTAATTCGGTCTACGCTTTTTGGCAGCGTCACCTTCATCAGATAATAACAGTTCCCAAATAAATTATCGCCCATCTTCACCTGCTTACTGCCGGGAGCAAATGTTACGCTTGTCAATTTTCCGCACTGAAAAAACGCCCCGGCTCCCACTTCTCCAATACTGGCAGGCAAGTCTATAACAGTAAGGTTTTCGCAAGCATTAAACGCATTTTGGCTGATTGTTTCCAATCCTTCAGAAAAAGTCACGGAACTAAGGCTTTTACACCCACGGAACGCGCTGTCACCGATCATTTTCACGTTGGCTGGAATGTTTACGGAAAGAACCGAAGACTCACGAAACGCGCTGTTTCCAATTGACGTCACACTTGTGGGAATTTCTACGCTAAGAACCTCACACTTCCAAAACGCGCAAGAACCGATACCAGTCACGCCGTCTCCGATCACAACATTCCGGATTTGGCTGCTGTAACTATTCCACGGCTGATCTCCTGTACTGCTGAAATCCGGCATGGCCCCTTTCCCAGAAATGGTCATCTTGCCCGCTTTTGTCAGATTCCACGCAAGCCCTCCTTCAAGCGTCTCAGATGCAACTATCACGTTAGCTTCCGGATCATCTGGGGAAATATAATTTTCTGGGTAACGGGTGATATAATGGCTGGCAGAGCGCATCACTTCTTCTTTAGATATTTTCCGTCCCCAATGGATCTTGCCCTTATGGTCTCCTGTACTGATGTTTCCTTCCGCAAGGACTAGTCCCGCTTCATTTACCTCAAGCGCGATTACGGTATGGGCGTCATTGTTTACCCGAAGAATATCCCCGACTTTTATATCCTCATATTCAAATTCACCGTTTGCGTACATTCTGGCCGGCAAACTGTCAAATGCCGCATCGCTAAGTATAAAAGCAAAGGCAACGCAGCCTACGGCAACGATATTGTGTCCATCAAGAGGACCGCCTTTCCATCGGTAATATCCTGTTGAATCTGAATAAGGCTCATCGTCCGTCCATGGAGTTCCTTCCTGATATCCGTCCTGATCTTTTAACGCAATCATAGCATTAAAAACTCCTGTCGGGGTAAGGGCGCTGCCATCAGAGGCGGCAAACCCCAAGATGGATTCCTCCGTATTCGCATTTGCCTGAATCGGAGCGCTTTGCTGAAAAGCATATGCCACTGACTGGGAAGAAAGGATTAGACTTAGCGCTAAAGCAACTGAAAGAAATAATTTTTTCAATTTAGTAACCTCCTAATTTTCGTTTTAAGACAACTTCTAGTTGAACACATTCCTTTTTAATAAATATATTGTGATTATTCTGCTTTGTCAATAGGCGCATCGTACACAACACAAAATCCAATTTTCAATTTATTTCAAAGATAGGAAGAACCAAATTTTTATTTATGTTCAATAATAAATACAATAAAGTTTGTTGCCAGCTTTTGAAATTATGCGATTGAGACAGTATACAGCAAACATGCTTTACCGGAAAAATCTACGGGAACGCCTGTGGTATGCTATTGCAAATACAAGGACTCCAATGAAAGCAAGGAAGCTTACGCCATACAAACTCAGATTGCCTAAGGCTGTTTTGCTTAAGTCATTTCTGTCAATATTCACATTTGGCATATTTCCCATGCCGCCTTTTGGCGCCTGATGGCTTCCGTCATCTATTTCAAATTGAGCCGATGCGATATTTTCTGGGGATTCATTGCCGTTAAATGGAGAGTCTTCCGTTTTTTCATTTTCATTCCAGTTTTGTATACGATCCCCCATACTCATGCTGCCCATCACGCTTAAATCCAGATGAGATGCATCAATCAGCGTATCCGAATTTTTCTGTTCTTCTTCTGTGGATGGAATGCTTCCTTCTATCTGGCCGCTTATAGATTGGCTCCGAAGCTGTACTGTTTCATAAAGAGTGTCTGCCGCTTCCTTATATTCTTTGCCAGTATAAAAAGCCGTGGGATCGCTCTCAACCAAGGAATCAATCTGACTTCGGGTACGCTGGTAAAAAGCGTCAAATCCACCGCCATAGACGTATTCCTCCACAAGCTGTTTTAGATAACTGTAATACTTTGCGTGATATTCCTCATCTTCCATAAACGCGTCAAAGAAGTTTGTGCCGGAAAAAGCATAGTCTATGGCGTAATTGACTGCGCTTGTCGCATCGCTTTCGCCATCTGTTCTTTCTCTTTCTCCCATGCCGCCAAAAGCAAGATTATAATCCCATGGGAGGATATTAAGCCGGCCGTCAGATTCATATAAATAATAATTATGCGCCATTCTTCCTAAAAGACTGTCCTCATTGACAGAAAAAACGTGAACTGCCATGTATTTTAAAAGATTTTCTATATCCATATATTTTTCAAGATTCAAGCCTTCTGATATATGTTCCAGCGCTTTAACGACGCGCGTGTGATCTGATTTCGCAGAGTTTGTCACCTCTCCGTCCCAAATTGCCGTATAGCTGTCCAGCTCTTGATCTATATAGTTTAGATTTGCGCCATTTCCACCCATGGAAACGCCTCCAAATCCTCCATGTTTAGAAGTGGGAACGCTCTTTTTTCCAGCCGCCTGTTCTGTGGAAACGTTTTCTTTGCCTGCCGCCTGTTCCGCAGAACCGCTTTCAATAGAAGAATTGTTCTGTTCATTAATGGGAAAAGCATCTTCGTCTTTCTGGGCTTGTGGCTGTATCTTGTCAAATTGCAACGGATCAAAATCTGAATTGCCAAAACCTGAATCTCCTTTTTGTCCCATATCCATGCTGTCCGGTTTATACAATTCCCCATTTTTTGTTCCATAATTGCGTAACAGAAAACTGTCTTCCACTGCTTCCAGCGCCAAATAAACGCCCCAGTATTCGCCATTGACTGATAATTCTGCATAATTATACAGAGATGCGTCTGCATCCAAATATTGATACATATCATAAATCAAAGCCTCTTTCATATTAGTCGCATCGGCATAATTATTATTTAAAATCAATTTATCCAATCCAAAACAGGTCTGTCCGTCCACATAATGATCAAATTCCAGCTTCAAACTGTAGCGATCTGTATCTGGATCACGGGCAATGGCTGTTAAACTCGTATTCCCCTTTGGGCGGACGCCTACCCGCCGAATCATTTCCCCTCCAATTTCCACATCGCACTGATAATAAGTCTCCGCTATGGCATTTGCTAGCATATCCTCCCAGTCTTCTTCATCCATTATCAGATTTATGCTTATGGTTTCCGATGTGTCAAAAAGCCTAGACTCATATTCCATCGCAATGCCCGCGCCGCCAGAAGCCTTTGCAATTTTTTCCGCAAAAACAATCGCAAACAGGCAGAAACAGACAGCGGCGGCCATGATTACAATTATGATTTTTGTAGTATGCTTCTGTGTAATCACATATAATTCCTCCGTTAAGACATATATTCCCCATTATAGCTGACTAATGTTGCGTGTTCCACTCCGGACGCCTCCACAATCCGATTGATAAATGTTGTCGTGGCGTCTTGTAAGCGGAGCTCTGCCGTAAGCTCGATTCCGGACGCATTTATAGTTTTGGCTTTTACCGTATATTGTAAAACGCCTTGTTTTAAGATTTCCAAAGCGGTTTCTTCCGCTTTTTCGTCCCGTAAATTTAGGACAAGGATATAAGGGTTTGAATGGATTTTCCGATTGGCAAACAGAAGTAAAACTATGCCAATGATCGCCGAACCTATCATTGCCAAAGGAACCATGCCGGCCCCGATTACAATTCCAGACGCCAGAGACCAAAACAAAAAAACAATTTCCACCGGCTCTTTGATCGCAGTCCGGAAACGGACAATGGACAAAGCGCCGACCATGCCAAGGGAAAGGACAACATTTGAAGTAACAGCCATAATCACAAGCGTTGTTACCAAAGACAGCCCCACAAGAGTCAAGGCAAAACTACTGGAATACATAACGCCAGTCAAGGTTTTTTTATAAATTACGAAAATAAACAAACTGATTACCAAAGCGGCCGCCAATCCCAATAAAGTGTCAATCATAGAAAATTCTGATACATTTTCTAAAAAACTGGATTTAAAAATATCATTAAAACTCATCGTTTATCCCTCCTGCGTTTAAGCATTTTTCTACTTTTTCCGTTGTTCCCTTTTGTTCAGGCCAAAATCCGTTTATCCAAATCTGCGGCAGGCGCCATATTTGGAATATGCCTGCTGCCGGATTCCCTCTGTCTGTAAAAGGGATTGAATTACCTCCGGAAGAAAAGAATCAAACTTCACTTCTAAAATCATTTCGTCCGGACTGTCTGCCACGGCGACGTCTGCCATGGTTTCTTCTAAAAACTTCCTGTGAAAAAGAGAACTTCGGATTTGAAAATCAAAAGTGACGCGGACATTTCCGGCAGCGTATACATAAGGTTCCCGTACATAGGAAACTAAAACTTTAGGGCAAAGCCGCTGGAAGTTCATTTTACAATACAGTTCACGGACAAGCTCAAACTCATGGTTTCTCATAAAGCCGGAAGTCCCGCATAAAACCGCCCGGCATTCTTCCTCTGTAAGCCTCGCGGCTATTTTCATGCACAAATTGTTCCTTTTTATTTTTTTCTCTAAGGAAATGAAGGATAAATCATCGTTGTAATAGCGGATACGGAACTTTTCTCTTTTTTGCGCGCCGTTTATTTTTTCACGCAGCGCCTTGTCGTCCATATTGTCAAAGTAAATACTCCGGACCACATAACGCCCGTCTGCTCCGGCAAATTGATCCGGTTTCATAACCGCGCGCAGCCTTTGGCGGATCGCATAATAGTCAGCAGTCCGGATGCAGTATTTCAGTTCATGGCGGTATGTTTCGTTTTTTGTCATTTCGCATGCCTCCTTTTAAATAATTTTAAAAATATTTTAAGGCATGGCGCTTAAGAGAGCCTAAAGGAATTGATTTTTTTCGTAAGGCTTTTTTAATCATTTTAATTCCGCCTTAAACCCGATTGCCCTTTCTTTTTTATAAACAGAAATATCTCCATGATGGTTTTTAGCGATTGCTCTGGCAATGGAAAGGCCCACCCCAAAACTGCCATTGAACGTCCTAGACTTATCCGCGCGGTAAAAGCGGTCAAACAGTTTTTCTAATTCTAGACTATCTACACTGCTATATGTATTTTCAACAGTAATGGAAATATGGCGTTTTTGCTTCACCGTTACCATGATTTTACCGTTATCATCACAATATTTTACTGCATTATCCAAGAGAATGGAAAGAAGGCGGCGGATCAGCCCTTCATCTCCATGATATTCGATAGTCGGTTCCACTTGCGCCGCTAGATTCTTTTTTTGCTCAAATGCCAGAGCCTGAAATTCAGATACCGTATCCAATGCCGCATTGCTTAAATCAAATGGGCAAATGCGAAGATTCGCCTGATCCTCATCCATTCGAGATAAAAGAACGAGTTGATGGATCAGCGTCTTCATTCTCTCACCCTCTATCCGCATATCGTCAATCCATTCACTTTTCCCAAACTCCGATTCCACAATATCCAAATCCGACAATATCAGCGTAAGAGGCGTTTTTAATTCATGGTTTGCATCCGTGATAAACTGCCTTTGCTTTTCATAGCTTTCCGCAACAGGATAGACTGCTTTTTTTGAACTAATCATAATTAAAATAAGAACAGCAATGCCGCTTCCTGATAAAACCAAAAGCGCAGTCAGCAAAAAACGGTTTGACAGCATTCTGTTCATTTCACCATCTACAAAAACGACTGCCATTTGATCCCCTGACCGAAACATACGAAAACGGTAATCCGAAACCCAGCCCCGTTCCCTGTTCTTCTTTTGCGCATCCTCTACATAATCTTGCGCCTGCGCCTCATCAATAGAAAAAACAGATTCATCATATATCTTTTTAATGCGGTTATCCGTTCCAAGCCACACCGTAAAAAAATGGGCGGCAAAAGGGGGTTCTTTTTTAATTACTTTCATAAGTGGGCCGCCTTTTGACGGAGACGGCCGTCCGGATTGATCGCGTTTTGGAAAAATGCCGCCATTAGAGACAATCACATCTGCCAATGCGTCCATTGTATGATTTAACTGCGCATAATTCATTACGCACATAACCATAAAGATAACTAAAAGAACTGAACATACTGAAATTGTAGAGATTAAAATAAATTTTCTGCGTAAACTGTAAATCACGGCAATTCCTCCAAAACATATCCTGCGCCCCGTATAAACCGGATCTCCAAAGGCGCATGGAGCGCGCTTATTTTTTTCGCAGGTTTGATATATGAACCCACACTACGCTGGTATCCACAGCGCTCTCCCACCCCCAAATATGCGATATAAACTGATCGGTTGGAATAATCATATGCGGTTTTAGCAGCAGCATCTCCATAATTTGAAATTCTTTCCCGCTTAATGCTTTGATATGTTCTTTATAACTTAATCTATATGTGGATCGGTTTAATGAAACGCCGCCAAAGGATACTAGGTCTGGGCAATAGTTGTCTCTGCGTCTTAACATTGCCCTTGTCCTTGCCAAAAGTTCAGAAGATGCAAAGGGTTTTGGCAGATAATCATCTGCCCCGGCGTCCAGCCCTTCCACCCTCTGCTCCACTTCAGCGCGTGCAGTTAAAAATAGAGCCGGCGTTGTAATCTTTTTTTTCCGTAATTTTTGCAACACCTGTATCCCATCGTATCCGGGCATCATAATGTCTAAAATCAATCCGTCATATTCTTCTGTTTCAGCATAGGCAAGGGCATCGTCCCCGCGCGTTACGCCGTCCACTGAAAATTTATTGCTTTCAAAAATATGAATCAATGTTTTTAACAGCCTTGGGTCATCTTCCGCTATTAGAAGCCTCATTCTTCCACCTCGCTTTTTAGAATAGTTTATCATATTTGCCTAAAGGCAGGCTAAAAATATTGAAGATTAGCCGTTTTTCTTATATCCCTGCCATGCGCTTTCTATGCCCGTCCCTATATATAAAAAAATATAATAAGCCTATGCCATGCCATGCTATATGGGTATATAGTTCTATAATAAAAAAGAGCTTGCAACAGGCTCATTATATGGGATATGCTATTTATTTTGTGTAAATGCCACTATCTTAACACTTTTAAAAGCGTAAGGGCGCGCTAAAAAGCCATAAATCCTTTCACTAAACTAAATTTTTGGTCATATCTTCATTACGCATTATCTGCTGTATTTTTAAATAATCCAAAAAATCCAAATTAAGGGATAAAGCTATTTCAATGTAAAAACGTAATCTATTTTCTACATTTATTTTTGTAATATTATGGATGTATACTTCCAAAATATTATCTTCGACTTTATTAATCTTTATAAACTCTCTTTCTTGCCTTTTGTTAAAAAGCTCCTCTTTAAAATCTTTTGTTAGTTTTGAATCCTTGCATAATATCTTAAGTTTTATCCCACAACATTGATTGCCTAAATGTACCGAATTAAAAAATTCCATGTTATCATTCTCATGACCTGTATTCTTTCATTCCCTAATTTCAGCTATATCAAAAATCCTTTCCGTTTTCTCATCCTGAATGAATGCTCATATACGGTAAAGAAGCAAGCAACCGAAAACAAGAGATAGACCGAAAGCGCCACACTATTCCGAACCAAAGAAACCAAAGACCAAAAGACAAGCATTGCGGAAATGCGCATAACAGCGCAATGCCGACGACTACGGAATCCCTCTCATTCCATTTATAACCTGTTTTTATCACCCCATTCACACATTCCGTCTAAAATAGGAATTAAAGATTTTCCACGTTCTGTTAAACTATATTCTACCTTTGGCGGGATTTGTGGATATTCTTTTCTATGCACTAATTGGTCTGCTTCTAATTCTTTTAAAGTGGAGCTTAAAGTCTTATACGAAATTTCACTGATATATTTTTTCATTTCGTTAAAACGAACGACTCCGAACTCCATTAAAGTATACAAAATAGTCATTTTATATTTGCCATTGATTAATGACAAGGTATAGCTGAAACCTGTTGTTTCAAGACATTCATTTGAAATGCAGCGTTCACTCATTTTACACTCTCCTTTAGGTAAGTATATAACTTTATTGTAAGTATCGCACTTATATGTGCGTACTTGATTTTATTTTAATTCTTGCTAAGATTATAATATCAAAAGCAGAGAAAGTCAATCTCGCAAAATCAGGGAATCAGGAGGACATATTTTATGAGCAAAAAAATAGTTGTAATAACGGGCAGCCCCCGGAAAAACGGGAATAGCTTTGCCATGACAGACGCTTTCATCAAGACAGCCGAAGCAAAGGGGCACACAATCACACGGTTTGACGCTGCATTAAAAAAAGTGGGTGGCTGTCGGGCGTGTGAAACCTGTTTTTCCACTGGAAAAGCCTGTACTTTTGATGATGATTTCAACACGATTGCACCGGCAATTCTTGAAGCGGACGTTATCGTATTTACCATGCCTGTCTACTGGTATTCTATCCCGGCGCAGATTAAAGGTGTCATTGACCGTATCTTTTCTATGGTTGTAGGCGGCAAGGATATTGCCGGAAAGGAATGTGCGCTGATTACCTGTTGTGAAGAAGATGATATGTCTGTCATGGACGGCGTTCGTATTCCTATTGAGCGTATGGCGGCATTGAATAAATGGAAAATGGTAGGCGAGGTTTTAATTCCCGGCGTATTAAATGTTGGCGATATAGACAAAACCGAAGGCTGCAAAAAAGCGGCTGATTTAGCCAATGCAATTTAAGGAGGTAATTATGAGCAAAAAAATTATTATTCTCAATGGAAGTCCAAGAAAAGCCGGAAATACAGCGGCATTAACGGCAGAATTTAAGAAAGGCGCAGAGGAAGCCGGAAACACCGTGACAGAATTTTTTCTTGACGGTATGAACATAAATGGTTGTAAAGGCTGTTTTGGCGGCGGTAAAAACCCGGATAGCCCTTGTGTCCAAAAAGACGATATGGATAAAATTTATCCTGTTTACAAGAAAGCGGACATAGTTGCTCTTGCAACACCGCTTTACTATTGGACTATCAGCGGTCAATTAAAAACTGCCTTTGACCGCTTATTTGCTGTTGCGGAATGTGACCCTAATTATCGAAACCCTAAAAAGGAAAGTGTTCTCATTATGGCAGCCGAGGGCTACGGCTTTGAAGAAACTCTTTATTGGTATGAACATCTTGAAAAACATTTAGGGTGGAAAAGCATTGGAAAAGTGCTTTGCGGCGGTGTAATGGCTATGGGGGATATTGCCGGAAAACCCGAATTACAGGAAGCCTACAATTTAGGAAAATCAATTCAATAAAGAAAGGAATTTGTCACTATGAATAAAATCAATTTACCCCAAGCTGCAAAATTAACATCTCCAAACCCGGTAAGTGTCGTATGCACCATGAAGCCGGACGGTTCAACCAACCTTGCCACTGTTTCATGGTGGACTTATCTTTCCTTTAATCCAGATATGATTGCTTATGCAATGGCAAAGACCTCATACAGCGGCGAAATGGTACGGAATACAAAAAAAGTTATCCTTACAATTCCCGGTGCGGAAATTGCAGACGCAGTAATGGGGTGTGGAAACACTACGGGGCGCAACATGGATAAGGCAGAGAAGTTTGGTATTGAACTTGCAGAGATAGAGGGAAACAGTATCAAAATTCCTTTTCATAGCCGTGTGGCAATTCAATGTAGTTTAAAAGAATATTACGAGGTTGGCGACCACTATCTGTATATTTGCAATGTAGAACAGGCTTATGGGAATGACGCAGAAGAAGCGTTGTTTGCATGGAACGGTTATTCACAGTTACGTCCGGCAAGATAAAAAATCCATGTTGCCGAATCCATCTTTTAACATTTAAACAAAAGATTTGTAATCAGTTAATTAAGGGGCGACAGCCTAAAGTGCTGCCGCCTCTCTGAATTATAAAAGTGCAACTGTCAACCATGCACCACCCTATGTGGGAGAAAGGGGGAATCATTTATGAATTGCACAGAAGCATACAAGGAGCATATCGAATACACATTTAACGCCTTTTGCAGAGTAGTCATACACTATGCCGCTATCAACGCATGGCGTGACAGAGATAAGCGGCGGCAAAGGGAAATATCTTTTGAATACCTCACCGAAGAAAAGTTTTACCCGTTCAGCACAACAGATAAATATTTTTTAGACCCCTGTAAGCAATACCCTGTTACGATATGCGGTCAGAGGGTTATCCTTACGAACGGGGAGCTTGCCGAAGCCCTGTCC
>OFGF01000335.1_pt1 | contig 43542 bp, 45 predicted proteins | sample 1521711 | NCBI WGS metagenome assembly OFGF01 (sample SAMEA3504092, study PRJEB24116) | mouse gut metagenome | biome: mouse gut; feature: mouse-associated habitat; material: faeces | place: Denmark | collected 2011 | reverse complement strand
GCCCCTTAGCCCCTGAACACAGACCCAGCCGCATACCCTGCCCTCTGACTGACGGATCTTTTGCCACCCCTTCACCGATGCATCCGATTCAACCTCGGTTCAATCCTGTCCGTAAGCCCAAGCCCAAACGCCTGCTCATTTTCCTTATACTGCAAAAGCCCCCGGAAAATATAAACATCCTCCGGCGTAGTCACCTTAATATTCCCCCGGTTCCCCATCACCATATGGGCTTTTTTCCCCTGGCTGCGGATAATCGTACACGCATCCACCATATTATCATACCCCGATTGCGTCGCCCGCACCGCATCATGCGCTTCCAGAATATCCTTCAAATAAAAGCTCTGGGGCGCCTGTGCCGCAAACGTCTCCTTCCGGTAAGGCACAGCCCCCACCTCTTCTCCATCCTGGCTAATCAATATCGTTTCAAAACAAGGCGTGCACGTAATCCCGTTCCCAAACCGCTTCACACTCTCAATATTATCCCGTATCACCTCGTACGACACAAACGGCCGTACCCCGTCATGGATCAGCACAACCGAATCCTTTGCATTCTCGCTTTCCGCCACCTTAAGCGCATTATAAATTGAATCCTGGGCGGTTTTTCCTCCAGGAAGCACACCTGCCACCTTGCGCAGATGGTATTCCCCAATCAAATCCTCCATATAAGGGATGAACTGCTTAAGCACAGAAATATAAATCTTATCAATCATATCATGGTACTGAAACAGCTGCAGCGTATATACAATAATGGGCTTCCCATTTATCTCTAAAAACTGCTTGGGAACCCCCGCCCCCATGCGTACGCCGCTCCCCCCGGCAAAAATAATTGCAATATTCAAAGTATTTCACCCTCCTTCAATACACCAAGCTCTGTCCTTTTGCACCCCTCCGGCAAAAAATCCAACGCCTTACGGTGTGTGTTTTCCTCTTTTACACGCTCTAGATCTGCCTGAATATCTGCTGGAAGCTTCCCTAATACCAGCCAGTCAATTACACGATCCGAAGCGCCGCTGTCAATATAATCAAAATGATGCTTTACATATTCCTCCACCTTTTCATACTCAAAATCCTTCCTGCGAAACGCATCCAAAAATTCTGCAAACGTATAACAGACCTTCCCCGGCGCGGACTCTTCATAATCCCGGTGGAACCCGCGCGAAAAAGAGTACTGGATCTTATCGTATGCAAAGAACATCATCGGCCTGCGCATCAGAGAATATTCAAAAATGTTAGACGAATAATCCGTTACCAGCAGATCCGTTATATAAAACAAATCGTTGATCTTAGAATACTTCCCCACATCCAGAAATTTATCCTGAAATTGCTTTGGAATCGGCACTTTAGAGGACACCCAGGGATGCATTTTAAACAAAACAACGTATTCGCTGCCGCATGCTTCATACAACCCCTTAAAATCTATCAGCTCATACGGATAATGTGCAAAACGCTTACCCCTGCCCCGGTAGGTAGGCGCAAACAGCATCACCTTTTTGCCTTTTACCACCGGAAATTTATCATAAAGCTCTTTTGTCTTTTCCCTCTGGTAGTCTTCCCGCAGGAATTCATCCATACGGGGCATACCGGTTGGAAGTACCTGCTCGTCATTTATCCCCCAGACCTCTGAGAAAAAGGGCGCAATATTTCTTGAGCCCGCAATCCCAAAATCATACTGCCTGTGGCAGGATGTCGCACCCGGGCAGCCCATATGCCCCCAGCGGCTATAACCAGACGATTTAAAGCCAGCGCCTGCATGCCACAGCTGTATCAGCTTCGTATCAGGAGAGAGCCTTAGCCAGTCCAAAAGCGGCGCATGGTCGTCAATAAAAATTATACTGCTCTGCGCCATCTTCTGCATAAGCTCCACCCAGCTTTTTAAGCTCTGCGGCTCTGCGGCAGCCGAACGGGCAGAATACAAAAGACGGTATTCCTTATCCATTCCGCGCTCCCGCATCCGGTCAGACACTGCTTTTAAGTTGGAAGCAATCACCTTATTTTGCTCAGACATAAACAAAATCGTATTCTTGCGTTTTGTGGCATACAATTTGTAAAAAAACGAATACATTGTACGCAGGATATTTTTCCTGCTGCCCCATGTGCTTTGAATTGCAGCAATAATACGCAATTTATCCCTCAAATGTGTTTTTGTGGGAAATACCATGTTTGTCTGCCCCGCTGCTAATATATAAAACCGGAACGGCAAGGTATCCGCGTCTTCCTCTACATAAAACGTCACCGTATAAGAACGGGTCTGGTCAGAATACAAAAAATTCCTGGAAAACTCCGACATGCTGCCCACAATTGCCGTATCCGTTTCACAGTCCGCCATCTGGCAGTCGTCCCTGCACACAATCAGGCGGTACTCACCGGAAGGCACACAGGCGTTTTCGCCGCTATTTGTAATATTTAATTTGAGCCGGAACGTATCGTCCGTCCGGCTTACAACTTTAAATTTTGCCTGGGCGTAATACATTGCGTCCACCGCATAAAAACAGAGTTCCCCGTTGCGCTCCTTTGGCGTTTTATACTGAAGCTTTACATCAATATATAAATAAATACGCTCCCATGATACGGCTGTGGCCACTGCCGTAATCCTTTTTTCATCTATATAGTTTGTCATTGCCATGGCTTAATCCTCTTCTGCATCCTCTGCGTCCTCTGTCATCCGGGTATAAATTTTTGAAACCTCTTCAATCCCCCCAAATGCCACAATCCTTCCCTGTTCTAATATCATTGCCTTATTGCAAATGCGCTGCACCTGTTCAATTGAATGGGATACGAACAAAACTGTCGTCCCTCCTTCCATCATCCGGTGAATCCGGCGTTCACTCTTCCTGCGGAATTTGGTGTCCCCCACAGACAATACCTCGTCCAAAATCAAAATCTCAGGCTCTGCAATCGTTGCTATGGAAAATCCCAGTTTCGAACGCATACCCGAAGAATAATTCTTTATCGGCACGTTAATAAATTTCTTGAGTCCGGAAAACTTAACGATGGCATCGTATTTTTCTTCTAAGTATTTTTTGCTGTACCCCAGCATAGAGCCGTAAAGGAATATATTCTCCCTGCCCGTATACTGCTTGTCAAACCCGGCGCCAAGCTCCAATAACGGCACAACCTTCCCTTTACGGATTACCCTGCCCTCCGTGGGCTTAAACACGCCCGCAATCACCTTAAGCAGCGTACTTTTCCCGGCGCCGTTTAATCCTAAAATCCCCAGCCGGTCGCCTTTACACAACGTAAAGCTGATATCCTTTAACGCCCAAAACTCATTTTTTTTAATATCGTGCCTTAACATCCGGATGATATACTCCCGCAGATCGTCCACGCGCTCTTCGCTCATATTAAATTTCATGCCTATGTTTTCGACGATCAATGTCTCTTTTCCCATAATACACCTTTCTATATTGCCAATATAAATTCATCCTGTTTTTTGTAGAAAATGTAGGTTCCAATTAAAGACAGCCCGATCCCGTACGCAAGCGCCATCAGGATATACCCCATATCAAGCGGTTCTCCCATCATTGCATAACGGAAATTCATAATAATACAATACAACGGGTTATACTTTAAAATCCACGAAAATCCGCTTTTCATAATCCGGTCCGGCGTATACATAATCGCGCTGCAGTACATCAAAAGCATCATGAATACGTCCCAGATATACTCCATATCCCTGAAAAAAACACTGATTGTCGCCAATATCATACCGCTGCCATACGTTAAAACAAATAACAGGGCAAACGGCACAAGTGCATATAGCATGTGAAGGCTTGGCGGCTGTTTACAGTATATGCACAACGGGATAAGTACCAGCAGGGAAATACTGGTGATTACATAATTATACAAAATACTCGACAGCGGATACAGGTATTTGGGCACATAGACCTTTGTAATCATGGACGCATTGGCCCGTATAGATTTTGCCGCTGATTTTGTGGAAACCGAATAAAACGAATACAAAAGCTTCCCACAAAGCACATACAGCGGAAACTTCTCATCCCCGCGCCCCAGTAGCGTCCCAAACACTACTGTCAATACGATCGTCGTTAAAAGCGGCTCTAGAAATGACCACAAAATCCCAAGATATGACCGCCTGTACTTTAACTTGACCCCTTTTTTGACCAGCTCCCACAGCAAACCTCTACGTTTCCAAAATACTTTTAAATGTTCCATCTGTCCCTTACCCTTACTTTCTAATCAAAACGCATAACTATCCCAGTGTTCCATCCACAATCAGCCCTGCCACACGGCAGGCGGCGCTGCCGTCCTCCACGGAGCCTTTTTCTACCAAAAATTTCTTTACCTTCTCTTTATATACCAATTCATCAAAAGATGCAATATGTTTTGCCATCTGTGCATTCGTAAGCGCCACCGGAAACGGCGTTTCTTCCAGCGGGTAATAAAGCCCGCGCATCGTCTCATACGCCTTATAATCCGGCGCATAAACAAACGCCGGGCGCCCCGTCAAAAGATAATCAAACACCGCGCTCGAATAATCCGTAACCACCGCATCCGCAGCCGCTAAAAGCTCCTGGATATCGGGGTATTCCGTCACATCGGCACAAAAGGGCTCCGTGGGCAAAAGCTCTGTAAACTCCTTCATCCTGGGATGCAGACGCATCAAAACCAGCCAGTCTCCCCCAAACCGCTCCGTTATACTTTGCTTTACCAGCGCAAAATCCAGCCCCTGTTCCCAGAACATACGGTCATCCCGGAATGTCGGCACATAAAGCAAAAGCTTATACCCTGTTTTCCCAAGAAATTGCTCCACCTGCGCCCTCGCCCGTTCCATCCCTGCCCCAAAAAAAATATCATTCCGCGGATGCCCAAACATCCTCACATCCTTTACATCCCAGAACGCACGGCGGTAAATGCCCGTTTCAAAATCACTGTTTGAAATCCAAAAATCCGTATAATGCGCATTTTTCTTCGCCAAAGCAAGCCATGCCCTATCCTGCGTTAAATTCCCGCAGTCATTTTCAATTTTTTTAATGCCAAACGACCCGTGCCACATCTGGATATAAAGCTGCCCTGGCTTCTTTAAAAGCCCTTTGTTCAAATAATGCACCAAATGATAATTGCAGACCCAAAACCGCGCGGTTGCATACTCATACATAGCCTCTGGCGAACCGTATTCCACCAGCCGCACGCCGGGCGGAAACTGCCCCTTCTGCGTTTTGGGATACTGAACCATCCAGACCAGATCCCAGCCCCCATCCATCAAAAGCAGCTGGTTTGCCACATATTTGCAGTTGCCGCCATACCCCTTTCCCATATAATTGTCAAACACAATTTTGTTGGATACAACCGGAAGCTGCCCTAAATATTTATGATAATATTTCGTATAGCTTTTTTTAATGCAAAAAGGCGTGCCTTTCAAACGGTAAACTTTTTTTTCGCCCTCTATTGTATAGGAAATGATTTTTTTGGCAAACTTTTTTATTTGCAACATCAGCTGGCTCATATGCTTTTCTCTCTATCCTGGTACATCCGGTAAATTTCATGCCGTGGAAAACGATCTTTTTTCGGCGGCAGCTTTTCATAATCGCCATAAAGCCTCTGCAGATACCTGTGGATATCGCCTGGTATCAAAAATGTTTCCCCCTCAAACGGGCTTTCCTTTAACGGCAGCAGGTAACTCCTTGGCATTACTTCTGTCCGGTACCCAGCCACACCAAACAGGCTGCAGATGTCCTTGGATTCTTTTTTATTCCAGGACGTAAAAATCCGCTTTGTCACCCTCATATAGAAATCAAACACCGGATCCGGTGTAATCTTCAAAATCACCTTAGAAACAGCGCGTATTTTTTTCCCTTTATTTTTCACCGGAAGCCGGTATTCGGACAAATAATAGACCAGCGCGCTCACCATCTGCACCTTCCGCAAGAACCAGCCGTCCGGTACGCCGTCAATCGGATGGATGTCAATTTTCGCCGTATTCTGCCAGCCCTTTTTCGCATGCCGTTTATCATAAAGATAGCCAATCGGCGCTTCTGGAATTAAATGATGCTCCACCGGGGAATATTTCAAATCCCCAAGGGTATTTTTCCGTTTTTCCATCAACAGCTCCATTTTTTCAAAATCTTCGCGCATCATAGCGATATCCACATCATCATCCCATGGGATAAACCCCCCGTGCCGGTATGCGCCGAGCGCACTCCCACCCACAAGAAAAAACGTAAGCCCATGTTCGTTTGTAAACTCCCGCAATTGCAGCAGCATTTCCACCAAACGGCCCTGCAGCCCTTCTAATTCTTTCATTCCGTCACCTTTATTTCCGTAAAAATTTGCTATAAAAACATGTACGCAGCCTGACAGGGATTAAGGACATTATAACCTGCCCGCCTGCCGAAACCGCAAAATCCAAAAGCCCCGAATACCCCGTTTTATGGATTTTCCACCGCGCAAGGAATCCCTGCCATGCATAGGAAAGGCTTCCCCGACGCTCATACATCCCTGCGTCGGTACGCATATATACAAGCGTCCTCTGGATATTATACCCTTGCATGCCGCGCCCAAGCATACGAACCCACAAGTAATAATCTTCAAACCCCTTACAGTCCAGATAACCGCCCGCTTTTTGCACCGCCGACTTCACAAACATAACGGACGGATGGTTAAACGGATTCCTGCGCTTTGCAAACGCCCGTATTTTTTCATTTGTTTCCGGAACCTTACGCACTGGGGCGGATTTGGCAGGATTCCCCAGGGTCGCTGCTTGCGGACTTTCGCTTTGCTGCATCTGGGAAAATCCGGCTGGAAACTCCGTAAATTCTTCCACGTTTCCTCCTACGATTGCGTACGGATACGCCGCAAATACGGCGAGCTGCCGTTCGCAGCGATCCGGCGCGCTGATATCGTCACTGTCCATCCGGGCAACCAGCTCGTGTTTACATGCGGATATGCCTTCCTGTAAGGCAATGCCAAGGCCACGGTTTTTTTTCATCCGTACAATATGGAACAGTTCAGGATACTGCCTGGTGTAATCCCGGATAACTGCGTTTAGTTCCGCAGTTAAGGGCCCGTCGCATACGATGACAAAATCGTCGGTAGGTATGCTTTGGTTAATCATGCTTTCAATGCTTGTACGGAAATATCCCGCATCCTCTTTGTGGTATACGGGCATTAAGACTGAGTATTGTTGCATTGGGGTACTCCTTTTGTGTGGGTGTGGAGAAGATTGGCGGACCCTTCCCACCCCAACCCTATCGCTGCTCTAAATCATCCTGCCTTAACGCTGTCTTCTGCCCGTCGTCTACTCCTTCGGATTTCTCCTTCTGAAATAAAATCTTTACGGTCAGTATGATTAGCTTTATATCCAGCCAGATAGAATAATTTGTTATATAGGTCAAATCCAGTTTCAATTTGTCATACGGCACGGTATTATACTGCCCATACACCTGCGCATACCCGGTCAGCCCCGCTTTTACTTTTAGCCGGAACGGAAACTCTGGTATCTTTTTTGTATATTCCTCTGTAATTTCTTTTCGCTCTGGACGCGGTCCTACAAATGCCATATCTCCGGATAATATATTAAAAAGCTGCGGCAGCTCGTCAAAATGCAGCCTGCGGATCACTTTGCCTACCGGGGTTATCCTATCGTCATTGGCTTTCGCAAGCCTCGCTCCCTGCCGTTCGGAATCTACTATCATGCTGCGGAATTTTAAAATTTGAAATTCTTTTCCATCCTTTGTCTGCCGGTTCTGCTTGTAAAATACCGGCCCGCCGTCATAGAGTTTGATGCAGGCCGCAATTAAAAGCATGACTGGAGACGCAAGCACTATACCTAGCGCTGAAATCCCAATATCCATTGCGCGCTTTACAAACATCTGCCGGTACGTCAGCCCGTTGTTGCGGAATAACAGCAGCGGCGAATCAAATAAATCAATGCTTTCTGAATTTCGGATCATAATATCTGATATTTTGGGAATCGTATAGCAGCGGATATTTTTTTCAAAGCAAAATTTGATAAACCGGTTGCGGTCCTCTACCATAATATCCCCGATTAAAACGGCATCATACCGGAGTATCCGTTCGTAGATCGTTTCCACCCCGGCGCTTAACGCCACTTTTTCCTTCACATGGTATTTGTCCCCCCGCGACTCCAATTTTCTTATAATCGCATTGGGGCTAATATTCCCATAAATTAACAGCATTTCATGCGGCGGATAGATGATAGCGTAAATCCAGCGCATAAACAATGCCCAGATTAAAACCAGCGCAAAATCATAGCATCCCAGCCGTATCATAGGCTCGCTGTTTTCTAAGAATTTCCAGTCGCCGTTTATCAGGGAAAGCTGCAGGTACGTTACGCCATTGACGCAGAAAATCGTCAGTACCTGGGAATACATGATATCCCACGTTTTTAAATATCCGACTTTAAGCGCCCCAAACGCCCTTGAAAATACGAGGATAAATACCCCGTAAAGCGCTACCACTGCCCAGTTGCCCCTATTCCAGTATTCCACGGGCATCATATCCTTATAGTGATGGAACCACAGCCAGCCGTACATCCCCGTCTGCACCAGCACGATAAACAGCTTTGCCCAGAACATAATCATACGTTTGGTTTTTAATGATGACGCACTTCCCATAGAAACCTCTCTATTTCTTCCACATTTTCTTCAGCCTGTACTTTGCGTCAATTTTCGGCGCAATCCACTCTGCCGCCGCAAGGCTCATTGAATCAATCCGCAAATCCAAAACCAGCGTCGCCTCCGTCCCCGGAAGCTGCGTCAGCAGGATATTCGGATCATCTGTATCAAACAGGTACATATCCTCCGCCAGCTTATGCCCATTGCTGATAAAATCCATTACCCCGGCACGGCATGGCAGAAAACAAAGGCGCTTCATCTCCACCGTACACGCCTGGCTGCCCGGATCAATCCGAATCCCCTTTACATCCTCCCCAACCGGAATCTGCAGATGGTAGGTGCCGTCCAGCGCCTTACTGCGGTAAAGCACGCTTTCTTCCTCCGAAAACCCGTTTCCCCGGTCAAAATAAACCTGCAGCGCACGCCTGCGCTCCTGCTCGTCTGCAATATTTAAAAGGCTGCTGATATGGTATGCCGGTTTGCCGTATTCCCTGTATAACTGGCGTAGTGGAATATGCCCGTCCAGTACATATGCCTGAAACGCCTCTTCCATTTCCCCATAAGCCAAAAGCTCCTGTTCTGTAATGCCAGCCTTTTGATAAAACCGGCTGGCACATAGCTTCTTTCGCATCTCGGTTGTATCCACATAATACCGGATGCAGCGATATAAAAGAAAGTGCAGGGGGATTGGGAAATGAAACGACCATTCATAGTCAATCAGCGTCCATCCCCCTTCTCCATCCACCAGAATATTCGACAAAATCATATCAATGTCACTTGCAAAAGACGCCATAAGCCCTTCCGGAAGCTTTACATCCCCAAATACCCTCCGAAACTCCTCCGACATGCAAAATTCCTTTTGCTCCCTGCATTTTAAGATTTCCGAAAGTATATCCGACAAAAGCCCTGCCGCCCCATCGAACTCCCCGCGTGAAAGCATACCGTCTAAAACCCCTTCCATCGTCTGTCCATTTAAATACGCAAACTCCGCCGACTGTCCCCGTAAGCTGGCATTTTCCTGTAGACAGGCCTCCCCTGCGGCATCCTTTTGCAAACATCCCTTCCCCGCCGAAGCATCTCTCCGCACTCTGCATTCATTCACCGAAAATTTACTGTCTGCATACAGCTTGGCCAAGACGTCCGACATCTTAACCATATTTGCAATCTGGGCATCCGCTGCATTTGTTTCTGCCATCTTAACCAAATGCCGCTTCCCATCCTCCGACTCCGTAATATACGTCCTGATATTACGCGTAATCCCTCGGTCATTCGAGAACTTTACAAACAGGATCTTCTCCCCGGCGTCATTTACAACCGGGCAAGCCTCCCCCTTACCTGCTACAACCAAAAACGCATTTGAAAATTCCCCAAACTTCCCACGCGCCACCAGCGCATCCGCCGCCTTCGACTCATCAAACAAAACCAGCCGTTCTGCCTCGAAGTTCCCAACCTGGTCTATCAGTTCCCCAGCCTTTGGCAAATAAGCATCTGAATAAATACTCATGGCAAATGCATAATCCGGAAACGGATAGAAAAACTCCCATGCCAAAAAGCCGGCAGCAAAAAGCCCCTCCGAAAGCTCCTCCTTTATAACACCCGATGCATCCAGGCTGCCTTCCACCGCTCCAAAATACCCCTTCTCGCCAATCCCCTTCGCCCCTGCCAAAAACTTTAACCCATAAGCATTTTCTGCCGCCAAAACCAGCTTTCCCGTATCTTTAAGGCACCCGTAAAAATCCTGCAGCCCTGCCCGTCCCATATTCCCTAAGCAAACCACATAATCAAACTGCCGTGCCAAAAAGCCCTCTGCCGCATCAGCAGCGCAAACCACATCCGCCGACATTTCCCGCAGCTTTGCCGCAACCACATCCTCTTTACCAATATATAAAACGCTGTCCCCCTGTCCAACCGGAAGCCACGCCACAACATTCGCCCTCAAGTAAGATTTTGTAAAAACATCCATTCAGATTCCTCCAAAAAACTCCCAACGCTTTATTCCGAAGAAAATTTATGATTAACCGCATTATCCGTTTTAATAAAGCCCGCAAACAAAAATAAAAATCCGATCCCGTTTCCCACTGCCACCCCAGCCATTACAGGAACCTGAAACACAAAAAACAACAAATTCAAAATAACCGCAGCCATACCCGCCGCTTTACCAACCCTAATAAAAATATCCGGCGCAGCCTGCTGCGCAAAATCCCAATGTTCCTGGGATTTTCGTGAAGCCGGCGTATTGTAGCCATTATGCGACCCCATATCCGCCGCCGGATACATCTTTAACAAAACTCCAACTAACACCATTACAAACGGCACAATTAAATTCAAAACCAACAAAGCATACATATATCCTCCTCTACTACTCCACTGAAATCTCCGTATTCATATCATAATACCCCACCGTATTCTTCGTAGAAACCACCGTCAGGTTACAAACGTCATACAGCCTGTGGTACACCGTAAACTCCCCATGCGGATACCCCGTACACCCCAGCGAAAGCAGATACTCCCCGCCCTGCAGATCCATATTCTGCGAAAACGAAACCACCTGCACATCCCCGGCGCGCTTCGGCGTAATCTCCACCTTCTCAAACATCGTATTCGTCCCGCAAAGCTCAATCCCCAAAAGGTTCTTAAACGAAAACGCAAAAATCGGCTCCGCAATATCCTCATGAAAAAGTACCTTCATCTTAACCGTCATCTTCGATCCCTTTTCAATCACATTGCTAAACCTCCCGTTCTGATCCACAAACGCAAAGTCTACAATTTCCGCCTTCTTGCTCCCGTACTCAAGCACCTCCGGATTTACCGGCAGCGTACTGCGCCAGAGCGCTTTTCCCTCGCCCCGGTTCCAAACCGTGCGCCCGTTTTCATCCCCTTCGTCCTCCAGCTGGTTGACAAGCACCCTCTTATACAGATCCACCGCTTCCTTCGGCGTCCCCTCAAACAGCTTATGCCCCTTATTCAAAAGTATCGCCCGGTCACAGTACTTCGTAATGCTTCCCAAATCATGGCTGACAAACAGAATCGTCTTGCCCATCTTCTTAAACTCTTCAAATTTGTGATAGCACTTCGACTGGAAAAACACGTCCCCCACCGAAAGCGCCTCATCCACAATCAAAATCTCCGGGTCAATATTAATCGCAACCGCAAACGCCAGCCGCACAAACATTCCGGAAGAATACGTCTTCACCGGCTGATTGACAAAATCCCCGATATCCGCAAATTCCAGGATATCCGAAAGCCGCTCGTCAATCTCCTCGTCGGTAAACCCAATCATCGTACCGTTCAAATACACATTCTCAATCCCAGTGTACTCCATATTAAACCCGGCGCCAAGCTCCAAAAGGGCGGAAATCCTGCCGTCCACCGTCACCTCGCCTCCTGTTGGGTTTAAAACCCCGGTAATTATCTTTAAAATCGTAGACTTTCCCGAGCCATTTGTGCCGATAATCCCGACCGTCTCTCCCTTTTTAATTTCAAAGTCCAGCTTATCCAAAGCAAAATGCTCCCGGTAGCACTTTTTTTTCGTCAGGTTTAACGCATCCTTTAACCTGTCCCGCTGGCGGTTATAGAGGTGATACACTTTACTCACCTGATCTACCTTAATCGCAATATCGCCCATGAATCCTAACTCCTTACTCTTGCCGCATAACAGCCCCTCTACAGCACATCTGCAAAATGCATCCGGAGCTTTTGAAACATCCTAGCCCCAAGCCAAAGCATCGCCAGCGTAAACACCCAGAAATATACCGTCAGCCCGGGCTGCTCCCAAAAAGCCGTTTTCCCAATTAAGCTATCCCGGTATCCCTGCACAATATAATATAACGGGTTTAACATTAAAATCCCTTTAAGCCCGCCGCCAATTTCCATCGTATCGATATTCCACATAATCGGCGTCGCCCAGATCCCCACCTGTAACACAATACTAATCACCTGGCTTAAATCCCGGAAAAATACCACCAGTGCACTCGTCAGATATATAAGCCCCAGCAAAAGCACAAACAGGCATGCCGAATAATATAAAATCTGAAACGTATACAAATCTGGATAATATCCATACAGCGCATATACAAGCACGGTAAAGGCCAAAAAAAACAAATGCACAAAAACCGCAGAAACCACTTTTACAATCGGCAGTATATCAATCTGGAACACCACCTTTTTGACCAGATAAGAATAGTCTAAAAGCGCCCGCGTGCCGCCGCTTAATGCATCGCTGAAAAAAAACCACGGTACTAAGCCTGCCATCAGCCAAAGCAGAAACGGAATTGCCACACCTGCCGCGTCGCTCACCGGAGTCGGTTTTAAGCCTTTTTCAAATACAAACCAGTATACGAATATCATAATCACCGGCTGGACAAACGCCCAGATAATCCCCAGATAAGACCCGGCAAACTTTGTTTTAAAATCATTCACAGAAAGGCGGGCAATCAGCTTTCTGTCTGCTATGACCCCCGCCAGTGACAATCCCGTTCTTTTCGATCCTGCCATACATTTCCCTCTTACTGCTTCTTTGCAGCGGTATACTCCCGGATACCGCCCCATACTTTATCCTTATCTGACAAAATCAGATCTTCCTGCGTCATCCCTTCCGGCATCGGCCAGTCTACGCCAATCTCCGGATCCTTCCACAATAACCCGCCTTCGTCGTTCGGATGATAAAAATCCGTCACTTTATAACAAAACTCGGCATAATCGCTTAACACCACAAACCCGTGCGCAAATCCTTTCGGGATAAAAAACTGCTTTTTGTTCTCCGCGGAAAGCACAACGCCAAACCACTTTCCAAACGTTTCCGAGCCTTCCCTAAGATCCACCGCCACGTCAAACACTTCCCCATTTATTACGCGCACCAGCTTGTCCTGCGGGAAATTGATCTGAAAATGCAGTCCGCGCAAAACGCCCTTTTTGGAAGCTGACTGGTTGTCCTGCACAAACGTACAGTCAATTCCCGCCTCCTTAAAATCATTGTAATTATAAGTTTCCATAAAATAGCCGCGCGCGTCTCCAAATACGCTCGGCTCAACCACCTTAAGCCCTGCAATTCCGTTGCAGTCATCCGTCACTTTAATTTTTCCCATATCCGTCTTCCCTTCTACAGCCCTTCGGCAACCTCAACCAGATATTGGCCGTAATCCGTCTTTAACAAAGGCTGCGCCAATTTCACCAGCTGTTCCTTATCAATAAATCCCCGTTTGTAAGCAATCTCTTCAATACACGAAATATAAAGCCCCTGGCGTTTCTGGAACGCGGACACAAAATCCGCCGCCGCCAAAAGCATATCGTGGCTGCCAGTATCCAGCCACGCAAAACCGCGACCAAGCGTCTCCACCGAAAGCGTCCGGCGCTTTAAATATTCATTGTTTACGCTTGTAATTTCGATTTCCCCGCGTGCGGAAGGCTTCACGTTCTTTGCAATCTCCACCACATCATTATCATAAAAATAAAGGCCCGGCACAGCATAATTAGACTTTGGATGTTCCGGCTTTTCCTCAATCGAAATCGCCCGGCCGTTTTCATCAAACTCCACCACGCCGTACTCTCTGGGATCCCTGACATAATACCCGAAAATCGTCGCGCCCTTCTTCTGTTCGGTCTGTTCCGCCGCACGCCGCAGCACGCGCGAAAAACTCTGGCCGTAAAAAATATTATCGCCCAGAACCAAAGCTACGGCATCTTCCCCGATAAACGACTCCCCAATCAAAAACGCATCCGCAAGCCCTCTCGGTTCTTCCTGTACGGCATAGCAAAACCGCATCCCAAGCTGCTCGCCGCTTCCCAGCAAATCCTCAAATACCGGCAAATCCCTCGGTGTGGAAATAATCAGAACCTCACGTATCCCCGCAAGCATCAGCGTAGATAACGGATAATAAATCATCGGCTTATCATAAATCGGCATAATCTGCTTGCTGATTGCCTTCGTCAGCGGATAAAGCCTCGTCCCCGCGCCGCCCGCTAAAATGATCCCTTTCATTGCATACTCCTCTCATGCCGCAAGAAAGAAGGCTTACCGCCGTTTACCCTAACCGTAACCCTTCTTTCCGCAAAAACCTATTTATTTTGATACATATCGTCGTAATATTTCTGGTAATCCCCGCTGGTCACATTTGCCATCCAGTCCTCATGCTCAAAGAACCACGCAATCGTCTTTTTAATCCCGTCTTTAAACATCGTCTCCGGCTCCCAGCCAATCTCGCTTTTAATCTTATCCGGCGCAATCGCATACCTTCTGTCGTGCCCCTTACGGTCTTCCACATAGGTAATCAAATCCCGGCTAATATGCTTCCTTCTCTCGTCGCCCTCCGGCAGCATCTCAAGAAGCGTATCCAGAATAATATGGATAATCTCGATATTCTGCTTCTCATTGTGCCCACCGATGTTATACGTTTCACCTAAGCGCCCTTTTTCAATTACCATATCAATACCCTTCGCATGGTCGTCCACATACAGCCAGTCGCGGACATTCTTGCCATCCCCGTACACCGGAAGCTTCCTGCCGTGCAGCGCATTGTTGATAATTAACGGTATCAGCTTCTCCGGAAACTGGTACGGACCGTAATTGTTCGAGCAGTTCGTAATATTCGCCGGAAAATGGTACGTGTCCACATATGCCTTCACCAGCATGTCCGAAGACGCCTTGCTTGCGGAATACGGGCTGTGCGGCGCATAAGGCGTCGTCTCGTAAAAATATCCGCCGTCCTCGTCCAAAGAACCGTATACCTCGTCCGTAGAGACATGCAGAAACTTCTTGCCCTCTTTATAAGATCCGTCCTCATTCTCCCATGCCGCCCTCGCACAGTTTAACATCACCGCCGTACCAAGTACATTCGTCTTAATAAACACTTCCGGGCTTTTAATGCTGCGGTCTACATGGCTTTCCGCCGCAAAATGCACCACATAATCAATGTCATTTTTGTTAAAGATCTCTGCAATCGCAGCGGAATCCGTAATATCCGCCTTTATAAATGTATAATTTTCCCTGTCTTCTACTGATTTTAAATTCTCCAGATTCCCCGCATACGTCAGCGCGTCTACGTTGATAATCCGGATGGTATCGTTATATTTGCGGAACATATAATGGATAAAATTCGATCCAATAAAGCCTGCCCCGCCGGTTACCAGATAAGTTTTCATGGGGTAAACCTCCTTCTTCGTTTTTTGGCATCCTCACAAGAATTACAATATTATAGCACCTTATGGAATAAATTACAAGATTTGGGAATTTTTTGTTACAGCTCCCTCCTCTGCCGGTAAAGCGCGGTACATGCCAGAGCAAACATCATCGGCACAACCGCATAACCCGCACTTACCCCGCCTTCATTGTACAATACATACGCCGCCCCTATAAAAGTTAATATGCTGAAAAAAATGCCGAATATAAGTGTTAATTTTTTCATGCTGCCGCCCTCCCCATTCCACCCAAGCTGCCTGTCTCCCTTATCCTCTGACAAAAATCTTCAGATACACCCCCGCCGCAAAATTGCGAAGCTTTCTGATGCGCACGCTCCTTCTAATATCCGCATCCGACAATAAAAGTTCCTTTTTAAACTTTTTAAGCAGATGGATGTGCTCCTTCACATAAGCGTCCGTCTTATCCCCCGCCATCACTTCGCCCGTATTGGAATCATTACGCACGCGGAAAAAATTAAGAGGCTTATGAATAATAAACACATCCCCCTTACAAGCAAGCTGCACCCAGAAATCATAATCCAGAATATACGTATACCACGGATCAAACCCGCCCGTCTGTGCAAGCGCACTCCTGCGGAACGTATTGGCCAGTGGGGCCCCGAAATAATTCTTTACAAAAAGCCCCTTTTTTGCCACCAGCTTCCCGTCTACCAGCCCATGCGCCTGATACCGCTTATAAAATCCCTTCGGCTTCCCGTTCAGATCAAACAGCTTCGTATCGCTCTCCGCAAGCACGGCCGACGGATGCTCCAAAAGCGCGCGCACCTCCTGTTCCAGGCAATCCTCCGCCAGCATATCGTCCGCACAGATCAGCTTAATAAATTCGCCGCTGCACTTCCTTAAGCAGTTATTCCAATTCCCGGCCATACCCAGATTCTTCTCATTTTTATATAGCTTAATCCTCTCATCCCGAATCTGCTCCACAACCTTTACCGTGCCGTCCTTCGACTTATCATCACAAATCACAAGCTCCAGGTTTTGGTAGGTCTGATTCAGAATCGAATCAATCGTTTCTTTAATGTATGCGGCATTGTTATATGCCGGAATACATACGCTTACCAGTGGTAATTCCATATATCCTCTCCTCTGCCGCTTACAGGATTTCTTTCATATAAACATCCAGCGCATCTTCCCACTGCGCCATCTGAAACGCATCCCCTGCCACGAGCCTTAACATATAATTATCTAACACCGAATAAGCCGGCCTCTTCGCCGGGGAATTATACTCCTCCGTCGTCACATACTTTACAACCGTATCCTTCCCCGCCTTCTTAAAAATCGCCGATGCAAAATCCGCCCAGCTGCACTGCCCTTCACAGGTCGCATGGTACGTACCGTAATTTTCCGTCGGCTCCAGGAAATGAATCATCTTCGCAAGCTCCACCGCGCTCGTAGGCGACCCAAACTGATCCGACACAACCGTAATCATATCATGCGTTTCTGAAAGCTTCAGCATCGTCTTCACAAAATTCTTCCCGTCCCCGTAAAGCCACGCCGTGCGCAAAATAAAATGCTTCTGCGAAAACTCCTTCACAAAATTCTCGCCTTCCCACTTCGTCTTCCCATACGCGCTAATCGGCCCCACCGGATCAAACTCCGTCAAAGGCGCAGGCGACGTCCCCGGAAATACATAATCCGTAGACACATGCATAAACTTCGCCCCCACCTTTTCCGCTGCAATACTCAAATTCCTCGCCCCAATCGCATTAATCTGATAAGCCAGATCCCACTGCTGCTCACAGGCATCCACATTCGTATGCGCCGCACAGTTCATAATCACATCCGGCCGCGTCTTATCCACCAGCGCCGTCACCGCCGCCACATCCGTAATGTCAAGCCGCGTAACGCCCTCGCCCTCCACCACATCCGTATTAATAAACGAAACATCCTCGCCCGCATATTCTTTATTAATCGCCCTTCCAAGCTGCCCATTACAGCCAGTCACCAAAATTTTCTTCATAACAAAACGTCCTTTCTTATATCATTCAAATCATCCACACCCACATCCCCCATACCATCCGTCTAATCCAAGAAAACCGTAAGCCAGCCAAAACCATAGCCAGCCAGGGGGCCCGTTTTCATCCCCCTACAGCATCCGGTTAAACAAAAACAGCCCCCTCACAACCCAGTTGTCTAACCCGCTCTGCCGGTACCATCTCCGGTCAAACAAAATCTTAAGCCGCTCCGGAAATTTTTCAGCCTCAAGAATTGCGTCAACCAGACTGTCTTTTTCCGGCACGCCGTGATAAAACCGCTTAAAATCCAAAAGCTGCTTCTTCAAATCCCCATGCCGCTTCTTCAAATCCCTCGCCTTCGCCCGAATCATCCCAATCGCAGACCCGCTTGCGCCTACTTCATTCCCTTTGTGCTGCCGGTAATAAATATAAGACGTTTCGTCAAAATAAATACTTCCCAGATAAGCCGCCGCCATATAACACCACCAGTCATGGTGGATCACATCCTCCGGCAAACGCCCCTTAATAATCTCCGCCAGTTTGCGGTTCATCAAAAGCGTGCACCCCGAACAGATACTTTCTATCACCGCATTCCCAAACCCCGGCGTTACATGAGGATTCTGCTGGCTGCCAAGCGGCTCTAAATTCTCATTCACCAGCGTCTTAGCCCCGCAGTAAAGGGCAGGCCCTTCCATGCGTTCGAGCTGCCGCACCGCCGCTTCAATCTTTTCTGGCAGCCAGCAGTCGTCCTGATCACAGAACCCTATGTAAGAAGCCTTTGGATTGCTTTCTGAAAGCAGCTCAAAAAAGCTTCTGTTTACTCCTAAGTTTGCCCCCTGGTAAGCGTGAATATTCTGATGCAGCTCCTCGTACTCCTTTAAAATCACAAAAGTATCATCCGTTGACCCGTCGTCCCGGATCAAAATATCCACATCCGGATAGCTCTGCCCCAGGATCGAGTCCAACTGCTCCCTGATAAACTCCTCGCCGTTGTAGGTAGACATCAGAATCTGTACCTTGCCCGAACCCCCGTAAGAGTCGTCGTCCTGTATTCCTGTTTCGTTTGCCTTATTTGTATGGTTATTCGCGTCACCACATATCTCACTATTCATCTTTCTTCTTAAAAACTTCTCCTTTTTTATTTTTTATCATCAAAGCCTGCTGCGCCAGCCTGGTTCTCCATACGCTCTTCCAGCAGCGCGATTTCCTGTGTCAGCCGTTTTAGCTGCTCTGCCTGCCGGGATACCTTTACCGTCAGCGAAAACAAAAGCAGCAGCGTAAAACAGAACCCAAAGAAAAACATCATATTAACCGGAAGCTCAATTCCCAGCAGATGCACCAGGTAATTCATAATCCCCGGAAACAAATCCAACACCAGCACCACGCCCCCGACCGTCAGCCAGGAAAGGGCAAACCGGATATCAAGCGTTTCTTTCCTCACCATATTGGCAATAAAAAGCAGCGCCAGCACTACTAAAACAGCTACAATTATCTGAATTTTTATACTCATCGCGCCTTACCTCCGAACTGCCGCTATTAAAATAGCCAGAGACACCTTTATCATATAGTACACCGATTTCCGGGGTGAAATGGACGAAACACCCTCTTCTCTTGCATTCATCTGAACGGGTATCTCATCTACCTGCCTGCCTTTTTTTATAATAGCAACCACACTTTCCGGCTCTGGATAATCCTTGGGGTAGTTTTTAGCATACAGCCCAATTACATCCCTGCCTGCCATGCGCATGCCGGAGGTTGGATCCGTGATCTTCTTGCCTGTAACAAGCTTTATGAGGGCCGTAAAATAACGGATGCCAAGGCGCCTTAGACCTGTTGACTGGAACCCCTCTTTCTTGATATACCGGGAGCCAATCACCATATCCAGATTTTTGCTCAACAGCCTGTCTGCCATAGCCCCTAAATATTTGGCATTGTGCTGCCCGTCGCCGTCAAATTGTACAGCAATATCGTACCCATTACGCCAGGCATAGGCATATCCGGTCTGAACGCCTCCTCCAATCCCTAAATTGACTGGAAGATTTATAACGTGGAATCCGTTTTTTTGGCACACCTCTAATGTCTGGTCTGTAGAACAATCGTTGATGACCACGTAATCAAAATCAGGCGCATGCTCCATAATATCCCGCACAGTCCGTTCAATTCCGCCTTGTTCATTATATGCCGGGATAATGACCAGCTTTTTTACTGCTCCCCCTTTTGCGCCCGTTACAGGTTTTGCCGTATTACTCATAATATCCTCTCCAATGACATCAGGATGCCATAAACCGCAACACACTGCAGGCTGACTGCGGTAAACATATATTTCCTACCCATATCCTTTTTCAGGGAAATATTTTTACTGTAAAACAGCAGCAAAAAGATGGGGAGCAGCGGCAGAAAATACCGCCCCTGGATACCCGCAATGGTAATGGAGCCTTTCGGCGTCCAGCTCATAAACATAGATGCAAATACCATTGCCCCGGACAAGATACAGACTACGGCATACGAAATCTTCTGAAGGGCTGTAACCTGCATATGCTGCCTGCCTCTGCCGCCTTCTACCCGTTGTACGGACAAAAGCAGTAGAAGCAGCAGCCCGTAAATGGCAATCCTTGAAACAAATACATTCAGCCAGCTAAGCTGCATCCCAAGCATAGTTTCTAAAAAACCGTCACCTGACAAAAACAGCGTCCGTACCGTCATCGTAAGGAATGTCATCGGTTCAGCCAAGATTCCTGCCGCCCCATATGCCTTACCTTCCAGGTACGATCCCGCCGCCTGCTCTGCAGTCGGGCTTGCCACATACAACACATAGCTTAGCGTGCTTGATAAAAACGCAATAATGGCAATAGCGGCCATACACCCCACAAATACCCATTTCTTTTTCCTGTTGGAAAAGCGGCTCACCGGGATCAGCATAGTAAGAAGGCATAACGGCATATATGTGCCCCCCTTACAGATTGAGAGCACAATCATAAATAATACATATAACACCACCTGCCATTTTTTAACCGGCTCTTGCTTATATAATAATCCGAACAGTACTGCAATATACAAAAATGCTATCTCTATCACAACTGAATCGTAGGAATAAGAACAGCATTGCTGGATTGTCATTGGCAGGACTGCCATAATAAAAGCCGCGGGCTTTGCAAACGGCATCAGCCGGATAAACCAGTACATCGCAAGCAAATAAAACAGGATGCAGCACAGCCTGCCCAGATAAATTACCAAAAGCCCGTTTAACCCCAGCAGGCGCCCAAGCGTAAGCCCTATGATGCCTGGCAGGTATGTCACTGCAGGCGCCTGGGTATTGGGGTGTTTAACCTCTTTGACGCCCTCCTTCCTCCCGGAAGAAAACAGGCTGCCCTTTAAATCATCGTACTCCGAAAGCGAAGGCGTCGTATCAAATACCGAAAGCGCCGTAAAATCCGCCTTATCCATCCGCAGCAGTCCGTTTTCTGCCTGCCCACGCCCTGTTAGGTAATTGGAATAGTAATATGCTTCTTTTAAATGCACTTCCTCATCCGGTACGGAAAGCGGCGGCAAAAGCAGCAGATACACCACTGCAAGAACTGAGCCTGCAAACAAAAACACCTGTTCCGGCTTTAGGCGCAGCACGGCAAAGCCCAGATATGTCCCAATCAGCAGTAAATACAGCAAAGCGGCGCCAAAAACTGCCCACTGCTTCCAGTAGGTAAACTGGTACTGCGCCGTCTGGATATTTAACGTATATTGAGCTGTCCTACCGTTTATGGTGAGCGCCGCGCCGGGCACATCTGTGGTATAGCCGATTTTCAGCCCGACATCCGCCCGGATGCCGTTGACGTCCAATACAATGGTAAGCTCCCTTCCCTTCCACCCCTGCTGGGCAGACGGAAACGAAGCTACCAGGAGCTGATCGTCCGCAAGTGTATACACATCGTAATCCGCATGCATAACAGAGCTTCCCGTTTCATCTTGTATATCCAGATGGATAACACCCAAATCCAAATCTTTTTCATTGGAAACCAGGTTGCCAAGCGTATCCTCATCCAGTGAAATTTTGATACCCGCGCTAAGAAGCTGATCAGACGGGTAAATAAAAGCTTGTTCGATATGATCGCCATCCGAAAGCAGGTAAAAATGCCCTTCTTGGGCGCTTGCCTGCGTTTCCATCCGCGGCAGTACCATACGTGTCAATATGGTTGTCTTATAAACAAAAAAGGCGGCAATAATAAATATTAACGTAAGCGCCCCTATTTCGATCCGGTTTTTTCTGTCTATCCTTTGCATGTTTATCGGATGTCCTCCTATTCGCCAAACCCTTCCTCGATTAGCGTCACAAGTACTTTAAGCGCTTCTTCTTCATCTTCTCCGTCGCAGACAAGCTCTATCTCGTCGCCAGATTTGATGCATGCCCCCAGGACGCTTAACACACTCTTGGCATTTGCCGTGTTGCCCCGGTATAAAAATGTAACCAGCGACTTAAAATTCATCGCTTCCCTGCAAAGTATCCCCGCCGGGCGCAAATGCAGCCCAGTAGGGTTTTTAATTGTAACTTTCTGGCTTACCATGCAAACCCCTCCTAAATCAAAGCATAGTATTTGTAATTAGTGTTGCTAGTTTGCCCGCTTCCTCCTCAATCGCCTGCTGATCCTTTCCTTCGATCATCACGCGTACCAAAGGCTCCGTGCCGGACGGCCGGATCAAAACCCTGCCCTCCCCGTTAAACTTAGCTTCAAGCGCCGCAATTGCTTCTGCAATGTCAGCATACTCCATATAGTGTTCCTTTTTATGGTTAGGCACCTTGGCGTTGACAAGCGCCTGTGGCAATACCTCCATGATCTTCGCAAGCCCGGATAGCTTCTCCCCCGTTTCCTCCATGACCTTTAAAAGCTGCAGGGCGCTTAACAAGCCGTCCCCCGTCGTATTGTTGTCCAGGAAAATAATATGTCCGGACTGCTCGCCTCCTAAATTGTAGCCGTTCTCCAGCATATTTTCCAGCACATAACGGTCGCCTACCTTCGTTTTTTCAATATGCAGCCCTTCCTGCTCGCCCATCAGGGAAAATCCAAGGTTGGTCATGACTGTCACCACGATAGTATCATTTTTAAGCTTGCCCTGTTTTTTCATATGGTTCCCGACAATCGCCATAATCTGATCGCCGTCTACGATATTACCCAGCTCATCGACTGCAAGCATCCTGTCTGCATCCCCATCGAACGCTATTCCAATATCCGCTTTTTCATAAACGACACGCGCCCTCAACTCCTCCATATGCGTCGAACCGCAGTTGGCGTTGATGTTCGTCCCGTCTGGATGGATATGGATAGGCACCAGGTTTGCACCAAGCTCCCTAAGCGTCTTGACCGATGTATAGCACGCCGCGCCTTCCGCACAGTCTACAACAATTTTCATCCCTGACAAATCAATGGGTACCGTCTTTTTCATGAACCTGACATACTCATCTTTAATATCCAGGCGATACTCTACTTTGCCGATCCCCGATCCAGTGGGCATCGGTACGTCTTTCATATTGCTCTTAATCAACATCTCGATTTCATTCTCCAGCTGATCCGAAAGCTTATAGCCTTCCCCGTTAAAAAATTTGATTCCATTGAATTCCATCGGGTTATGGGAAGCAGAGATCACAACCCCCGCATCTACCTTATGCTTCCTGGCAAGATAGGCAATCGCCGGAGTCGGCACAACACCTGCGTAAATCGCATTTGCCCCTACGGAACAAATCCCCGCCATCAGTGCATTTGCCAGCATCCCGCCTGAAATCCTGGTATCACATCCAACTATAATCGTAGGCTTGTGTTCCCTGTTTTTTGTCAGCACATATGCCCCTGCCTGGCCTAATTTCATTGCCAGCTCTATTGTCAGTTCCGTTCCTGCTACACCACGTACGCCGTCTGTACCAAACATTCTTCCCATATTCTATTCCTCCGATCCTTTCTATGCATTTGGCTTCTTTACTGCGCCGGAATCCGGCGCGCTAATCCCGCCTGTCCCTGTATCCTTTTTTTCCGAATCCCCTTCCTCTGAATCCTCCTTTTGCGAATCGTTCTCCCCTGCATCTTCTTCTTTTTTATCCGTACCTTCCCCCGTGCCCTTAGGCACGATATCCACCGTCACCACAGTATTCTTTACCAATGTAAATTTGCTGTCCAAATTAAGCTGCAGGCTCACGGTATGCTCTCCTTCGAGCATTCCGCTAACATCAATGCTTCCAGTCAGTGAAGACGCCTCTAGTGCGTCAAGCTCAGAAGAAAGCCCTTCTAATTCTACCTCTACCGTATCCGCCAGGTACTTCACATCGTACCGGCTGTTTAAATTGCCCGCTGTAATATTAGCTGTAGGCATTTTAAATTTACGTTTTTCATGCTTTTCTATCTTAACTACAACCGAGATCTTGGCCTGCCTGCTGTCATAAAGCGTAACGCCGGACGGCAGGTAGGAAGTAATATCCACTTCTTTTTCGATATTATCCACAGCGTCTGTTAAATCAAGCACCTCTTGGGGTATCGTAATGCTGTTGACGGTGTTTAGTACGGCGGGCATCCCCTTAACCGTTACTGTCTGCGGGCGGTATTCTATTCCAAGGTATTCGTAACCATTCTGCAGTGTGCCTGTCGTCTGGAAATTTAGCGTCACTTCCTTGGTATCTAAAATGCGCACCGCGACCATGACATTTTGTATATTAAACGACAAATCCTTGCTGTCTATTTCATTGCCGTCCTTGTCATATAAAACCGGAATGACACTGTCTGTAATGTCCTGCGACATACCTTCTACATTCACCGTAGCAACCGCTTTGTCCACTGTCTCCACCACTGATGCCGGGCCAGACACACGTAAAAGTGTCGGCGATACGCTCGTTTCCCCAATGGCGTGCCTTCCCATCACATTCCCTTCTGTCTGTACAGAAATCATAAATGGCTTGGAAACCAGATCTTCCACATTTAACTCAAGGTAATTAATTTTGCTTGCTACCGTCACAAAGCCATTATAGCGCTGCGGCGTAATTTCAATTGGGACTCGGTTAAAGTTTTCAATCATCTCCAAATCCGCAATTGCCTTGAAGTCCACATTGCTCATACGCTCCAAATAAGAGCGCTTCCCACTTACCTTAAAAGTTACCGTATTGCTGTTATTGACAATCTCGTAATATTTTCCGATTTCCGTAAGGTAATCGGTGTTTTCTACTGTTACCGTCGTTGTAAAAGTCCTTGTTGTCTTCGGGTCGTCGATATTTACAACTGCCAGCCACAAAATAGCTGCAAACATAACCGCAAGGAGCTTTAAGAGTAAATTATTCGTCATCCACTTTATTGTCTTTTTTAGCATTCCTAAGCCTCCTTTTGAGCAAGCCCATACGCTTGTTTTCCGGCTCATATTTATTTAACGACTTTAAATACCCGCGCAGCCCCTCCTGGTCTAACTCCCGGATAAGCCTGCCTCCTGTGGCTACCGACACCCTGCCGTTTTCCTCCGACACAACAATTGTAAGTGAATCGCTGACCTCGCTGATCCCAACAGCTGCCCGGTGCCTGGTGCCCAGTTCCTTGCTTAACTCCATATTATCGGAAAGGGGCAAATAGCAGGTTGCGGATACAATCCGGTCCCCGCGTACAATAATTGCGCCGTCATGCAGCGGCGTATTCTTTTCAAAGATATTGATCAGAAGCTGGTTCGTTAATACTGCATCCAAGGCAATTCCGGTCCTCTCGTACTCGGAAAGCACAACATTGTCTTCAATGACAATCAGTGCACCCGTCTTGACCTTACTCATCTCAAAGCAGGCGCGCACCAGTTCATTAATCGTCTTCTGGCTGATTTTTTCCGTTTCTTCCCTGCCGATATTAAACACAGCAAACCCTTTTAAAAAGGTCTTCTGCCCGAGCTGTTCAAGCGCCCTCCTCATCTCCGGCTGAAAAATAACCACAATCGCGATTACGCCTACATTTACGGCTTTCTCCGCCAGCCACAGTATCGTATTCATCTGAAATACTGCCGCCAGCATAAAAAACGCCAGAATTACCATCAAGCCTTTGAACAGCATCCATGCCCTTGTGCTTTTAATCCACACCAGGATTGTATAGAATAAGAACGCTATAATGATAATCTCTATAATATCCACAAACGTGATTACCGGCAAATCGATCCACGTCAGATATTTATCCCGGAACAGGGAAACCCTTGTCAGCATATGTTCCATGCGCCCCACTTCCTTTCATGCCATTCCACTCCCGCCAGCTTTATCTTAACTTTCTTTCTATTTTATCTGAAACCTGCTTTTTTGATACCCGTCCCCCGCCTTTTGAACTGAAACGCTTCACCCGTTTTTCTTTCTTTGCCACATACATTTTGGGGACTGCCTTGACATAATAATAATATTCGTCATCTTCAAATTGTACCCGCTCTGTCCTGGTATAATCCAAATTAAAGTATAAAAATTCCAAAATCAAAGATATTACAAGGCCCAACAGTGAGCTTACAATAAGGCCCACAGTCCTGCCGGTAATTCCAAGCGCAAGATAACCCGCAAACAATACAACAAAATTCACAAGCCCCCCAATAATAATTGCTGCTGTCCAGGCATAATCCACTGAAAGCCTGCGTACTACATAAACAACCGCCGTCACCATTATAAAAGCTGCCAGCGTTAAAAACATCTCCTTATTGCCCATAATCTGATTGAGCGCCACCGTCAGCTTAGAAGACGCGGTATCCTGCCCACTACTGCCAAACACAGCCTGGTTCTGCTTTACCCCATTCAGGAAAAACCAAACTACCGTTCCACAGAATATGGAAACCACCGAATATGCCTTCCCCAAAAGCCCGACTGCCATCGGCATAACCGGGCCAATATTATAATGCAGGCAAAGCGGCATTAAAACAGTATAAATCCCGTCACGGGGCGCAAACCTAAAATACAAAAGCCCCATTAGGACAAACAGTACAAATGCCACTGCTGCCACTTCAAGCGCTAAAGCATATAAATGCAAAAGAATAACAGCTGCTGCCACAACAATCATTGCCCCAAGCGGAAGAATAGAACAAAAAAGCGCTAGCACAAGCCCCACAGGCAAAGATTTCACCCTTGCCATATAACCAATATTACCATTAATAATCCAAAAAACACATGCTGCTAGCATAAATTTAAACAACGGGTTTAAATATATATCGTACTTCCCGTATGTGATTTTTAACTTTTCTTTTAACTCCAATAAAACCGTCACGTCCTGCCCCCTCCTTGCCCACAGTTACACCTGATCTTCTTCATGGTATATCCTATTGACACGTTTCAAATGAAGGTAATATTGTTTTACCTTCTGACGCCCTTTTGTATACCGCTGATGATAGACCGCGTAAGTAATGGAAAGATATACCGCCATACACGCCACATAAATTAAAATCCCCCGGATCACAGCCTGACGGATGTCTATGGAATTGATCTGCTCTAATATTTCTTCCATATAGTATAAGGCAACTGTCCCTAAAAAGATGAAATAAGCGGCCGTCCCCGAAATAAAACTTTTCAGAAGCTCTTTGGCAATATAGTCTTTACGGAAATACTGAATCATCGGACGGCAGCCGCGCCCTTCCTTTTGATCAAAGATAGCAAGCCTGGTCATTTCGCATACACGTTCCTGGTTTAACATAACATCCCCCGAATCTTTTTGGAATAGCATATTCGCTATTAGTATACCATACAACGTTTTAAATGCAAGTTTTTCCATAAAAAAAGAATCCCTACTTACAGGATTCTAAACGCATACCATGCATTCACTTTGGGTACATGGCATTCGGATATTTTTTATATCAGCCAGGGAACAGCGTTCGCTGCCCTCTGGCTGACACCCCCAAAATCACATAATTAGCTATTTCACTACAACCTTCTTACTTGCCCCAGCTGTTTTCAGCTTCCTCAAAAGCGCCTGCCGTCTCGCCTTCTTAAGCCCCTTGGGCACGGCAACTTTCAGCTTCGCAGACGTATTCTTAAACGCCTTCTCTTTCACCGACGTCAGCTTCGTCCCCTTTAATGTCATTTTCGCCAGCTTCTTACATCCAGCAAATGCGTTCTTTCCAATCTCTGTAACATGCTTGCCGACCGTTACCTCTGTGAGCTTGCTGTACCCCTTAAACGCATTCGCTCCAACCTGCACAACCGTACATTTCACGCCGTTTATATTTACAGTCGCCGGAATCGTTACTTTCTTCTCGCTCTTTTTTAAGCCCTTTGTGGCAGCTACCGTTTTCTTCGCCGCGCTCAATACCTTATACCGCACGTTTTTATACTGAATAACGGCGCCGTCTTTGATCGGGGCCTCTATAGGATCCGCAGCTTTAACCAGCCCTGCCTGTGCATTCTGCAGCGTCCCAAGGATACTGCGGATTGCCGCTGCATCGGACAACGACGACGCACCTGCTGCCGCCTGGTACGCATCCGAAAACGCCTTCCAGGAATCCTGGGTATATCCGCTGCTTCCTGCATCATAAATGGCTTTTGCCGCCGCAACCCCTGCTGCCAGCTCCGTTTTGGCAGCCGCAAGATCCTGCTGTATTTTGGCATTCCTTACACTTTGATGTGCTTTGGTTAAATTATCCTTCAACGCCCAAAGCTCGTTTGCCCCGGCTTCTGCGTTTACGCTTGTGGCTTTCTCATATGCCTCTTTAAAATCATTCCAAGCCTGATCTGGCAGGCTTCCCTTACCTGCTTCATAATCCAGGCGCGCCGCTGCCACAGCAGACGCAAGTTCTGATTTTAAAACACTGACCGGCCTTGTCACCAGCGCTTCCAGCGCTTCGCGCAGCTCTTTAGCGCCTTCATACAGCTCTCTGCGGCCTGCACCGCTTTTAGCAGCCTGCTTCTGGCCGGAATATACGCCGCTTAGCCTTGCCAGGCTCTGGGATGTATAGGCGCCTGCCTGCGCAAGCGCTTTGCCCGCTTCCCCGTATGCGTCTATAAACGGTGCGTAAGCAGATGCATAAACCACCTCTATCCTGGTATGGAACGGCTCGTTTTTACAATGGTGTACTTTTTCACCATTCTCCGTGGACGTAACCATTTTTGTGACAATGCCTTCATCCCAATCGTGCCCCGTTGCAGGAATACGATCCCCTTCGCTTATTGTTGCGCCGCAAGCGCTGCACGCCAATTCGCCAGTATATCCGTCGTCAAAGCAGTCCGCCGCACATTCCCCCCTGGTATAGGTATTGGCATGAGTACAGCCGGGGATATCCTCCCAGGCATCGTCCGTTACTTTTATTTTATAGAGGACGCCGTCAATAACAGCCTTTGTTATGCCTTCGCCAAGAGCAGAAATAGTGACTGTCCAGCCGTCTGGCCCAGACTCTGTTTCTGCCACCGCAATCATCCCATCCGGATCTAACGTAACCTCTGGTTCGCCCAACGCATCGTAGGTTCTGGTATATGTACCGTCAAGCCCAAGCTCTACATTAACAGTAACATCTTCAATCTGCGCCTGCGGTGCAAGATCTAAAATACTGAATTTGTCAAACAGGATAGAAACCTGTGTCGAATCCCATTTATTTGGCTCCCATAACAAGGCGACCGTACCGTCCTGCATCTCCGTTAAGCAGGCATACACAAATCCGGTTTCGGCTTCCGGAACGTCGATAGTATTATAAAGGGACAGGGAGTTGTCTTCTTCTACCAAAAATGTAAATATCTTGCCCTTTGCACGGGTTCCTCCAGTCGGGCATGCAACTAAAATAGCCTGTTTTCCGTCGATCGGCTTAGAATAGCTGATTGCAGTAACATTACAGGTACTTGTAGCGCTAACTTCTGTCCGTACAGATGTAGGGCTCATTGTATACCCGCCCTCATCATTTTTCGTAATATCCGCATAGCATATCCTGCCCTGGCCATTGCGTGCGAACATACGCAGTGTACCGTCCCACAGTTCTACGACTTCATTCTCGGAAGTCCAAAAGCCGCCGTTTTGAGTCCGCTGCATGTCTTCTGTCCGATCCCAGGTCTGCCCATTGTCCGTCGAGTATACCAGGCTTGCATTTTCTTCGTCTACCCCATGATCGTAAAAGCCTATTACGATATCGCCCTGTGAAGTAGTAATCCCCTGCCCTGGGGAGACCAAGAGCGCATGTTCGTCTGTGTGGCGCTTAATCTGATCTGTCAGATCACGCGGATGCTCCCACGTCCTGCCACCGTCTTTGGATGTCACAACCCACAGATAATCAATGCTGTATACATGGAATCTGGAATCCTTGTAAAATGCGTTCTGCTGGATATCTACATCCGAATTCACCTGCTTTTGCGTCAGGTTGTCAATAAATTCACCGCCCTCTACCGTATAGATGTTAAACCATTCATCTACGCCATAGCCAGTCTCGCTTCCATCTTCACGCCTTAAAATCAAGGCATATCCGTCTTCATCCAGATCTCCAACGTAATATGGGTATTTTTCCAGATCTTGATCAGACGGAGTGGTTTCCACATTATTATAATCCTCGGTCAATGCCAGGTAACGCCCCTGATCCTGGCCGTTGTCTACAGTTACATATCCCGTCCCCGTCCCAATCGTCTTATACATCGTCGTACTCCCAGTCGGGTTAACGTCCGCAATAAAATAAATGGTTCCGTCCGGCCCCTCTACAACGCCAGGATCGATAATGGTCGTCGCAGACGGCCCTGCATATCCGTCACTGTCCGGGAAAAACAACGGAAAGCTATAGTTCCATGTATTCCCGCCATCTACGGAAATAGAAGCAATCGAATCTAATCCTCCGCCGTCTCCGGTTGTCTCCCACCTGGCATCTGCAGTAGCAAGAAGAGAACCGTCCTGGAGTGTCACCAGCGCTGGGATACGGAAAAATTTACTGCCCGCCGTCCACTGTGCAAACGGCTCGCCATATGTCACCTGATCCTCCGTTGCTGGAATACTGCCTGCTTTTAACATTACCGGCTTATCCCCTTGTGCAGCCGAAACCCTCTGCGGAACTGGCGGAATCAAAGAACACGCCAGAACCCCTGCAAGCGCCATGCTAATACAACGCTTAGATACCCGTTGAAACTTCATTTTCTGATACATAGCCACCTCCATTTTGTATTCTTATATTTATGACTTATCCAAAAACCGCATCCGATCCTTATCCTTGCCCTTCGCCTTATCCTGTTTTGGCGGTGTCACAGCATACATCTTTGTCAGCGTAGACGCCATATTATTCTTACACTTATCACAAAAACGCCCAGTACGGATCATTGTACCGCAGGTTTCACACTCAATTCCTACTGGGGACTTGTCAGAAAATGTCAGGCGTTCTTCACGCACCCACTGCTTGATCTGTTTTACGGTAGTATCTGTAGCTTCCGCAATCTCCTGCATCGTAGCGGAATCGTATTCCCGGATATAGTCCCTTACCTCAATAAACTTATCCTCCAGCTTCTGCTTGCACGCCTGGCATATCGGCGGCCCCTGCAGATAATTAAACAACCTTCCACAATTTTTACAACTTCTTACATCCATGTAAACTCCTCCTAACTGTCGCTTCCTATACTGATACAGCAGGTATACACCCCTTTTGCACCTGCATCCGTTAAGGCTTTTGCTGCCGCGTCCAATGTGCTCCCTGTCGTATAGATATCATCAACTACTAAAATATAATTTAATTGTACAATATTTTGCGCCGTTTTAAAAGCCTCTTTGAGATTATTTTTTCGTTCTATGCCATTTAAAGTTTTCTGGGGCTTTGTATCACGCACCCGCACCAACAGCCCTGTGTCAACTGGAATTTCCAAAAGCCTGCCAAGCTCTTTTGCCAAAAGCTCTGCCTGGTTATAGCCCCGCTTTCTCTTGCGCTTTTTGTGGAGTGGAACCGGGACAATGGCTTGTATGCCCTGCCGTTTTATCCACCCTCCATACCGTACAGCCAGTTCACGGGCATAGGCGCCCGCATATTCCCGCCTGTCACGGTATTTAAAACGGTAAATGGACTCCCTTATGCCTTCTTCGTATACCCACAGCGCCTTCCCCTGCAAAAAGGCGTGTTTTTTACGCCTGCAGTCCATGCAGTATTCTTTTCTTTCCCCCGCCAGCGGCTTGCCGCATTTCATACATGAAGGCTGTGCCACAAAGTGTAATTTGTTTTTACATGCCCCGCAAATCCCTTCCCCTGGCAGGGCGGGCTTGTCACATACGGGACAGCGCGGCGGATACAAAAAATCCAAAAGCAAGCCGTCTATCCTGCGGATCCACTTGCCAAAACTTGTCCTTCCAGTAATGTTTCATTCCTCCTTTTAATCTCATCGCACAGGCCGCTGTAGCGTTTCTGCTGCCTGTTGTTGCTTACCATAGCAAAAAACGTATTTTCATCCCCGACTAAGGTAACACATTTCCTCGCCCGTGTTACGGCCGTATAGAGCAAATTCCGGTTCATTAACATCTGCGGGCCGCTAAGCAGCGGTATGATGGCAGCCGGGTATTCCGAGCCTTGGGATTTGTGTATCGTAACCGCGTAGGCCAGTTCCAGCTCTTCCAAGTTTTTTAAAGAATATTCCACACGGCGCGCTTCGTCAAACTCTACCGCCATTGTGCCGGCAAATTCATTGATTTCCCTGATAATCCCCATATCACCATTAAAAACGCCAACGCCCTTTTCAAGGGCAATCCCGTATTTGCTGCGAATTTCCCATTCCATCTGGTAGTTATTTTTTATCTGCATAACCTTATCGCCTTCACGAAAAATATGCCCGCCATACTCCCGTTCCTTCTTATCTTTTGCGGGCGGATTTAGGTATTGCTGCAAAATTCCGTTTAAACGCTCTACGCCAAGCAGCCCTTTTCGCATTGGCGTTAGAACCTGGATGTCAAAAGGAGATGCATCTACAAAACGAGGCAGCTTTTGTGCAATTAACTGGATAGTAACCTGGATAATTTTATCCGCTTCATAACGTTTTAAAAAAAAGAAATCCATACTTTGATTGTCTAAGGAAACCATTTCCCCATCATTGATTTTATGCGCATTTAGTATAATGTCGCTTTTTGCCGCCTGCCGGAACACCTTTGTCAGCTCCACTACAGGAAATACGCCAGAATCTATGATGTCTTTAAGCACGCAGCCGGGGCCTACGCTCGGAAGCTGATTGACATCGCCGACCAAAATGAGCCTTGTCCCTGGTACAATGGCTTTTAACAATGCATGCATCAGTGAAATATCCACCATAGACATTTCATCTATTATAATAACGTCCGCCTCCAATGGGTTATTTTCGTTCCGCACAAAGCCTGTGTCCCCTTCTACACCTCCGTTTAATTCAAGCATACGATGGATAGTCTTCGCCTCATAACCTGTCGTTTCGCTCATCCTTTTTGCAGCACGCCCAGTCGGCGCCCCCAAAAAAATATCCATCCCTTCCGATTCAAAATAGCGTATAATCAGGTTAATCGTTGTAGTTTTCCCTGTGCCTGGACCTCCGGTCAAGATAAAAAGGCCGTTTTGCACAGCTTCTTTGACTGCAAGCATCTGCATGCCGTCAGGCTGAATCCCGTTTTCCTGTTCCATCTGGCGGATACGCTGTGTAAGCATTTGCCCAGGCAGGGCACACGAAAGGTTCATCTTTTGCAGCTTGTCAGCAACAGCAGATTCCATATAATAATATGAGGCCGCATAAAGGCTGCTGCCTTTTACCATTAGCTTTTTTTCTATTGCAAGATCCATATAGTGTTTTTCTATTAAGGACACGTCTATACCCAATAAGGCGGCTGTCTTTTCCGTCAACTCTTCTTTCGGCAGATATGTATGCCCTTCTGAAGCTGCCTGAAGCAAAGTATACAATATACCGCTTTTTATCCGAAAATCAGAATCCACGCGTATACCTGCCTTCGCCGCTATCTCGTCTGCGATTTTAAAGCCGACACCCTGTATATCGTCTGCAAGGCGGTACGGGTTTTCTTTCATAATCTGATAAATATCCTGCTGGTATTTATTATAAATTTTAATGGCGAGGTTTAACGAAATTCCAAACTTCTGCAGAAAAATCATGGCCTGGCGCAGCTCCCTTTTTTCTGCAACCTGAGCGGAAATCTCCTGCGCCTTGCGCAAGCTAATCCCTTTGACTTCCGCTAAGCGCTCCGGCTCCTCTTCAATTATCCGAAAGGAGTCCCGTTTAAACCGCCTTACAATCCGTGCCGCTAAAGACATACCAACCCCTTTGATCGCACCTGACCCAAGATAGCGTTCTATGGCCGTTTCATCCTCCGGCTCGCATTCTTCCAGTTTGCGGACTGCAAATTGTTTCCCATATGTAGGGTGGTTGGTGTACTCCCCTTCCACTTTTATGTTTTCCCCTTCATTTAACACAGGAAATGTACCAACACACGTTAGCTCTGTATCCTCATACACCATCTCAAAAACAGTGTATCCGTTATCTGGGTTGCGAAAAATAATTTGATTTACATATCCTTTGAGCGTTTCCAACGTGCTCCCTCCCCTATATATAAAAATATTGGATGTACGTAATTCCATACATCCAATATCCCCTATGTCCTTTAGTAAGCCAGGTATCCCTTTATGCCATTCGGCATTTAAAGGTTATAGTTCCTCTTCATTTGTTCGTACATTTGCTGTGCAAGGCCAAGTTCCTGCTGTTCGCAGATCTGCCCTGAAAGATTTTGTATCATTTCTTCTTTGAAGTAATCTCTTAACTGTGACATGGAAGCGTCTTCCTCTTCTTCTTTGGGGATTGTCTTTTCCACTTCCTTTAATACCTGTTCTACAAAATATGCCTCAAACTCTTTGCATACGGACATCAGCTCCTCTTCCGAAGCATTCGCAAGGTTGCTGCCCAGCTTATCCTGCAACGCGCCTGCTTTGCTGCTGGCTGCCGAGACATTTGTCTGATCAATCATGGCGGAAATACCGCCTATTCCCATGCTCATCTGCGTCCCCTCCTATTGCCTGCGTTTTTAACGCCTTAGATTATTTGCCTGCTGCAGCATATCGTCTGATGCCTGGATTGCCTTAGAATTTAGTTCGTATGCCCTCTGTGCCACGATCAGGTTTACCATCTCGTCCGCAATCTGGACATTTGAGCCCTCCAGATAATTTTGATGTATCCTGCTTCGCGTAAGTCCGTTTGTCGTCAGCTCATTTTGTGCTTCGCCCGATGCCGCCGTAACAGACAAAAGGCTCCTGGACATCTTTTGAAGCCCTGAAGGGTTGGTAAACTGGTAAAGCCCTATTGTCTGGTTCATCGGTACATATGTACCCTGGTTTGTCCTGTAACCGATTGCGCCGTCGCTTGAAATCATAATGCTGCTGCTAGGCACGCCATTTGGCAAAACAATCTCATTGCCATTTGAATCAAGCACCGGGTATCCATCAGAATTGCAAAGGGTCGTCCCCCGCGGGCCAAGCGCCCAGAAAAACGAGCCGTTACGGGTATAATAAATATTCCCGTCATCCCCGCGTACGGAGAAGAAGCCTTCCCCCTCAATTGCAAAGTCCGTATCATTTTCACTTGCCTGCATCTGGCCCTGCGTATAAAACGTATTGGTTGCCGCAATCCTCGTACCAAGCCCTACCTGTGCACCGACAGGCTTATTTTCGCCGTTTGCAGTCGTCGTCTCAGTCTGGAGGTTTTGGTAAAGCAGTGTTTTAAACTCCGCACGCTGTGATTTATAACCAGTGGTATTGACATTTGCAAGGTTATTAGAAATTGTGTCTACATTTGTCTGCTGTGCAATCATTCCAGATGCAGCAGACCAAAGCGCTCTCATCATATTGGGTCATCCTCCTATACCTGTCCTACTGTATTCACAGCTTTTCCTATTGTTTCATCAATTGTGGTGACTATTTTTTGGTTGGCCTCATAAGCACGTGTAATCGTAATCATTTCAACCATCTCTTTTACGATATTCGTATTGGACATCTCAAGGCATCCCTGTTCAATCCGGGCATCCGATGCACGCATCCTAGCGCCAGGAACTGTATCATAGAGGTTCTCCCCGTATTTCTCGAGATAATTGTAATCCTCAAAATCTACAATCCCTATCTGTGCCACCTGCACATTATTCTGATAAACGATGCCATCTGCGTCAATCGTCACCTGCTGGTTGGGATCTACCCTCACATAATTTGCCGCGCCGCCTGCCCCATTCCTTGCACCATTGGCATTCAATACATAATCGCCGTCTTTTGTCATCAAATATCCATTGCGGTCTACAGTAAACGATCCATCTCTGGTATATTTGACAGATGTCCCGCCATTTTTGTTACGAAACTCAATTGCAAAAAATCCTTCGCCGTCTAACGCCAAATCATACGGATTATCCGTTACAGAAAACGATCCCTGCGTGTAATCCCGGTAGGTTTCCCCCACCTTTACACCCAAATTGACATTCCCCAGCTTCTTGGTATGGAAAATCTCGGATGTATCCTTAATCCGGATCGCCAGCTCATCGTCAAATGACTGGTTGACCGTACCTTCTTTCTTATAACCGGTAGTAGACGCATTGGCGAGATTATTCGTCATCACATCCATGCGCCGCATCTCTTCCAACATACCAGTATAAGCGGTATATAACCCTTTAACCATTTACAGTCTCCTTCCCTGCTGCTCTTCCATGAACTGTTTGCCATCCTGAACATACTTTATAATATCATATCGGCAGGACGTGGCCAAAACTTTAGTCATCATCCCTTTTTCCCGATAAAAACTCTACAAACTTACCTGTACCAATTGCCACACAAGTCATCGGCTGCTCTGCCGTCATGGTATTAATACCAGTCCGATCCTCCAAAAGCTCTTCTAATCCACGCAACAAGGCCCCTCCGCCCGTCAATACAATCCCCCTGTCCGCAACATCCGCTGCCAGCTCTGGCGGCGTCTTCTCAAGCACACTGTGCACGGCTTCCACAATCTGCAGTGTCGGTTCACGCAGCGCATCTTCTGTCTCCTCAGACGAAACAGTAACTGTCTTGGGCAGACCCGTCACAAGATTGCGCCCCCGTACGTCCATCGTTTCATTATGCCCATTCGGAAAACAGGAGCCAATCTTAATCTTGATATCCTCCGCCGTCCGTTCCCCAATCAACAAGTTATGCTTTTTACGCATGTAACGCACAATAGCTTCGTCAAAATCATCCCCCGCAATTTTAATTGAAGTACTTACAACAGACCCCCCCAGAGAAATCACCGCAATATCAGCAGTCCCGCCGCCGATATCCACAATCATATTCCCACAAGGCCTTGCAATATCAATCCCTGCCCCTATTGCTGCCGCAATCGGCTCTTCAATAATCGTCACTTCCCTTGCGCCCGCATTGTATGTCGCATCTTCCACGGCCTTTTTTTCAACTTCGGTAACGCCGCTGGGGACGCATACGCTAATCCTGGGTTTACGGAAATTTTTCTTGCCGATTGCCTTTTGAATAAAATATTTGATCATTTTTTCTGTAACGGTATAATCAGAAATAACGCCCTGCCTAAGCGGGCGGACTGCCACAATATTGCCAGGGGTACGCCCTAACATAAGACGTGCCTCTTCTCCAATTGCTTTGATTTTATTTGTATCCCTATCAAAAGCGACTACAGACGGCTCTTTTAATACGACGCCCTTCCCTTTAATATAAACCAAAATACTCGCTGTACCTAAATCAATGCCTATATCTGTTGAAACCATTCTTGTTCCCCTTTCATCTTCCTGCAATTTATTGTGAACACAAACCGTGTATTTAATCATATTTTTTCATATACATCCTTATTATATACAAATGCTTCCATTTTTCAAATAAATTTTTTGGAAAATAGGAAAATTTTTCTAGAAATTAAGAATTTCTAAATATCTCGCATAATTTTCCTGTACAAACTTCATACTTTTATCACACCTTTGTCACATCCCTATCACATTTTTTACTTATGATGTACGAGTACTAGCTGATAAAGCTATTACGCTTTTCATAACTCATGCTCCTCGGATCAGATTCGGGGAGCACTCCCCGAACCCAATAAACGGACATCAGACTTTATCTGATGTCCGTTTTCGTTGCAGGGCTTTATTTTGAATTTGAACGGCAAATCATTATACGTCGCCACATTGCAGCCTCGTTTGTTTAAGCTCCTCACAATATTCTGCTTCATTCCACAATCAATGGCGGCTACCTGATATTCCCCATTTGGAATCCTATATTGCTGAATTTCCTATCAGCGGATATGCCATTACAACAGTCTGATTGGTATAAGACGGATCAGTTCACTGCCATCAGGGAGAATCAGTTTTCTGTCAAATTTTTTCATAATGTTTACACCTCTTTATCTATACCCGATATAATTATTCAGTACCTTCATAATTTCTCTCAGATAATCTTCTTTCAAAACGGTCTTTACGAAGATCTGCCGGAGTTTTGGTTGGATATTTTCCGTTAAAACAGGCAGCGCAATAAGCTTCACTGTCAATCAATTTACCCAGCTTCTCTACCCCTAAATATCCCAAAGTATCCACTCCGATCATCTCTGCAATCTCTTCCATACTATGATGGCAGGCAATCAAATTTTCTTCCGAATCAATATCTGTGCCATAATAGCATGGATGCAAGAAGGGAGGTGCAGAAATTCTCATGTGTATCTCCTTTGCTCCGGCATCACGCAAAAGCCTGACAATACGTTTGCTGGTTGTCCCCCTTACAATCGAATCATCAATAAGAACAACTCTTTTTCCATCTATTACATTTTTCACAGGAGAGAGCTTTATCCTAACTTTATCTAAACGTTCATTTTGTTCAGGGGAAATGAAGGTTCTTCCAATGTATTTGTTCTTAATGAGGCCAATACCATAAGGAATGCCGGATTTAGCCGCATAACCAAGAGCTGCATCCATCCCGCTATCCGGAACTCCTATTACAATATCCGCCTCCACCGGATAACTCTCTGCCAAACGTTCGCCTGCTTTCATTCGTGATTTATGGACGGACACCCCATCTATAACAGAATCAGGCCTTGCAAAATAAATATATTCGAATATACATGTTTTCTGATTCTTTTCCCCACAGTGCTCCTTCCTTGACACTACACCATTTTGAGTAAAAACCAGAATTTCACCAGGCAACACTTCTCGAATAAGTTCTGCCCCTACCGCAGATAATGCACAGCTTTCTGATGCAACTACATAAGTTCCATCTGACATTTTCCCATAACAAAGAGGACGGAATCCGTATGGGTCTCTTGCAGCAATCATCTTGGCAGATGATATTAAAACCAGAGAATACGCGCCCTCTAATAAATTCATTGTATTACTGACTGCATCTTCTATACATGATGTCGTCAGACGTTCTCTCGTAATCACATAAGCTATTGTTTCTGTATCACTTGTAGTATGAAAAATTGCTCCGGATAGTTCCAATTTATCACGAAGTTCCAATGCATTGCTCAAATTACCGTTATGTGCTAATGCCATTTTCCCTTTCTGGTGGTTTACTTCGATGGGCTGGCAATTATTTCGCGTTGCTCCGCCTGTCGTTCCATATCTTACATGGCCCACTGCCAAAGCCCCTTCCGGTAAATGGGATAACGTATCTTTCGAGAACACTTCGCTTACAAGCCCTAAATCCTTATAAGAAGAAAACACACCATCATCATTTACAACGATCCCGCAGCTTTCCTGTCCCCTATGCTGAAGTGCATACAATCCGTAATAGACAATCCTTGCAACATTTTTGTTTTTTGTACTCATCACACCGAATACACCACATTCTTCATGAATAGCCATAATCCTATTTCCTCCTACGCATCATTCTACCATGGCAGATTTTGCCAGATTCCCCGGTTTATCAATATCACACCCACGACTCAATGCAATATAATAAGCGAAAAGCTGTAATGGAATCACACCCAAACCGGCTGTAAAAGTGTGTGAATCTTAGGTATCACGAATATTTCAGATGACTGGCCGCATATCAGACTTTCATCACTCTCTATAGTCTTTGCAATGACTTCTGCACCCCTGGATTTTACTTCAACAATATTAAACAAGGATTTTTCGACCAGAGGCTCATAGGTTGCAAGAGCAACTACCAGTGTTTCCCCTGATTGGCTGCTTACAATTACAAGAGCCGTCTCTCCCAGCAATGGTTCACTGTACCTGAATTCTGATGCAAGGCAGGCTTCTACCGGAATGTGAAGAAGTTTTCCATCTCTATCAACATGAAATGCGCATATCCGCCTTTTTCTGCTGCGGAAACATCCCACTCAATCAAATGTTTCTCTTTTGCCAGCAGAAACCTGTCTCTGTCAAATATCTGAACTTGATCTGCCGTAATGACTGCCACTTCATCATCTTCCATAATAAGTAACTGTCCTTGTATGTGCAAGAAGCGCAGTAACGTCAGAGAGAGTTTTTGATCTCCAGATAGTTTTCGATGATGCCATTATGGACAACCGCAATTCCTGACGAATCATATCCTCTGTATTCCAGCCGTTCCAGGCCGTCGAACAATATCGGAACCGCTTCTGCCTTTCCTGCAAACCCAATAATTCCACACATTTACTTCGCCATGCTGATATGGACTCATAGTTCCCAGATACACATTAATATACGTGATGATTATATCCATTCCTTTCTTGAATTTCGGTACTTTTTCTATATTTTTAAGCATAAAAGGCAAAGGCTCCTTTAAGTTTTACCTTAAAGACGCCTTTGCCTTCATGCACATTATTTTACCTCGTAAAGTGTAACTTGTCAATTATTTTTAAAATGGAATTTTTGGAAACCATCTGATGTTGCGCGGCATTGGATTAACATAAAAAGAACTTGAGATACTTGGTATCTCTCATGCAGGAGAATTATAAATATGCAAACCATGAGAACTTTCTATAACATTTAACTTAGAAAATCGTAAACAATTACTGGGAGGTGTGGTATAATATGAAAATCATTGATGCTACAAATTTAGATTACAGAGCTGTAAATGAAGCATTGCGCAAGACCAGTAGCGACTGTACAGTCGAAGGCTGTTGCAGCCAGAGATTTATCGCTGCAGGTATGTCTGGTAAAAATATTACCCTAAAATCCAATGCTCAGGATGCAATAGGCGACACCATGAATGAGGGAAAGATTCTAATCCATGGTAATATTGGTGATGCTGCCGGATATGCTATGCGTGGCGGCAAAATCTATATACAAGGTAGTGCTGGATACCGTGCTGGAATCCGCAAATATCCGTCCGGATACTGCGCAGGCTTCGGATATTCTGTGGAAAAACGTTTATCTGCTCCTTTTACAGTCATTGCACCAGACAGTAACAATCTATATAAACAAATGTATATAGCAAGCTAAAAGAAAGTAGGTAGGTTTATGAAGTATTCAAAAGAAGAGGTAATACAATATGTGCAGGAGGAAGATGTGAAATTCATCCGTCTCACCTTTTGTGATGTGTTTGGCAAACAGAAAAATATCTCCATTATGCCAGAGGAACTTCCTCGCGCTTTTGAATTTGGAATTGCCATTGATGCATCTGCCATCGCAGGATTTGGCGATGAAAACCATTCCGATCTGTTTCTCCATCCAGATGCAGACACACTTGTGCCCCTTCCATGGAGACCAGAACATGGACGTGTAGTACGAATGTTCTGCAACATTACCCACCCAGACGGAAAAACATTTGAATGTGATACCCGATCTATTCTAAAAAAAGCAATTCAGGCTGCACATAATTCAGGATTCCAGTTCTTCTTTGGCGCTGAGCAAGAATTTTACCTGTTTACTCTGGATGATAATGGAAACCCGACCAAAGAACCTTATGATAACGTAGGCTACATGGACATTGCCCCAGAAGACAGAGGTGAAAATATCCGCCGTGAAGTGTGTCTAACACTTGAACAGATGGGAATACAACCTGAAAGTTCTCACCACGAAGAAGGTCCGGGACAAAACGAAATTGATTTTCGCTATTCCGATCCACTGACTGCTGCTGACAATGCCATGACCTTCCAGACTGTTGTGAAAACAATCGCCGGACGTAATGGGCTTTTTGCAGATTTCAGTCCAAAGCCGCTGGATGATAAACCGGGAAACGGATTCCATATCAATATATCTGTAAAATCCTCTGATAATACAGATAATATGAACTATATGATTGCTGCTATTCTGGATAAAGTTTCAGATATGACCGTATTTTTAAACCCAACAGAAAATTCTTATCAGCGTTTTGGCAGTAATAAAGCCCCAAGATATATTTCTTGGTCCAGTGAGAATCGTTCCCAGCTTGTCAGAGTTCCTGCTGCTGTAGGTAAATACCAACGTGTAGAGCTTCGTTCTCCAGATCCATCCGCAAATACTTATTTGGCATTTGCCCTGTTAATTTATGCAATTCTGGATGGTATTCAAAATAAACTAGAGCTACCACGCCCAGCTGATATAAACCTGTATAAATCAGATGCTGATGTTCTTGCAAAATTTGAACAACTGCCTGGCGATTTCAAATCCGCATACGCTTCAGCCGTAAACAGCAAGTTTATAAAAAAATATATACCAGATGCTATATTAGATATTTATTGCAATAAATAATTAAAACCAACGAAAAAGGAGGAGGTGTCAAATGAGTTTAAGAGAACGTTTTTACAGCATACTCATCGTGTCTGCAACAGATAGCTTCACCTCTACCTTTACTGACCTACTCCCCGAAACAAGATACTACCCTGTCCATTCTGTTACAAGTGTCAGCGCTGCCAAACAAACTCTTTCCGAAAAAACATTTGATTTTGTTATCATCAACGCTCCTTTACATGATGATGTGGGTACTCGTTTTGCGATTGACACTTGTACCACAAAACTGTCCGCTGTATTACTTTTAGTAAAAAGTGATATTCATGCCGATATCCACGATAAGGTTGCTGAATACGGCGTCTTCACTCTGCCAAAGCCAATTTCAAAATCAACCATATTGCATGCCCTTAACTGGATGGAAAGCGCCAGAGAACGACTGAGACAATTAGAAAAGAAGTCTCTGTCTATTGAAGAAAAAATGGTTGAAATCCGTCTAGTCAACAAGGCAAAATGGCTTTTAATCAGCGAACTCTCTATGAGTGAACCTGATGCCCATCATTACATAGAAAAACAGGCAATGAACCGCTGTATTGCAAAACGAACCATTGCCGAAGAAATTATTAAAACTTATTCCTAATCCCCTTACCAGTTTATTTTTACGTTTCAATTCTTATTCTGTTAATTTTCTTTTATCGAAATCCATAGATAATTCCTCCAAATTTTATACGCTTAACCATCAGCTTCCCGAAACAATCTATTCCAATGGAAGCCAGCTTTTTCTCCATTTCTTTTCCAATATTCATCATTGACGTCAATCCTGCCATAGTTTCCTCCAATCCCTAACCGTCCATGCTGTCTTCGGACAAAGATTCTACAAATTCCAGAAAACTCTCTGCAATACGGCGGAAACATCTATCCTCCAATTCTCCCAAATCCATATATATAATATAAACTCCTCCGCCCTTCAAATTGACACAAATCGGATTCGCTCCATAGTCATTAGCAAAGGGAAAATAAGAGGCCATCAAAGGGGATTTCCCTTTGAACAATAAATATTTTTCCTCCGCTGTTCCTATGGGAATGTCACAATAACGATGTTTTAATGGAAGAAAAACGTAAACCTCTGTTTCTATATCTTCTCTGGTAAGCGCTTTACTCATTTTTTCAAATATATACAGTTCCTCCGTAAATGCCGATTTTTTATTCTCTGTAACTTCCCGATAAACTGGAATTTTCTTCTCTATTAGCGGTTATATTTTGCTCCTGCATAAATCAGCAACGCCAATC
>OFGF01000318.1_pt1 | contig 45088 bp, 44 predicted proteins | sample 1521711 | NCBI WGS metagenome assembly OFGF01 (sample SAMEA3504092, study PRJEB24116) | mouse gut metagenome | biome: mouse gut; feature: mouse-associated habitat; material: faeces | place: Denmark | collected 2011 | reverse complement strand
CTAAAGCAACCGCAAGTTCTCTCGCACTCCAAAATTCCGAACCGTCCTCACGAATTTGTTTGATGTCTTCAAATCGTTTATATTCTTCTGCAATCAGTTTATTCATATGCATCCCCTTTCATATATTTTTTAATACTTATCAAAAACTATTTATTTAAGCGTTTACCTTTCTAAAGTATTCTTTTGTAACAACAATAATTTACAAAAACCAATATTTGTTCTTTATCCTTACAAACTTTATTTGTTAATTTTCTTGTGATTTGCAAATTATAGTATATATTCTATTATTTATTCTTACATCCCAACGCCAAGGTCTCCTTATATCTGCTATGGCAGGGTAAATAACCCTGGATATGGAATCTATAAATTTTAAAAGTTGTATATCTGTATAACACTCTTTTTGTTCCTCTATAAATAAAAGTTCTGCTTTTAACTCATTAAAAATATAATCCATTTGCTTTAATGCATGTTTAATACTGCCAATATATTCGTGAGTTAAAAGGGAATTATTGGTATTATCTAAAGCCCTATAATACTGTTCAAAATATATTTTAATCGCCACTATACGTGGAATTTTTTCAGTTGAATAAAGCAAATACTTGTCTTTAACAACTTTATTTTTTATCTGAGGCAGAGGCTCTTTCATTTTTTCTTTCAGCTGTGAATAAAAATCATCAAATTTTTCTTCTGATAAAAATAAATCAATTTCAACCTTAAAATCAGCAATACAACCTAATGATAAAATAAAATTTTGTGAAGCAAATTTGAATGATTCATATGTAGAATATTGATCTAACAGCTCTTTATGCCGCTTCATCTCACTAGAAAAGACACCAACAACCATCGATATCAATATAGATGTTAGCATAAATAATCTCAGATCCCAAAAACCATCAATCCACGAATTATATTTTTTTAAAGAAATACCAATAGGAATAACTGCAAGTTCAAAGAAAACAATGCATATTAATATTGGAATATATGTTTTCAAATGCACCATGATCCTTTTACATAATCTAAAAATCCTTCTAATTACAAGCAATACTCTTTGCCAAATTAATTGCATCCATACTTCAAAAGATATATAGCAATCATATAATTGATACCGAAAATGTAATTTTTTCTTCATTTACAATCCTTTCCTACTGATTATTTGAAACAACTTATTATCTGGTAAATATAATTTATACTCTTTTCCATAAATGTTAGCATTTTCCAGGAGTGCCAAATCCACAAAAACCACATCATATCATTTTTATCTCTGCTTAATGCAAGCCTTTCATACAAGCTAAAATGAAATCGTCCTTTTAAAATATTTACATTCCAATCCGAGCGTATCGCCTCATTCTCATAAAAATCTCTTTCGCCCCTATCTTCTATGTGCATAAGCACCTGATAATGCGTCCAGCTAAATTTAAAAGGTATATTGTCGATTGGATAATTTCAAAAGACTATCCAAATCGTCCAATTCTTGACTGGATAATTTTAATATCTTTCAGTTGTTCGGAAATTCCGAACAACTGATTTGTCCTCTCATGTTTTCTTAAATAACAAATTCCTTTGTATCCCCACACCCCACATCAACCACCGCCGAAACCTCAAAATACTTCTCCATCCTCTTATTCCGATTCCCTTCCTCGTCCTCTGAAAACACAAAATGCTTATAAAACTGCTTAAAATAAAGGATTTCTAGATATGTTTCCTTTGTATCCACACCACACATTCTGTATGTGTCGTCACGCATAGATGAACACATTTCTTCTATGTCGTTTTGTATATAAGAACACATTTCAGTGTTCAATTCCTCTGTCCCATCTACTACAAATCCATCATCCACTGTATTATCCAAAAAGCCTTTCTGAGTGTTCATTTTTATAACCCTTTCTGCTTTTTGGTAATGCTATGCTAACCAATTTTCTTATTCAAATTTTTATACCGTCTTTTTGCATCCGGTACAACCCTGTCATCCATACCTTTCAGCACAAATGTCAGCTTATATGGATCGACTATTCCATCCTCATTCATATCACCAACAATCACCTTTTCAACAATGCTCTCGAAAACTGCTCTGTCGAATTTATCAAGCATATCTGCCTCTGTAATACAGGCACGAATCTCTTTCATTCTCTGGCTGACATGCTTTTGTGCCTCTACATTTGAAGAATACAACGAGCGTTCCCCTTTTGTCTGGTTAATCTTTCGTGTCAATTCATTATACTTTGCATCGTATGCCTCTTTCGTAATCTTATCATCTAACAGCATATCGGTCAATTTCTTTCTCTTTGATTCCAGCAAGTCAAGAGTTTTATTTACCTTTTGCAACTTAATGGCACTTTCATCATTCGATAATGTCTCCTCAACAGAATGGATAACCAAATCCAGAACATCATCAAAGTTGTCTGCAAGTAGATGAAACATTTCAATGAAGGCATTTTCAATGATTGCCTCGTCAATTGACTTGCTGTGCGGACAGTTCTCAATGCCAAAATTGGTAGCAGTCCTGCATTTCCATACTGGCTTTGTCTGTGTTGTTGTCTGATTATGGGCACGTCTCGTTAGATACTTTCCACAAAATCCACATTCACACATACTGCTGAAAGCAAATTTCCTACTGTACTTCTTTCTTGTTCCCTCAATGGACATTGCATTTTTGCGGTAGCGGCTCTTTTTAATCTCCTGTGCTGCATCCCATATTTCGGGTGAAACGATAGGCTCATGGTGTTCTTTGATATAATACTGTTCTTCTTCGCCCATATTTTCAAGCCTGCGCTTTGAAATCGGATCAACCGTAAAGGTTTTTCCCAGCCGGAGGTCTCCCTTATACTTTTCATTATTGATAATCGTCCTTATCCCGCTTTCTGTCCATTTCACTTCCCCTTTCTTGTTCTTTCTGCCAAGCCTGGTCAGTTCCTTTGCTATTGTCGGCGCACCATACCCTCTTAAATACATATCGAATATTTCACGAACACTCTCTGCCTCCCCCGGATTTACAGTAATGCTCTTATCCTCTGGATGGTAATCATAACCGAGGCAGCCATTGAACCCCATCATTTCGCCACGTTTCATTTTCATTTTGATTCCCATTTTTACATTTGCAGATAACGATTCCACTTCATTCTGAGCAAGGGTGGAAAGCAATGCCAATGCCATCTCACTTTCCATTGAAAGCGTGTTAATATTCTCTTTTTCAAAAATAACCGCTATCCCCTTTTCTTTGAGCATACGGACATATTGAAGGGTATCTACCAGATTACGGGAAAATCTGGATATGGATTTTGTGAGGATAACATCAATCATGCCTGCCATGCAGTCGTTAATCATTTTCAGGAAACCGTCTCTCTTGACTGTCTTAGTTCCTGTAATCGCTTCATCCGCATAGATGCCAACCATTACCCACTCTTTTTCTTTGGAAATCTTCTCTTGATAATATGTTTTCTGTGACTGAAAGCTCTGTAACTGTTCTTCGCCATCGGTACTCACCCGCACATATGCCGCCACTTTTTTTCTTTCAATCGAAAGGCCATTGCCAACCATATTCCTGCGTCTGATTCCGTTTCCTTCTACCGCTTTAATAACTTCCACTTCTCCTGCCATTCCTGTTCCTCCTTCCTTTGATATATAGTAAAACCAGAAACAAACTCTTATCTTGTTTCTGACCTTACTATATATCAAAAAGAAAATATTAACTAATGTACGAAAGGCAGATAAAAATTTCTTTTTCCTGCCTTTCACAAAATCTTATACTTGTTCAAATGTTACTACATTGTGTTCCTGCATAATTCTGTTTCTCGCTTTTGTATATTCATCTTCATTTAATAATCCTAACGCATATATCCTTGCAAGAACCGCTAACTTCTTTGCCAAAGTTAAAGCATCCAACCTGTCACACCCACTTTCATGCCGCCAATCCACACTGTACCTTAACAGCATGGCCTATCTCAGCCATCTTTCTCCAACTTACCCTGCCTGCCACCTCTAAAACATCCGAAAAAGCAACGGAAGTAATCTGCTCGCAGAGGGCAAGGCTGTGGCATTCCAACCCGCTATTCCTATATCTGTTCAAAAATACATGAGTTGGCAAATACTGTTTTTTCCGTATCTTTGAAGTAAGCGGGACAACCGTGATAACCGGGCTGTGCCTGTTTGCCATGTCGTTGCTCATAACAACACAAGGCCGGATTCCCGACTGGACTGATGTTTCATGCTGTCCCAAATCCACAATGATAATGTCGCCTCTTTTAATCTCCACTTTCCCCTCCATAAACACTGCCGGCAAACTCACCCGCATCTGCCAGATACACCTGCACACCCATATCCGCCATGCTGCCCACAAATTTCTCCCAATCGGAATAATCCTCTGTCACATCATATTGGTTACGGAGCGCCAGAACCTCATAACCCCTGTTTACAACGGCATTGACGACAGACTTTATCACCGGCCTGTCCATATCCATATCTCCAATCAGGTTATGCTCCACCGCCACATCTTCCACAAGAATGTTTCTCCCCGCACACTGCACTGTTATCTGCTCCGCCATCCGCTCCACATTCTTCTGACACTTCATGCTGCTTATAAACAAAATACCTTTTACTATTTGGTTTTTTTCGTAGCCCATCATAAATGACCTCCAATCAAAATATCTGCTTTTTACCATACTATAAAGGGAAAACTCTGCCGGCTATGTTATCCTCCCATATAAACGCTCCCGCCCCCATAAAGTCCTGTATTTTTATTTCTGCCGTTTCTTCTTTGGGGCAAAAGCGTTTATATCAGAGGACAACCGGCTGCATACGCAGCCAGCCATTCCTCTCATCCCCCAGCCGGGTTACACACATGGAACCTCGCCCGTTCCCACTGCACTTCTACCAGCCCATCCGGATTCATATGCAGGTCGCCGCTCCCACGAAAGGATTATTTCTGCAATCGTGGTGTCCGTATAATTCATTACCCCCAGCCGCTGCTCTGGTAGGCCGTAACCTCTGCTCCAATCCTTCACGGGCAACAGGATGCTCTCCAACTTATCCAGGAAGAACTTTATTTCTTCCGCAAAAACAACTCAGTGGGACACCATGCAGGATTATCATGGCACGAAATGGGTTCCGGCCACTCTGCCGCAAGGCAAAGCGAAAATATATCGGAATGTGTGCTTGTCCTATTCAGTTCGTAATGCCATTGTATAACCTTTTCTCCTAAAAGCAGAGACCACAGTTCGGTTACTTAGTAACCGTGTGGCGGTTACCTCTACGAAAATTTTTTTATGTTCTGTATCAGGCTTGCTATGGTAGCCCGGACAACCCGTTTCTGGCTGTCTGTCAAACCCTCGGACAGACTTGTTATGTAATCCCGTTCCTCTCCATATACCAGATAATCAAGGGAAATATGGTAATAATCTGCTACCATTATCAGACTGTCTATACTTCCTCCGTTCTGTGCCTGCTCCAGCTTACGGTATCCGCTGAGGGAAAATCCCATCTTCTCTGCCGCCTCGCTCTGGGTTAAGTTGCTACCTGTCCTTAAATCCCTTATCCTTTCTGCGCTTTTCTGCACATCATAATACATATTCTGACCTCCTGATTTTCTTACTTTCCTGTTTTTTTCCGAGTAAAAAATCAGGAGGCTGTCGGAGAACGGCACCGTAAAATCTGATTTGCCCAATACAAAAAAACCACAGTCCGGAATGGGACTATGGTCTTTTTGTATTGCTTCTTATTCTGTTTCGGTCGATATAACCCTATCCCTCTCTCAATAACTATCCCCTCATTTTGCAGGAACAGACAAGCGCATTTTGCTGCCATATTCCTTCATAGTTCACAGCATAGAAAGGTATACTGTATAAAACTAAGGATTGAGTGGGAATTTTAATGATTTTGGGTGAGATTACCACAATGTTTGGCAAAGCAGCCTAATGCTAGGCCAGGCTGTCTAAGTAGATTCTATAGGTTAATTCATAAACATTGGAACTGGACAGACTTAGAAAAAATGTCCCAGAATGAAGATGCAAAATGAGAAAAACACTTTACATTTAGAATGTTCTGCCTGAATTACGCTCCGATTTTTCTTTTCTGTCAGGATTCAGACACTCTGCACACATAACCGCATACCCTCAAAAGTAAGGTTAAGTTCCATGTTCAAATATTCTTCATAACTCGTCATCATTTTCATCCCTCTTTCTGCAATACTTAATCATATACAACTATCTTCCTGCCAGATACCATTATAGTATTTTGATTTTTATATGTCTATAAAGAGCAAAATCCCATGCTTTCATAACAGGTTCAATACAACATAAAAAGAACCATGACAAGTCCTATTCCGCTACAATAAAGCAATAAAAAAGGAACTGACAAACTGCCAATTCCTCTTTTTCCTAAATTATTATACAAATAAACCACTTTTTATCCATCATTCCTAAGCTTAGCCAAATCCTCAACAATAGAATTATCGGCACGTTCTAAAATTTCCGATAAATATTTGTCAGCTTCCTCCTCTGTAAAAGCTCCTAAATCCCTCATATTTAATACTCCGAGGGCAAGAGACATCAATTCCGGATTCTTTTTTGCCCACAGCTCTATGAGCGTTTCATCCGCTGTCACAGGACTAACAGTGACAATAAACCTTTCCCCATCAACAGATTTGATAAATATAGTGTCCGTTTCATCATCCAGTGACAGGTCGGAAAACAACTCTCCATTCCCCTCTAGCATTTCAAACAATAAATTTTTTAATTCATCCACGTCCATAACGATTCGTTTTCCCTTTCCAGTATTTTATAGACATATTTTTGTTAATATCTAAATCCATTATAGACAAATATTTGTTAATATGCAAGCACTTTCATTTGAATGATAATAAAATAAAAAGCAGAAAGAGAAATGTTATGATTTCATATGAACCACTATGGAAAACAATGCAGGAGCGAAACGTCACAACGTATACCCTTATATACAAGCACAATTTCAGTCCATATACCATTACCAACTTGAAACGCAATAAGTCAATCACCATGAATACACTTGAAAAATTATGCAGAATTTTAAACTGCACAGCAGATAATATAGTTGAATTTATAGACGATGGTTGTTAATCAAGAGAAAGAGCCGGAAAGCATCTTTCTCTGTTTTTATATATTTATGCTCATTTTCACTACGGAAATCCCTGGTATACGGAATCCTTTGTTGTAGACAAATATTTGTTAATATACAAGTGCTTTCGTTTGAATGATAATAAAATAAAAAACAGAAAGAGAAAATGTTATGATTTCGTATGAACCATTATGGAAAACCATGCAGGAACGTCATGTTACGACATACAGCCTTATACATAAGCACAATTTCAGCCCATACACAATTACAAATTTAAAACGTAATAAATCAATCACCATGAATACGCTTGAAAAATTATGCAGGATTTTAGAATGTACGGCAGATAATGTAGTTGAGTTTATAGATGATGATTGTTAGATAAGAGAAAGCGCCTCAAAGCATCTTTCTCTATTTTTATGCACCCATACTACTTCCCCACAATCTACATAAAAGACTTATATATACGGAATATTTGATAATCAGTGTGGATTCTAAAAAATACCATGATAGAAAAGGGATGTTCCAACACATTTTGTTAGAATATCCCTTAATTACTAATTCATTATTTCATCAAACCTTATAAATTTATTGCCTCTATTTTTCTTGATTATCCACGTTACGTTCCATATTTCCCAATGCATATTCAATACACTGAATAACTACTTTATTAAATGACATTTGATTTTCATTTGCCAATGCCTGCACCTTTTCTATTAAATCTTTCGGTAATCTTAATGATTTGTTCTCATATTCTGTATATTCCCTTTTTAGCTTAAACATTTTTATCACCTCTTATTTTCTATTGTAATGTAAAATACAGTATGATAAAATGTTACTTTTATATTGTATTTCATAATATAATTTATATTATTTTTATAACAACAAACAGATTGGAATCTATCTGACATTGTTTTCACTATTTTCCAGCGCATATTCAATACAGCGGATGACAACTTTATTAAACGACATTTCATTTTCGTTCGCCAATGCTTGAACCCTTTCTATTAAAACACTAGGCAATCGCAATGATTTGTTCTCATATTCTGTATATTCCCTTTTTAGACTAAACATTTTTATCACCTCTTATTTTTTATTGTAATATATTTTATATTGTGCTAAAATATTATAAATATATTATGTTTTATAATATCTTTTATACTATTCCAGAAAGGAACATTCTATTATGGAAAGAAATGGAACAAAAACTTTATATTATGAAGATTTAAGTGATGACGAGCAAGTCTTATTACAATGGTATAGGGGAAATCCGCATTCTGTGTATATGGAAATTGCTTTACTCAAACTATTAGATTGGGAAATTATAACAGAGGAAGAATGCCGGAAATTCCAATCCGAAACTTCCAAATACGTTCATAGTATGCCAGAAAACGGTATGAAACAAATGAAAAAGATTATGGATAAAGATGGATTGAAAAACTGGCTATTTGAAATTTTTAACAGACACAATTCACTGTTTTTTGATATATATCTCTGCAATGAGGCTGACACTTTATTTGTCAAATCCCCAGATGGTCAGAGGTTTTCTATTACAGTCAATGCCATCGCTGATAATAAAACCTTTTTAAATTTGTGGGAAAAGAAAAATCCGGGTTTTATGCCTGTGGCTCTCGGCATACTAAATTTAAAAAATCTGGATATCCTTACCGAAAAGGAATATGAAGAATACCTTTCCGCTGTGATAGAACATTCCAATTCTTCCGGCTTTGGGAACATAAAAGCAATGCTGAAAAGCCTAAGATACGATAAATAATTTTTCTCAGCTGCATTCACTTTACGATAAAAAGGGATATTCCAATGCAACATTATTTGGAATATCCCCTTTATTCATTCTGGCTCTCTTTTATCGACCTTATTAAAATCTGCCGTCAATAAAAATAATTCAAATCTATCAGATTCTCCTCTGCCACCTTATTCAATGCCTCCCCGCTGATTTCATACATTGTATAACTCCGCGGTTTTGGCTCGTTATAGCCTGTAATTACCATATAAAACTTCCCATCCGCAAAAACCAGCGTCTGCCCATGCGCATCATAATTCCTACAGACAAGGGCTTTGATTCCCATATGGCTGCACATATACTGCACAGCATAACGGCTTGCATAACAGTCCCCTTTCCCTTTGATAAATATGTCAAACCAATTACTGTTATATAATTCATAATCAGAAGTTATGCTGATATACCATGCCGCCTTTTCTGCTTTTTCCTTTTCTGTCATGGAGAGAGTAATATACTGTTTCTCAAAATCCGTAAATATCGTATCTATGTATATATTCAGCTCGGAATATGCCCTTACTGCCGCTGTCAGTTTTCTCCCATCCTCAAGGACAGCGGTTACCGTTGCCTTTACACACGGCTCAATGTAAGCCGGCTCCCAATCTATTCGTAGCAGCCCATACTCTGTAATGCTGAAATAATCTGCATTCTTACCGGTTATCTTCCATTCCCTTACTTCTTTCTTTGTCCCGGACACCCAGAAACGGTATTCCCTCATATGGCTGCGGTCATAGGTTATGTAATCTTTATATTCCTCAGGAAGATAATGCAGTGTCACATTGCTGCTGTTTAATACCGGATTGTCTGCTGCCTGCTTTTTCTTTTCCCTGACCGTAATTCTGCACTTATATTTCTTTTTCTTATATGTGGCCGTAACCACTGCCGTTCCCTTTTTCCTTGCTTTGAGGGTAACAATGTTTCCTTTTTTCTTTGCGATGGAAACCACTGATTTCTTATCAGTTTTCCATTTCACTTTCGCTTTGCGGGACACACCTTTTAATTCCAGCCGATAAGTCTGCCCTGTTTTCATAACCTTTGTCTTTGCCGCCAATTTAGGATTTGCTTTTGCCTCTGCCGTCATGCCGGGCAGTAACAGCATAATTGCCAATGCAAAGATAATAATAACCATATGTTTTCTTCTCATAGCATCTTCCCCCTTATGAATCAATGATATGATAAAAATATCATGCTCTCTTTATTTGCTTTAATTATACCGCACCCCTTTTCATAAGTCAGCCTGCTATTTGAAAATGATACATATAAAATACTTCTTCTAAATTTTCATGGCTGGTTTTCCAAGATTGAACGAGAGAAAACTGATAAACAAATTGATTTACGGTTTTCCAAAAAAATCTGCCAACTGATTCCTATATTTAAATTCTTCCCCTTCTTCCGGCGCTAATTCTACTTCATAAGTAGAATCCCCGATTACCAATGCGCCACAGCTATCCGATGCATAATAAATATCTACTGTTTCACCATCATGCAAAGTTGCTTTTAACTTATATTCGAAAGGACACCCACCGGAATAATTCTTTATCTTTTCCACCTTTTCTTTGATGATAAATTGGAACAGCTCTTTTTTTTCTTCATCAAGCGGCTGCCATACATTATCTATAAATGCCTCTAATTTTTCAATTCCTTCAGATTTGTTTATATCTATGCTTTTTAATCCTGCCATCGTCTTTACCATGTCCAACAGAGATTCTGATTTTGCAGATGCATAAATAACTTCCTGATTTTCCTGATGAATATCAAAATAATGCATACCGTCACTAAAACTTCTAATGTGTATTCTTATGTAATTGCTATGCCCATTTACCATGATACTGTCCGCCTCAAATACACAGTCTGCATTTAACGGCAAAGTATCCACATATTCTTTTTCCTTCTGAAACTCTAATTTTTGGATTTCCCCGAAGAAATCCTTAATTTCTTCGGGGGAACCTTCATACAAAACAATGTCATTATAAAGAGTATTGAAAAGGATTGAAAGTACATTGCATTCCGGTATTTCTATCCGGTTTTCCTCCGTAATGGCAACATATTCCATATTGTCCGCATTTGGGATTCTTATCTTTTTTGAATATGTTCCAAATTCAAAGTAGTTTTCTAAAAATTCCGGTATATCTCCCACCGGCTGTTTCTGGCTGCCTTCTTTATCTCCCTCTTTCTCTGCCAAATCTTCCTGTTTGTCTTTCCCGTCTTCTTTTTCTATTAAATCTTCCTGCCTGCCTTCCTCATTTTCTTTCGCAGGACTTATCATTTTTAAATCTTCCTGCTGCAAAGACGGATTATCCTTCCCACACGCATATATGGAAACACTCAGAATAAAAAGAACCACTAAAACCAGAGCTTTTTTTTGCACCTTCATATCTATCCTCCATAAATACTCTAATCATTACTTAAACATTCACCTGTCATGCTGTTGACCTGATAGGAACTGCCGTCTGTTAAATCAAAAATATAGGACGGTTCAAATATTCCATCATTATCACTATCACAAAACGCAACATTAACATCCAATGCCTCTGGCATTACAGCATCCTCTGCAGCAAATGTCGATATCCTCAATCCCCCGCTGCCTTTCACCTCATTTTCCAGCGCTTTTAACGCATCTTCTAAAGACAATTGCACTGTTCTTTGAGACGGAATAATCTCATATTCATTATGGTTTACCATGCTTGAAACAACGCCTGTATCATCTACAATTGCACTGTAAAAATCGCCCTTTACCGGAATACCGTCAAATGTGTACTCATATGTTACGTCATATGCCACTGTTTCTTCCACTTCATTCTGAGAATTGCCATCCAAATCCACCTCAGCCGCTACAATCTCCCGTAATTCTAAGTTACCATTATTAAAATCTGTAAAATTTACGCCTTCAAATGCCTGATTTATCCATTCAGCGGATTTATCTTCTGCCTCATCTGCTGTGATTTCCACACCCTGGTCCTTTACCTCTCCATTTAAAGTTGTTGTTCCGCCATCATCAGATAAGACCGTTACGTCCATATCTCCTTTCACACTGACATCAACATCTGTAGCCTTGATTGCATAATTCGGTATTGCAATATCTATACCATCTGTTTCTCCGCCAAGTTTTAAATTTGCTGATAAATTTCTCGGCTGTGTCACTCCATTTGGTTTTGCAGACGAAAAGCGGAGGATTGTAGTTGAACCGGCTCCAGGGCGGGAATATGTATTTCCCGGAAATCCTTCAAATCTGGAATATTGTACATTCCCTTTATGGGTTAAAACCAGATAGTTGTTATTTCCATATTTTTTATTCGCAAGAATCCATGAACTTTTGACTGACTCGCCAGTTTTAGCATATGACATAAAATTATCTACCACTGCCCCATCTTTATTTGTTCCCGCTCCAGGAGCTTTTTCATGGTAACCGCAAATCACTCTTACCGCTTTATTTCCTATCATGGCATTTGCATATTTCCCACGATTTTTATCTCCTGACAATTGGTAGCAGGCAGCCAAAAAAACAAATTCCAAATTTTTCCCTGACCATTTGAAATTTGCAATATCATGGATATTAAAATCCACGCCGCTTGCAGAACCCCATAACCGACCGGTTGAACTCCCATGACTTGCCCAATATTTTATTGCTTTTGTTTTTCCTTTAAAACTCTTTAGAGAAATCCCTGTTTTCTGTTTTAACGTACTTTTGTAAGAAGGAACCTGTTGCTTTATACCATTAACAAATTTTTTGCAATCAGACGTTCCTTCATAAGTATTGTTTTTAAAAGCCTCTACTGTCTTTCCAGCCGCATATGTCGGAATATTGCCTAATAACGAAAGGCAGATAACCATTGATAAAACACCTAAAAATCTTTTTTCTTTAGTTTCATATTCATTCATACTCCTTAAATTTAATTTTTTTAGTTGATTTTCCCATGAAAATTTATGTTCTTTTACTTACCATTTTTCCTGCTTGCGTCTGTGTATTTTTCATTATCCACTCTTTCGGCTAACAGGCTTGTCTCCTCCTAGCAAAGTAAAGGAAGGGCATCCCCCAGGTTCAGAAGAATGCCCCCTCTAAATCCTATTACCAGCTTTTTAAATTCTTTCTTCAATTCAAATTTCTATCCATATCACTCTTTATAAGAGTTTTTGTCCCATATCTGTTAATGATATAAATACTCTCTGGCTGTGATTTTAATTCAGAACCATTCAGATATAAATGAGAACCTCCTACTAAATCATACTCATATACATATCGCCCACTTCCAATATCAGTATGGGGAAACCTGGAGAAATCGTCCCATGTAATATTTTCTTTTCCTTTTACAGCAATTACAAAATCAACATACATTCTTGATGGTATTGTAATAAAAAGAATTATCATACCTAAAGAAAATGCTGATACTGACACTGCAATAATATGTTTTCTCTTGTTTCTTTTCTCCATATTACTTTCCCGTATACTTAACGATATAATATCCACACCATGTGGAATAATTCAGAGAACCGTAATTCCTATTACATGATTTTGGATCTTTAATTTTTTTATTACTTGCATCCAAATTAGTGGCTTTTCCAAAACCAGGCTTATGTGACCAATAACCATTCTTATTCTGTATATACCAATGATAATCCTTTTTAGGCGCAATGACTAAGGCTACTTTGTACTCATTTTTTCCGGGTTTTTCAGTACGATTTGCCGCTCTAATCGAACGACCACTTCCCAAAAAAGGTCCATCCGCTTTTACCGCAGTAATAATAGAAGTCTTTGTTAATGATTTATATTGTTTCCCTGCCAGACTGCAATTTGCCTTCTGTTCTTTTTAGTACATCCATTGCATAAGCGTAACAATTTGCCCGACGGATATTACCATCTTTGTTCCAGTATTTGGGATTATAGGAAGGCTCATACCCACTGGTTGGAAGTAGAGATGCTGCCCTAGACATTATACCAGTAGAATCTTCTTCCTGTCCAAGGGCATCTACTGTATCTGTCGAACTTGAGCGAATCAGTAATTTGGGGGAAAATTCCAAAGGCTCATAGCTTACCATATCCTTATTTTCATCCGATAATCCCTCATACCACTCAATCCACTCAACTGTTTCTTGTGATAGTATATCTTTTTTAAAACTTCTCCCATCATAAGTTACCATGTCTGTTTCCTTGTGTGCTGCCATTGTTGGCATAACGGATGCACTTACCGCAATAACACCACTTATAACAAACATTCCAATTCTTTTTAATATTTTATTCATGACATCCTCTCTTTCATCTTATTTCTCTACCAGAATCTATGCTTTTTACCTATTTACCACTTTTCCCGCTGCCGTTACTCCAAACCTAAGCATTTTTGCGTAGGCTTTTCCTGTTTTCTTATTGACTGCCCGGCAATTCCCTACTGCATACATTCCCGATTTATAACTTGTTCTTGATGTAACTTGGTAAGTTCCAGGTGCATTATTATAGCACCTCATGCTTGTATCCTTGCAGCGGCTTGTTTTTCCATTATACTCAAATACCCCTCTTAACACCCACTGCACATATGTCGCATTATCCTTTTTTCTGTAAATCCTGAATGTACGGCTATGTTCTACAGTGCTGACTATTGGAGCTGCTTTTTTTGAAACGGAACGTGACTCGTAGTCATTTACTTCAGCTGCAACTTCATTATCTATGTCATAAACTTTAGAAGAAACTAACTTCATTGATTTAGTCTCTTTTAATATCAATGCCATACTGTTATCCTGCATCGCGTTCCTAGTTTCTGCTGACATCTCCTGCTCGCTTTTATCTGCCACATATCCCATCTGTTCTACTGCCACTTCATCTTCTTCCTGCATATATTCTTCTACTGCCACCTCATCTCCTTCCTCCATATATTCTTCTACTGCCACTTCATCTTCTGCGGCACAATCTTCGCTATATTCTCTACCTGAATATTCCCCAGCGGATATATCTGCTGCATATGCAGGCATTGCTGCTGTTCCCATCAAAGCTGCTGTTAATAAAGACAATATAATTTTTCTAAATTTCATTGTTTACCATTCCTTTCTTTTCATGATTTTTACACCTGTAAGGTAAAATATTGTTAGATATTTTACGCGCCGAAGTGCGCATAAGTTACCATGTCACCGCGGAGCAATTCATGGTATACTAATTTTCAATGGCTGATAATGTTTCCTCCCTCCCCTCCTTATAATGCGGTTCGGCACGCGACACCTCGTGCCACCTGCCATCTCGCCAGAAGACATTCCTTATGTGTACCGGCACGCGCCGCTTTGAAAAATTTGCCATCTATATGAATAATCGTATTTTTCTTTTTTAAGTTACGCTTTTTTTCAATTTAATTAAAAATTTCTATAATTGCCCTAAATATAAATCGGCTGTCAATACACATATTTTCTGTATTGACAGCCCTAATTTCATTTTCCTATAACGGATAAACCCACAGCATTCCATTACTTCATTGATATGCTGTTTTTTATTGCAACCCTGAATTTTTGTCCTACCGGCTCCATTTTCCCATTGTCCACTTGGAAAACTTCGCTTAACTGTTCACCGGTAGAATCTGAATCCCCTGTACCTTCTTCCCATTCAAAGGGCAGGGCGTACATTTGGACATCCAGCCATTCATTCCCCATAGACGGCGGCTCACCGTCATTCTGAAACGTATATACCCCATTCTGTATATTTACTAAATAGTAAAGGAAATCTTTTCCATCCATATCCGTAATTTTAAAATAATACTGCTTTTCTTCCAGAGGAAGTTCCCCACATTCAACCTGAATGCTGCCTGCCACGCTGTTTAATGACATTTCTTTGACAACAGCCTCTATATCTCCTGTCTCTATTTTCCGGTTCAGCTCCATACGCAGTGTGTTCTTCTGCAATTCTTCTTCTGATGCTGAAAATGCAAATACAAACGCCTGCCCTTCAAAATCCTCCATATGCCTGTGCAGCACAATTTCCATCTTAATATTTACTTTCCCGGTTATCTGTAAGCTGCTGCCATAATCCCATTCGACAACATAATCGCCGCCTGTTCCTTCAATATCTTCCCTGCTGTATACTTTTGTAGAATCACATTCCTTTTCTTCCCCATTGATTTCGATGCTTTCCCCTGCGCTTATGCCTGCACCGTCATCTGCCCCCTCCACATGGACAGATGCAAGAAGGCTGTTTCCCGTCCAGATGACTTCCTTCAAAGTTATTCCTGTCCCATCCTGTCTCTGGGTTGTATTGATAATATCCGTATAGGGCGTCAGGTCATCTGACAGCCCTAAAATCTCTCCCATCATCGTCGTAAACCTGCTTATGGCTGCATAGACCTGATTATGGAACACCATACAGAAACCAAGCAGCATAATGATGAAAAGACAGGCAACCTTTTTTCCCATGTGGTACATTACATATCTTCTCGTCTGTCCTTTCCAAGGCTGCAGCGCCTGATAAATATATTCTTCATCAATCTTCCCAAAAAGCTCCAAAAATTCAAATCCATCTTCTTTCATAAGCGTCCCTCTTTTTCCAATAATTTTCTTAATTTCTTCTTGTTGCGCAGCAGATTCTGCTTTACCGCCCCCTCCGATACCCGATGCCTTGCCGCAATATTCTTCAATGGTTCCATTCCCCAATACCGCTGGACAAAAATATCCCTGTCCCGTTCTGACAGCCCCGCCAGAAAGCCATTTATAATCCCTATTAATTCTTCTTCCTCAATATGTTCCTCAAAGTTATGGATTACCGCCGCATTTAAATCTTCCACTTCTTCCTTTATTTCCACAATGTGCATATCCATCCGTTTCACTGCATATTTTTTCCTCAATGTATCTATTGCAAACCCACGCGTAATCTTACCTAAAAAAGCAGCCAGCTTTGAAGGCCTCTTGGGCGGGATATGCCTCCATGCCGCAAACCATGTGTCATTCACGCATTCTTCTGAATCCTCCCGGTTTGTGAGGATTTTCCATGCAATGGAATAACAAAAAGAGTTATACTTCTCATCCACTATCCTTATTGCATTTTCATCTCTGTTCCAAAACAAATCAATTATGTAGGCATCATTCATTACTTATTCCCCTTTTATCTATTTCTTTTGTTAAAATAATCGGCCAATCTTTTAAAACCGTTCTTAATTAATATATCGTATTTTAAATACAAAAGTTACGTTTTTACACAAACATTTTTGGATTTCCTGACCGTTATATTTCAATATGTGTTGCACTGGATATGAACCGCAGTCATAAAAGCCGTATTATCACCAAGTCTGCAAAATCAGTGTTTCTTTCCACTATGCCGAAACCAGAGAAAGCAACAGCTATCCCCGGCTCCGGCAAATCATTTCCTAAATCTTTATTATCTAGCAGGCAAACCCATATCCGGGAAATCCTGTGTCGGCACAAACCCATCCGCCTGTGCCAATACGTTCTCCTGCACTTTTGCCACCGCCCTTTCATAAGCAGCCGTCAGCATATTATTTACTTTCTCACGGAACTCCCCGGTAACCGGATAGCAGATGTCCCGGTATACTTCTTTGTTATTCTCACCTATCTGGTTTGTCTTGTAAGAAGGCATGGACACAAACATCCCATTTTTCCCCATAATAAGGCTGATATTGCTGACAGCAAAACATTCGTCCAGATAAATGCGGGCAAGCCCCCGGATACTGCTGTTTTCCTTTTCAAAAGGCGTGACCGCCACCGTAAAAGGCAGCTCCATGTCCTGCCCATCCCCCACAAGGTATTTCTTCTGCCCCGTCTGCTGCAGGTTCTCCAGTGAAAGCAAAATATTTGCCTCCAGCTCCCCATGAAAACTTTTTGTGGTCGGATAGCAGATGTCTTTCTTTTTCTTATCCTGGTTCTTGTAATGCGGCATGGAAATATACAACCGATTATTCCTGTCCGCCAGAATCGCAATATTGCTGACCTTGAAACTGTCCCCGAATACCACTGAGGCATAGCCTTTTACGCTGCTGTTCTGTGCCTGCACTTCTCCTACGGTAATCTCATACTTCATAAAATCCTCCATTTCTGCATGGCCGGCTGTGCCGGCTTTTGCCCTGCTGTAATTTACTGGTTACTTCTGTTCGCTGCCGGCATTCTCCCTTTCATGGAAATAATCCTTAACCGGGACACATTTGCAGGCAAACCTCCTTGTGCCATGCTCTGCACAGGTGAACAGGGTAAGCACTTCCGTATCGCTTTCTGCCGTTACCCATTCCTCATAAGGGTTTACCACCCGCATTTCCTCCACTGTATAACGGTGCGTCAGCCCTGCTTTCGTTGTCAGCTTTACCTCTGCCCCCATCCTGATACTTCCGAGGCCTGTAAAAAAAGTCCCGCGCCTGCTGCCGTTATGCCCGGCAAGGACGCAGTTGCCTTTTCCACATAAAGGCTCAGTGCTTTCCATATGCCCAATCCCCTCATTTAACTGCGCTGTGCCGGTCCCCTCAAATACCGGATACCTGATGTTCAGGTCCGGTATCTCCACAATCCCGGCTGCCTCCTCCGCCAGATGTGGGGAAACCTCCTTTTTATAACTGCCGGTTTTTTCACTCTCCTCATTTCCATCCTCCTCAATCTGATTGATATACCAGCCTGCCCTCTGCTGCTCCTGCATCCGCTGAAAAAAAGGGACAGCCGCTATGGCTATCCCAACCAGGATAAATGTTATTGTTTTTTTACTTATCAACGGTTCCCCTCCCTTTCTTTCCCATACCCATGTGACGGTTCCGCCGCACGGCTGACTTCCGGTTCCTGTTCTTCCTCTTTGGACGCCTGGTTCTCCAAATCCAGCAGGTTATTTAGCTCAAACTGCCTTGCCAGCTTTGCTTTCAGTTCCGCCTCATATTGGAACGGCTTTTCATATTCCAGTTTCGCCTGCTCCATGTCAAGGCGGTATTTTTCCAGCTTTTCCTCAAGAAAGCCAACGGCTGCCTGCATCCCGTTAAAAAGGTTTTCAATCTTTGTCATGCAGCCTACCGGGGAAGTGGACATGTCCGCCCTGTATTCCATCCTCCCCCGCATCACCAGACAATCCTCCCCCATGAAATTCTTTTCCACAAGGACCAAAAAGCCTTTGTACTTTGCCACTTCCGTCTTCGTGCCTGCCTTGCATTTACTGGCGGCAGACAGGAAAGCAGTTCCGCCGTCTACCCTCTCCGTAAACGTAATTCCCCCCACTTTAATGGAAAAATCCGTTTCTGCCATCAGGCATTTGTCCCGCTCCCTGACATCTTCATGGACGCGTTTCAGTTTTTCCTCTGCCTCTGCAATCAGTTTCGGGAACTTTACCATAAAACCGTCCTGCATGGCATAGTGCTGGCTGTCATACGCTGCTTTCAGCATTTTCAGACGCTGCACGTCATTGTCTGTCTGCATTTTTTCTTTTATCATCGGATTCCCGGTAGCCACAGCCTTTATCTCCGCATAGGAGAGGACTGCCTCGTCAATATCCTCACAGGTCCTTGAGATGGATTTCCCTGTCATTACCTGTGAGATAAAACGCTGCTTGTTTTCGACCAGCGCCCAACTGTATGCGTCAAAGGTCCCCTTTGTCACATAGCGGTACACGGCAACCTCATCATTCTCATTGCCCTGCCTCAGACCCCTGCCCTCACGCTGTTCTATGCTTGAGGGTTTCCATGGGCAGTCGCAATGGTGCATTGCCACAAGATACGTCTGCACGTTGACTCCGGTGCCGCATTTGTCCGTAGAGCCAATCAGCACCTTTTTTATACCGGAACGCATTTCACGGAACAGGACATCCCTCTGTGCGTCTGTTTTGGAATCGTGTATAAATGCAATTTCCTCCGCCGGGATGCCCTGTTTTACCAGTTCCGTCTTGATATAATTATACACATCAAAACTTCCTATTTCGTGCCACGGTGTGCTTAACATATCCCGGCTCCATGAACGTTTCGGCGTGCCAATATCCGAAAAAATAAGCTGTGTGCCTATTTTCCCCTCACTTTCCGCCTTACGGTATTCATATAGCACGTTTTCCACCACTTTATTTAACTTGCCATCCACGCTCCCCGGTGCATCCGGGGTTAAAAGCCTTGCGTCTGTGCCTAACAGCCTTGCCTCATGGGTAATTTTAAGAAAATTATCAACTTTCGGATTGACTTTCCCATTACGGATTGCCTCCGCCCGCTGGACAAAAGTTTCCATGACCTGCCTCACATACCAGTCCGGCTCGCTCTCCACGATGATATATTTCCCGCCCCGCAGTTCCGGGGCGTCAAGGTCCAGCATGTCCCTTGTCTGGATGTCCGCTGCCTCCCGGAAAATGTTCATCAGTTCCGGCAGATTGGTAAACTTATTAAACCTCGTCTTGAACCGGAACCCGCTGCCCTCAACAGTCAGTTCCAGTGCCGTTGTCTGCTCCCCGAAGTTAGCCGCCCAGCTGTCAAAATGGTAAATCCCAAGCTGCTCTAATGTGTCTTTCTGTAGAAACTGCTGCATGACGTACATCTCACACATAGTATTGCTGATTGGCGTCCCCGTGGCAAAGACAATCCCCCTCCCGCCGTTTATCTCAGAGAAGTGTTGTCAAGTGTGTTTGTAAAATTATTTTCGATAAGAATCTGAAATTTTGAACATCAGAAGAAGAACTTCAATATCTTAGAATATTACGGAATGAACGCAACCAATAGAGTTACAGTTTACAAAAGAAGTGAAGAATTATTTCTATAATCATCATACATATAAACAGGCGGTCACGATGACCGCCGATAAAACTTACACTTTTGGAAAACCAAAAATCTGTTCTTTTTTTACCTCAATCACGCAAAACCATATTCATAGACTCATAATCTCCAATCCCAAAACACGGCCTTAGCTATTATTACCGAAACCCTTCCCTTGTCTCAATATTAACAATAAGATCTACATTTGCGTGTTCAAATTCATTAAGTTCGCCATTCGAAACATCATTATGCTCCAATTCATTATACCAGTCATACTGAATATAATGATTAAAATATCTGCCGCCTTCCTTAAATGGAAATCCATGACGAGCATATATTTCATTTCTTGCAAATCCAAGTAAATCTTCAAAACTATACTCTTCATCATACTTTAATTCGTATAATTCGTCCTCAGTCAGGTATTCATCTGCACTGTCGGGAAAAATAAATCCATCAGCATCAAAAACACTGTCCGATTCAGCTTCCTCCACCGAAACTCCAGTTTCAACTGCTGCCGCTTCCTCCGTGGCGGCCATGGAATCACTACTGCTTCCATCAGACAAAGCATCCAGCACTCCTGGATAATGGACTTCCATATATCTGCTAATCCAAGGGGAAGTTCCTGCCTGAGATGAACGAATAAGGTCTACTATAAAAAGTCCAATGAGAATAGCTATTATCCAAGTTGCTACCTTTTTTGACATGGATTTTACAGTATATTTTTTTCTTGTATTCTCAGCATTTTCTGTCTTGTCTTCTTCCATTTCCATCGACCTTCCTTTACAGTATAATCCACATCGCAGGTCTTAACCCGCCATTTCTGTTATTAACCGTATTACCGCCATCACTTATTGCCCCTTTGGAATCAACAATAGCAGCGTAGGAGTTGTTTCCGCCTGGTGTTCTCAACCAACACCATTCAGCTTTTATTCCCCCTTCCTTCGGAATCCTATCCTGATCAGACGAAAACAGTGTTCTCATTTCTGAATCACTTAGCAAAAAAACTGCATCAACAGTATTTTCTCCGCCGCTCGTTCCATATTCTGGGTTTCCATTATTTGATATCATTGTTGAAAATATCATTCTTTTTTCACGGTCATCAAAATCACATAAAAAATCTGTGTTAAGAAATTTCCTGACACTGCTATCCCTCCAGGTAATTCCAGTCAAAGTATCATTATATGCTTTTTGGCAGATAACCGTTTCGGTTATTACCAACGCCATATCCTTATCTACTCGAATAACTCTCCATTTATATTTTCCAAACGCAAGGTTTCTCCTTTCACCATTCTTTATAAGTTTAGGGAAGAGAAGTCTTACATTCTGCTTGGCATCCTTATAATCACCGAGCTTGTTATATTCATCAAGCGCAACCTTTGGATTACCTTGTTCCGCCTCCTTTTTAGCAATCAAATACCGCACTTCCAAATATTTTGAATGCGTGTCCTTATAGTTTCCAAGACGCTTAAAACAATCGCAGGCCCTTTTATATTTTCCTTCATTCACCAGAATTTTTCCATACTGATACAAAGATTCAGCGGCATAGTCAGCAGAATCTTTATAATCCTTAATGGCAGTGAACTGTTTTGCCGCCTCCTCAAAATTATTCCCTTCAAACATTCGCTTTGCATAACTATAGCACTGCGCTGTTACAGTTTTGGCGCGTTCTTGTGCATCACGATAATTTCCCAAACGCATGAATTCATCATAAGCTTTGCCAAATTCTCTATCAGAAAGAAATTTCTCAGCTTTTTTATAGCGTTCCAACAATGCTTTTGCCGTTAAAACATCTTCAAAAGAATCTTCACCTACTATTTTACTTGAGGCAGCAAGTATGTCTTTGAATCTAACATTATTTTGACTGGCTATCCACCCAATCGGTTCTATTACACCAAACGGACTGAATGGCGTTCCTTCTTCTGCCATATGACCCATCGCACTTGACGGAAAGTATTGCACTTTAGAAAATACGCTCTCCAAATTATTAATCGTATTTGCCATTCCTATTGAAATCATATAATTTCTGCAAGCTGTATTTCTCGCAATATTAATGTCATCATTGAATTTGGCTGGATTAGATTGGTACATTTTTTCAATCGCTCTTAATCCAATTTTATTTTTCACAGCTTTTAAGTCCGCTTTATTGATAATGACCGCAACTGGAATTTTTATCATTTTATTTGAAGAACGGTTACTTAATCTCGAAAATTGCTGTATAAATTCAATTATTACATCCTCTGCATTCGCTTCATTATCAGCAAAGCTGTTATCCGGTATCATCTGTCCATTCTTTTCACTCTCGTTTCGCACAGCCTTTATTGTTGTCGGATCAATAATAATCAAAACTCCATCTGTATATCCAAAATTCAGCGGATTCTGCTCATATACACCACTGATAAGCACCTCATCCGGGACATCATATACCACAAGGGTGTCTTTGAATCCATCCTCATATTTATGTACCATGCTATATGTAACAATAGAGGTCTTAGACGACTCAGATGTATTTCCGGTCATGAACATTTTTTCCAGTGCATCAAACTCTTCTTTTGGAAACGGTTCAATCTTAACATTATCCGCATTTCCCGTCATGCGGTACAAATGTTGAAAAGAAGCTAAAAATGCACTCTTCCCTGATGTATCCCCACCTATCAATTGAAGGGTAAATTCCCTGGCTCCCGTTGCTGCCAGTGGCTTTTCGCATTCTGGACAGACACTTTCAAGACGGGAACGGCCTGATATTAAAGAACATGGCAAAAATTTCCCACATCCGCATCTTGCTGTTAATATTCCCGTATCCCCAGGGACTAAATCCTTATGTATTTTGCCGCATGAAGGGCATACATATCCTGGCACTTTAAAAGATCGGTAACAATAGGTACAATGCTGTTCGTTTCTTTTCGCTTTATCTATCAGATTAAAAAAGGGAGTAACTATCAATGTGACAATCTTCAAGATAATAAGCAACAATCCATGTATAATACTTGCAATCCACAAATATATTGTTCCAAACACAACCCTGAACACCATTTCAATAAAGCCAATAACTGTTAAAGGTATATGTATAAAAGAAAGCAAAAACAGCCTTAATTTTGAATCCGATTCATAAATGCCAAGATGGTATGCCACACCAGCGGCACTAAGCAATAGCCATGTCCTGTCTGAGAGAAAGTTGTGGGCATCCCTATAAATATAACGGCGTTGATATTGTCCTGTCCCTCTGAAATAGCTGAATGTCAATCCGCTATTATATTTTTCTTTCCATTTATCCCTGTTAAAAAACATAGCACGAATTTGTGTTAATATAATCCCCAGTATAGACAAATAAAATGCGGCATGAATAATAAACCTCACAACTGGCGGCAATATATTCACAAAATGCACAGACATATTCCATGCATTCTTTATCCATGAAAAAAAAATGCTTACATGTTCAGCAACAGCAGATGGCATTGAATCCATTGTCCCCGACCTCCTATTCTACATCTCCTGCCCGTTTTCCTCTGTTTCGCTTGATTCTTCTTGAGACAAATTATCTTCATCCTGCATTTCATGGGCATGAGATCTGTTTTCATGCGGATCCTCTATCTGATAATAATCAGGATTATTCATTCTCTCATTAAACTCTTCCTGATCCAACCCCTCGGCTTCTGCCTTTTCTGCTTCGCGCCAATGCTCGTGACCGGCTTTATGCCCAAGATCATACTTTCCTTCTATAGGCTTTCCAGTATTGGCATCTAAAAACTGTCCTTTTTCATTTTTTTCAGCCCTTTTTTCTACCTCTTCACGGACACTTGCACGTATGTACGGTCTATGCAACGCCATAGTCAAGCCTCCTCTATATTCCTGCCGAAATCAAAGTCCTCAACCATTCGAAAACACTTCTCATCTTCATCTTTCTCAAATGCACTGTATTCCGCAGAATCCAGGTAAGGCCTTATGCTTTTGTCGATATCCAGTATAGTCTGGATATCATAAATTTTAATATTATCCGGATCATCTACATATTGCTGATCCTCTTCTCCCGTAAAAAAACGCCATCCACTATCGTTCCCTTCCCCTTTTTCACGATACATAAACCTTACAAGTTTTCTTTCTTCCACAAGCATTCTCGAAGCCATAACAAATCCAATATTTCTCATATCACTTCCTCCTATTTTCTGAATCCGCCAAATAATTTAGAAACGATAGAACCATCTCTTTCCTTTATTTCATCAGCTGCATCATCAATAATATTTTCATAATATTTGCGCATACTCTTGTCTGACAAAAGTTTACCCAAGGCATCCAGATTCTTCTTTTTAAGTCCAGAATTTACAATAGAGCTGCTCAAAATGCTCTCAAGCTTCCTCTTAGTTCTTGCGTTAGGACTTGCATAAATAAATTCAAGTGTTCTTTCCCATTTTTCTGGATTTGATTCAGCTGTCATAACAAGTGCGGACATATACTGTTTAAGAAAAATATCCGGACTCTCCAATAACAAATCAAGGATAAACCACTGGTCCTCTCTGGTTGTCTTAATCTTTAACAGTGCAGATATCAGCCGTGCAACATAATTTTTTGATAAAACAGAAGGAAAATCCTGTTTTATATACGGCTTCAAACACATTTTAACAGAATCTCCTTTTTTCATATGCAGCAAATTATCTATCGCTACAATATGGGCAGAATTTGTACAAACAGTGTCTTTCGGGAGGTTTTTCTGTATAGATGCTGCAAAAATTTCAGAGTCCTGTCCCTCCACGTTTACCCTGCCATCAAGAAGCTCATAGATTTTTTCCTTTGTTTTCTCATCAAAACAGGCTGCGCTGACTGCTCTTTCTGAAAATGCTTCCAGTTCCATTATGTTCTCCGCATCTTCAATATAATGGCGTACAAGCATCTGTTCCTTATCATACATACCATATTCTGATAAATCCCCGCATAATAAGAACATATCGTCAAGAGTCAAGCCTCTACCACTGCTTACTACAATAACATGGTCTACTACAGAATCAAAAATCTCTGGTTCATAAGTCTTAATACCATCTAACAAGAATTTAAGTGCATCATCTCCAACTACTTTTTTTAGTGTCAACAATATGCGTTTGTATGAGCTGTCCGTCATTGGCTTTTTTTCACATGATGTAACACAGTATGAAACAATCAATTTTGCCGATTCACCCTTCCTTAGTATATCACGGCATAACATACAATAGATCTCTAAGAAGAGAACAGCATCAGAAGAATCATATAACCTTATTACTTCAGCATATTCATCTGCAACTGACATATCCGTTAAAAGTTTTCCAACATCCTCAACAAATGGTCCTCCCTTAACTTCATCCCAAAAAGCTGTAATTCCACCCTTCTTATAATCAGTGAAAAACACTTCCTTTGCTCTGTCCCTAATAATCTCTGACAATCTCGTCTTCGCGTCAGGATCTCCTACCACGTCAGATACATCCCCTACCCAATTAAGAATAGGAAATGATTTTTCCAAGCTGCTTTTTATAAATTGACCAAGCCGGCAATTAACCTTTTCATATATCTCGGAAATAATATTCGTCTTATAAATCTTATATTTAGACAATACTGAAAGTGCTTTGGCATATTCTTCCGGAGAACCAAAAGAATCTCCGCATAATATTTCATATGCTTTCGCAAGTGCATTAAAATCAGCTGAAGGAAAATGAATATCGAATGATTGCAAAAATTCTCTCGAAAACCTTTCATGCATTCCATCAAAGGATGATATTATATTAAAAAATTCTCCCAATGATTCCATATTAAATTCTGCCTTCTTGTTTTCTCCGTCTAAAACTACATAAGGCGAATCATTAAGAATGCGCACCTGATTGGACTTGTCCTTTGAAGCAACTCCAACAATCATAGCCCGCAAACGGGTATGGTTAGCTGGAGAGCTTTGCTGTTGCTGTGAAAAGCTGCCATCTTCTTTCACATAATATATATTGGAATTGATGAATTTATCCATTCGTGTGGCAAATGGAATGTTTGATGCAATTCTTGGCGAAAATGCCAGTTCAATTGCACCTATCCACATTTCTATATTTTCCGATGATTCATCTTTTATTACAAGATATTTCCTTTTGTCAAGCGGCAGCAAAAATTGGCCAAGAATAAAAGCAACAGCTTTCTTTAATGCATCTGCCCTACCATCCTTAATAAAATTTCCTATTTTGCTAAAAGAATAAAACGGGCTTTCACTTGCTCTTATTTCCCTGCATTCCAAATCTGCTGGTTCATTTTCATAATAATACGCCTCATTATTTTCCCGGGCTGTCCAAACCTTCCTATCGTGAAAAATCTCAAAAGGATAAAGATATTTAAAATTCCCTATAATAGCATGATTCAAATACATACCCGGACGTTTTGCAAAATCCCCGGTCACAGACAAATCATATGGAATTGGATGAAAGGAGTTTAAGAAACTAAACCCTGCATCCGGCACAGCATAAAGATATGCATCATCCATAAAATCCGGTTCACTAAACGACTGCTTTTTCTGTAATGAATTCATAACAAGCTGCAGATCAACGATATCTTCTTTATATAAATCAGAGCAACAGGCATATACCTTAAACCCATCACTCAAAATCGGCTGACCAGAACGTAGTATATCTACACCATGTCTGCATCTTGTGTAAATCAGATCATAATACATAAAATCTCCTTCCCGATACCACTATACCAGTATCAATCTATAAACTTTTCTTCCTTAAACAGCCAAAGAACCGGATCTAAAATCCTATGAGGTTTTATGTTTTCATTTACAGAACCCTGTGTCTCAGGCGGTTCTCCGTAACTGGAAACCCCAAAGAAATAAAAATTTTTAAAATTCGACTCCAATGCAGCAATAAATGACCCTTCTCCAATTCCATAGAGCCAATCTCTGATTTCCTCATTTACCTGCGAAATCTCCGTCAGGTTTACCTTACCCCTGGAAAATGTCATACTAGGTTTTCGAACCACAGCTCCTGCCGGAAGTGAATCCAACTGAAGAATTGTATCAAATTTTGTCAGAACGACAGCAACTGGTATTGTCAACATCTTATTCGTATTTAGCCCTCTTGCTGCTTTTATGTAAGCAGCAACACTATTGACTATATCTTCTGCACTATTTGTATCCCCTTCTGAAGCTCCGGAATTTCTTCTCACATCAGGGTTAATCATCCTCCGAAGATTAGTGAGAATCAATGGATCCAATGTAATAATAATTGCGTTAGATGCATTAATGTATCCGCATATTGCTGATGACGGATCCAGCCTTTCTGAATGATCCTCTCCTGCTCCATCATAAATTGTAAATGTATATGTAGGCGTAGTGTTACTCTTTTGCCTCATCAGATTCTTAATCTGCCAAAGCTGGGGCTTCAGCCTATCTCCCAGTTCTGTAGGATCAGTCGGTCTCGGGGGGATATGATTCTCGTAAATATTTGTATAATTCTCCCTTTGGACATCCCTCGTGTACTTATTTTGTGCTGACAAGGCAATCCTCAATTCAGAAACCCGGCTTAACTCATGAAGCATAACTGTAATAAAATTGGTTTTTCCAGACGATGATACTCCTATAATACAAAATGGAAGGCTTCCGTCAGCATCAAGAGCACCTAGTGGAATAACTCCTTTTGCTTCTTCTGGTATTTGCTTGTTATATTCTCCACATTCAGGGCAAAGCCTTACCGTTGCCATCCTTCCACAATGCTCACAGCGTATGGAAGGTTTTTTCTTTTCCGCAGATGTCTTAGGATAAGTTGTCTCACCACAATCAGGACATACATATTTAATTCTTTCTTTATCATACTCACTAAAGCAGAACGGACAGGTAAACTTTCCGCGATTCATAAATTTGTTAAATATCCCAGCCATTGGAACCTCCTCATTGAAATATTATAGTTTTCCATCATATCCTGCGGCCCATCGCACAGAATATGTTTCATTATTTGAAATATTTTTCACAAACAAAAACACTTTTGTCTTTTTCTTTTCCGAAAAAGACAAACCGAAGCTTTCCGTTATTTTTAACTTTGGTCTATCATAAACTTCCTCACTAATTCTTGCTAATTCAACAGCAGAACTGTCCTCATCTGAAAGCAAATGTTTACCTCCAGGAGAAGCACACAAAACCATTTCCGGTCGTTTTCCCATTGGTCTATTAGATTCAATATCTATGGTCAACCTGCTTCCAAAAAGTGATTTAATGGCTTTCCAATATATATTTGCATCCAAAGGTCTGTTGAATTTCTTTTTACAAGGTGCTGAAATTATATCTCGCCCCTCAACTCTGTAAACAGAAAAAATAGTAACATAATATGCATCTTCATCATGCGCTGTCAGTTGCTTTGTAATTTCATGCCACTGCAAATATGTATCATAATCAATTCTATCCGAATTGCCATTTATGTCATTTTCTGTAGCCCAAGGAGCTTTTGTCATGCCTGGCTCCTTTGTCCTGACAATACAATACAAAGCAACAATATTTCTAGGTACATTATCCTCTAATTTTACTTTTATCTCAATCTGATGGCTTGTCCCTTTTGCAGTCGATCTTGTATTCTCTGAGATTGTAGTTCCATTTTCATCAATCTGTACAGGTTTATAGGTATTGATAATAAGCTCATTCTCTGACGGAATCCACTGTCCGCCGGAAAACGCTTTTACCCGAACCTTATAATGGTTATCGGGAGGCAAGTTTATAATGCATGTTTTGAGTTCGGAACGAGTATTCTGCACAACTTTCCCGTCAACCATAATCTGTAAGTCAACATTTTTTTCAGTGATAGACCATCCAATTGGGCAATGATTGTCTTTTACCTGTCCTCCGGTAATATAAAAAGAATTTACCACTGGCGTAGGCGTTACCGTAATTTTTTCTATATCACTGATTCCCAAATCACCATAATCGGCACTGACGCATATGGTATATGGGTTTCCATATTCTATATTTTTTATCTCAATGCTTTGATAAACATTGTCAGAAATTGTATACTCTTTTCCTTTATGCTGATACTTAACAATTGCCCCTCTGCTGTTTTCGGGCAGTCTCCATGATACAATCAAGGAGTTGTCTTTCTGTTGATTCCTCAAATCTAGAATTCTGGACAATACTCTAGTCCTGACGAATATCGGCTTTGAAATGCTTCCCTTTCTATATGCAAATAATGTATATGTATATTCATTTCCCGCGGAAATTGATCTATCATTGAAAGATGTATCTCCTCCTTTCATGAGAACTGTTCCGTCATTGATTCCAATAGCCACCGCACTTCCATTTTTCTTAACTAATACATAAGATACACCTGGCTCCGTAGACTTGTCCCATCTAATCACTACTGCCTTCTTGTCATCATCAAATAATGCCTTTATTCCTCTTACCACAACTGGAGGATTTCTATCCAAGATTTCTTTTGCAGGCCGAAAGTCCTCACAAATGTCTAATATTTCAAGACAAATGTTAATTTTGTCAGATAGCGGCATAGTCTCACAGGCTTCAAATCTGGACCGGCACCCTGACAATACATTTTTAATCTCCTTTTTTTGATCCATCAAATCAATCTGTGGATATTTTCTTACAATTTCTGCAAGAAAACTCTCTGCCGCCTCATACCGCTTACTCGTTATTAAAACACGAAGTTTCTTAATTGGCTCCGCAATTTTGGCCTCCTCAGATTCCAACTTTTTCTCCAAAGATACTGTCTGGCTCTGTTCATTGGGCTCAGCTATCTTTGCACGAATCAGCTGCTCCCTAGCCTCATTGAGTTTCCCTTGCTTTAATGCCTTTTCTGCAAGAGATATGTACTTTGAAAACAGAGCAACATTCGCAAATACAAAACCGCACTCTGGACATCTATTTAAAGAAACTAGAATATCCTTACCACAATGTGAGCATTTTTTATAAAACTCCTTGCCACAATGTCTGCATTTATTTACCTTTTTAGCTTCTTTAATGCTTACAAACTCCGAAACATTCTGGCAATTAACGCATTTCACTGAAAATGATGCTTTTTCCGGAACATAAGGGTCATCCCTAAGTCCTGCCTCGCTGTTATATATCGCAAGAGCTACATCGGAATCTCCAAAAACATCCGTAATTTTTTTTATACAAATGTCCGCAAATCCAAAGTCACGTAAATCCGATTGCACCGAATCCTTCATTATAGAAAATAGCTCCGTAAGTTCAGGACTCTTATACAGCAGGAATTGTTCATACGCCTTTCTGTTTGTCTCATTATTAAAAACATTCGTTTTCCCCGCCGTTGCAATTGAAACACATAATTTACCTAAAGGGTCATTTCTCATTGAATTTTTCTTTGAATACTCATCAAACAAATTTGATATATCCCTGGTAGACATATCTTTATATTCTGCTGCATTTTCCGGTTCTCCGCTCAAATAGGCAGCAAAACTGTACAAATCGTATACTTTAGTTAAATCCGCACCGTTTGGATTTGGATCTCTGCTTTCTCTTAAAATTGCAAGTTCACTATAAATTTTTTCCGAATTGGTTGGAAATTTAGGCATTGCTGCAAATGGATCTATATTAAGGATAGTAAATCCATAACTCCTGTAAGCATCCTCAATGCTTTCCTTGGATAAACGGGTATTCTTTTTTTGAGCCTTTATTTTTCCATTTGTTACAACCAGTTCGCTTTTACTAAGCTTCTCAAGTCTTATTGCAGACTCAAGTCGTTTCCTTGATGTTGTTTTTCTCTCATCAGCAAGTTCAGCAAATTTAGGAAGCACTTTTCCATCGTTGCTCAAGACTTCTGCTTTCACTTTCCTCAGCAAATCCAATTTCCCATTAATTTCGTCACGCTGTGCCTGTTGGGAAATACTCCCAAGCATACCGCCAAGACTTTTCTCCGCTTTTTCTATGGCAGCCTTAATCTTTTTTGCGGCTTTTTCAGCAGGATCAAACGATAGACCCGTTATATCAAAAAAATCGTATTCCGCCATATGAATTTATCATCCTTCCCACGTTGCCACATCCGTCACTTTTACGTTTTCCTCTGCTATCCCCAAATCTCCGAGACTTTGGGCTATACTCCCAAATGCCTGCGTAAGCTCTGATTGTGGCACAAACATTGCATTGGCATCCTCTGAAGAAATACTCCGAAGAAAATTATAATCTGCCCCTCCAAACCCAATGGCTGCAGTTTCTATGCCATTCTCATTGCACTCATGAGCTGCGTCTATCGCATTCTGCTGACGATCCCAAACTCCATCTGCTAATATAACGGCGAATAACCTTCCTTCCTCGTTCTTCAACATATTTTCTATAGTATAGAATGGATGCTCCGCATTTCCATATCCAGTTTGTCCGCATTCAATGCTTTGTATCTTTTGAATACATTCATCTTCATTATCAGTCAGCCCGCACACTATCTGGTTTTTATCTGACACAGCCACCACCCCGACACAAGTGTATGCAAAATCAAGCTGCCTTACGAAATCACACATGGCCGCTTTCGCATCAGCAATTGGAGTTCCCGACATGCTCCCCGACACATCTACTGCCATTACGACATTCAAGGGCATCGGTTGATTTTGACTCGCATCTAGGGGAAGTCCATATTTTGACATATCCTCTGGGACTTTATCCCTGCGTACAGTCAAATTTGTCCTCTCATCATCCTGGCGTGCCTCCACATTTATCACTCCGTTGTCATCATAACTATATTGAATCCTTACAATTGATTTTCCCTTTTTCTTCTTGTCATACTTTAACCCGGTAACAACATATCTAAATGGAATCATATTATCAAGCGGATTCTCCTTATCCCCTTGCAAAACAAAAATTTCCATTTCGTTCAATCCTTTTCTCCGCACTCTGAACGAAAAGGCCTTTGCTGATTTAACCGGTCTCGGATGATTGGCCGGAATAATAATTTCATTGACATAGTGTGTTCCATCCTCACTGACGGCAATCATTCCCATAGCGTGCGCTGTGGTTTCCCTCAACGTCATCACGCCAAGTCCATCCAGCTTTTTCGCTGGTTTTGCTGCTAAGTGCATCTTCCCTAATGAAGCGGAGCGATCCGTCCTTTTCTTTCCATCCATGATTGCAACGGTTAGCTGCGTATATTGACTGCTTTCCTTGACGGACTGTATCGCTGCTCCCAATGCTACTGCTTCGTCTGGATTAACATGTGTAATCGGTTTCTTGCCGTACAGCTTAAACAGATAACTTGACACTTGCGGCATCCTTGTAGAGCCACCCACCAACAAAATATCCGAAACATCTGACCATTTAAGGTTCGCCTCTTCCATAATAGCTCTGCAAAGAGTTCCGGTTCTCTCAATTAAATCAACCGTGTTTTCCTCAAATTCCTGGCGTGTAACTGATACGGATGCATAACCATATCCTGAGAATGAAGCATTTGCATTAGCAGACTTTAATGACGTAAGCTGCCTCTTTGTTCCCTCAGACAATCCTCTCACTGTCCGCAGCAATTCATCATCATTCCGAATTTCCAGTCCCGTTTCATCTTCAAATTTATCAATCAATATATTCTCCAGCCTGTTATCCCAATCACGGCCTCCAAGATAATGATCTCCACGTGTTACAACGGTTTGCAAATCTCCGTTTCCATTCATATGTGTCAAAGTCACATCAAATGTTCCGCCACCCAAATCATAAACAAGTATATTCGCATTTTCTCTCCAATGATTCAAGCCATAAGCCATTGCCGCCGCATTTGGTTCATCAATTATCTTTTTAACCTTTAGTCCTGCAATTTCAGCAGCACGAATTGTTGCCTCTCGTTCGGCGGAATAAAAATAAGCAGGAACCGTAATAACAGCACTGTCGATAGTATCATTCAATTCTCGTTCCGCATCTTCTTTCAAATGTCTTAATAACAATGCAGATAAATCTGTTGATGAATAAGATTTTCCATCAATTATGCAATAGGAATCATTACTACCCATACTACGTTTAAAGGTAGCAGCACATCCTTCTTCTCCGGCAATAAACGCACTTTCGGCTTCACTTCCAAAAATAAGATTTCCATTCATAAATTGAATTACAGAGGGAGTGATTTTTCTTCCCTCTGAATTCATAATTATTTTGGGGGTGTTTTCCCCTTCTGGAACATAAGCAACCGCCGAATACGTTGTTCCTAAATCTATACCTACTGAAACTGACATTTATCTCTAACTCCCTCTGTTAAAAATCGCTGCTTGTTTTGAGTGAAGCAACATGTCTGATAGCTTCATTCATTTCTTCCTGCGTCTTTGTATTCTCAGATGTAATAACTGTTTCTACCGTTTCGTTGGTATCCGGATTAGTAGCCTTTACCTCAAGGCCAATTGCACTGCACCGAAAAAACACTTTAATAGGAGAGCCTTTAGGTGTTCCTGTTGGAAGTTCCAGTTTAACCTCACCCAATTTTTTTACCTTCAATGCAGGATCTGTATATTGCTCATTTCCATTCTCATCTATTGATGGCATTACATGCTTATCATTAATCCGGTCTTTTCCAACGTTTTCATATATTTTAAGATCTATTGCAACCTGATTATCTACCACTGTTCCATAAGTCTCCGTAGCTTCAGCCGGAGACTCATCTCCCACAAAGAGAAGATTATCAATCATAAAATGTTCTTCATCAACCCATACAGCCGGACCGAATGAACGAGACAATTTATCACTAACAGTACTCACCTTCTGAGGAATTATTTTGCGAAGTTGCTCGGCCTCCTCCTGCGTGAAATCAGGCATCTCATCATCACTTCCATACCCACCGCTTTCTTCATCCTCCTCTTCTCCACTCTGATCTTGATTTTTTTCCAATACTCTTTCTACACATTCGAGAGCAGCCTTCAACGCCGCACCTTTTGCCACTGCTAGATCAGGGTCTTCCATCCTTACTTTTCCTGCAAACACAGTTTCTACAGCTTCACGAATCATTGGCATTTTAGTAGATCCTCCAACAAGAAGAACTACATCAATATCTGCCGCAGTCAGTGAATTATTTTCAAGAATCTGCCTGACAAAATCCATAGTCATCTCGACAAGATCCTGTGTCCTTTCCTTAAATGCATCTGCCGAAATCTCTATTCGGGTAACATCACCATCATATGATATATTAATACTGTGATTAGCCTTCTTAGAAAGCAACTTTTTTGTTCCTTCCACCTGGCGCTGAATGACAGCTCTTAATTCCGGTGTTATATCCTCCAATGCCAAACCATTTTCGTCACAGTACAGCTCCGCAATATAATCATATAACCTGGCATCCCAATCAATACCACCCAGCCGGTCATTGCCGCCTGAGTCGATAACATCTATGGTTGCTTTGCCATCATCATCAACACTAAAATCAAAAAGTGTGATATCAAATGTACCGCCTCCAAGATCATACACCATAATTTTTCTGTTTTCACCAAATTCTCTGCAGCAATAATTAAGTGCAGCCGCTGTAGGCTCGTTAACGATATCAAGAACGTTCAGGCCCGCAATTTTACCCGCCTGTTTAGTCGCAGTTCTTTCCTCATTTCCGAAATATGCCGGACAGGTAATTACGACATCCTTTACTTCATCGTTTCCCTGTTCCTCGGCATATTCCTTCATTCTCTTCAATATCAAAGAAGAAATCATAATTGGATCATAAGCAACGCCATCAAAATTCCTTATTGTTGCATCTGGTTTTCCAATTTCCCGTTTGACAAACTGAACCACTCTTTCAGGCTCAATTTCAGCTTGTGCCTTTGCAGCTTCTCCCACTACAGGATCGCCGCTTTCCTGAAAATATACTGCCGATGCAAGCGTCCTGGAATCCTCCTCATAGTTTTCAATTACCTCCGGCATTCCGTTTTCATTTAAAGTAGCAATAACTGAATAGGTAGTGCCAAGATCAATTCCGTATACTTTTGCCATTTTGATTTCTCCTCTCGTTTTTTATTCAGTCAAATTATCCACAGCAGATTCTTTATACACATATACATCAACCAGTTCCTTGATAAGGGGTCTCTTCTCTGTGTAAAAACCAGTACCTTTACTGGAAACGACTGTATCATGCAATTCAGAATTATCCGTTTCTATTCGCTCTACAATCTGACAAAACTTGCTGTTCCTTTTATCCCCCGGTTTACTCTTCTGCAACATAACGCCATTGCTCTCTAAAAGCTGTTTTATATCCATAAAAAGGTATTTGATATGTTTCGCTGTTTTATCATCCACTTCTACGTTCAAAAGCGCCTCATTATCACAATAGATTCTCGCAACCTCGCGTAAAACATCATCAAAAGCCCTGCCTCTGTCTATCTCGTGGTAGCATTCCAATTCGTCCTGCATAGATTTTAACCTGCCAGCAAATTCATTATGGTAAAGCTTATGCATCTCTCTGACATCAGCTGCCATTTTTTTGTAGCTTTCTGCCTGTTCTTCAATATGCTGTTCTATCTTTTCAAGGGCTAGACCAAATTTTGGATTGGATTCTTTCTCCGTTTCCCGCTCTTCATCCATTATAAAATCGAGAGGTTTGGCGCTCTCTTCACCATTTTTGTCAACAATGTTTTGAATTTCTGATTTATCTATACAATACTCATTTACAGAACCATCTGTGCCAAAAGATGTTCTGTCTTTATCGAATGTATTACTTTTTTGTTCCTCCATCAGTTTACCTCCATCTATTTACACCTCAGCAAATAATATCCCATTTGTACTATATACACATGCCAGCGAACCAGTCAGCTTACCCAGTGTTTCTGCTCTTACTCTGGGTTCATCGGTTTCATCGACAGAAATTCCTCTGGTATCACTGGAATTCATAAATGAATTATTCTGTGATATGTTGTATCGTATCCTGATTTTTTTATACTTTCCCATAAAATCTGACCACTTTTGACAAGAAGTACCGGCGGAATGACGAAACAACACTATCTTTGCAACATTTCCGGTAAGTTCTGCAAACAATTCATCTCCATGGATATCTCCTCCGTACAACGATGATATAAAATCCTTCTGACTTATCGCGTATGTCCTTCCCCTCAATAAATCCCTTATTTTCAAAAACCTGGATATTGGAACATCATCGAGCAAAATCGAGAATTCCTTTCCCTGCGCTTGGAGTAACATCAAGTGGTTAATAACCAATTCACCAATAAGTTCATTATTGACCCCTCCCACATCAATAGAGATTACTCCTTTCTGATTGAGCATTCTTTTTATATTGCTTTTTCTGCCAGTCGGTCTCCCATATATTCCTTCAGCCTGACGATTCAGTTTGTTCAAAAAAATTCTAACGGCATCTGTTTCCGATGAACCCGCCATATAATATCTATCTATTTCTCTATGTTCAATTGTCGTGATTTCCCCATCCTTTAATAGCTTATCCAGTTCATCTTTTAATTTTAATATAGGAAAAACGGCTAGATTCTGAATCGTAACTGTTCCCTCTTTATGAAGCACAACCTCTATCAATGCCCTCAACAGTGACTCCGAACTCGGATTGGAATCATCATTCGGCATTGTTTCGTATAAGAGATATGCAATATCATCCACCGGCATTCCACGGAATACATCATAATAAGTATTTGTTCTATCTATAAATTCCGCATCAACACTATGCTCTCTTATCATAGCACCGATATCTCGATTACCGCTATGTAATGCTATAAGAGGAATCCCCTCCTGCTGCGATTTATGCACAAAAGGAATTAACGCCTCCATTCTTGTGCGAACTTCTCCTCCGGAAACAATCTCTCCTTCAGGATAATCGTTTTCACCCCAGATAAAATCCAGAGCAGGGGTTTGGCTCTTTGTGTCATAGTCATATATGTCATTATCGCTTGGATCAGATGTTACCAGCAATAACTGCTGCTTATTTTCATTTGGCATAATCATCACAGAGCGATTCTGAAAATTCGCCTCTGATGCATGATCACATATCTGTCTGATTTCTTTTTTTGTCCTGGCATTTTGTAATGCAGTATATATGGAATTACCAGTCCACATGGATACACCATAAGCAGCCCTTGTAACACCACCCATTACATGAAATGCGTCACCTAATAAACCCATATCTCACCTACCCATGAAACAAATCAAATTTGAATTTAAATGGCGGAATGTTTGGTAATCCAACAACAGCCTCGCCTATATCCAAACCAATCAAATCCCAATCCTCTACTACAAAGCCTTCCCGTTTTTCATAATGCCTGCTGCCATTCGCCTCCGGAAATGTCTCAAGAATCATGTTTTTTCCAAATAGCCTGCTGACGTACTCTCTCGTGTTATAGTCATTTGACTGAAATGCAAATACTGAGCTAAAACCCGCAACAGCATTGTGCGCCTTTGCCTCGTTCTCATAGTTTGCATTCAACTGGTCTATTCCTTGAAGCCCCGCCAATATCTTTACACCCAGACTTCGACCAAAATTTATTCCGTCTTCCAAATGCCGCAGATTAGGCAAAAGCTTTAATTCATCAGCAATCAGGTATACGTTGCCTTGAGTAGCCGTTCTGCCAAGTGCTTCTTTCAATGCAAGGTCAAATAACAATGTATAGATTGGAGATAACACATCGCCTATTGCAAGATCATATTCCAAAAATGCCGTATGGCCTCCTTTTCCTCGAATAAACTTTCGCATGGAAAAGTCTCCTACATCGGAGAAAACACCTGTAAATATATCCCTTGTAACCGAGTATACCTCAGACATCACGCCTTGTGCCTGAGTTCCTGATTTTCCCCCGATATATGCCGCAACAGAAGCCAGGTCACTATGGCTTCCCACCATTGAGCGTATTTCATCTATCGGAGTCGAATCCAATAAATCTTTCAAATCCTTATTGCTGAACGGCACACCCTCCCTGACCAAAGATATAATGATTGAAGCCAATAAATCACGCGCAGCATTGGGAAAGAATGGGTTACTGTTATTTTTTTCACTTCTTTCTGCAAACAGTGACTTACAAATCTCCTGTGTGTTTTGGGCTATAGAGATTCTATCCCTTCCATCAGCAGTGATTTCATCGTACAAATTCCACTTGGCCGATATCTTTCTATAGGTCTTAGAATTTCCTATTACTACATCTCCCGATTCAAAAAATTTCTTGTGAAAATCCCCTTTACTATCAAAAATCAGCATTACGTCATCTTTGTTAAGATTTTTCTTTAATTGTTTTACAATATGGTAGAAAAGGTTCGTCTTTCCACTTCCAGTTCCGCCTACGAGAAGCAAATGTTTACTTAATATCTCCTCATTTATACCAAATTTAGCTTTTTGTCCATTAAACTTTCCAGAAATTTGGAGACAATCGTGAATGCCATCCTGTGGAGGACTATTACTCTCAACCAGCCCACCATATACAATTTCATGAGTCAAAGACATTGGAATCTCCTCCCCGCCACAACAGCATTTATGTAATATGGACATATCCCGTCCTTTGTTTCTCATTAAAGATATATGTATACCGATAACTTCGGTTATACTTTTTCACAGCAAGATCAATTAACTTTTCAAGAGAATCTCCAATGGCAAATTCCCTCCAATGTTCGGCTATGCGAAATGCAAAATCAGGATTACCTTCTTCCATTCCTCGGAAAACCATATTCTCTAGTTCACCTTGACACGCAATAACAAGCTTGAATTTGGCAAAATAATCAGCATGCTGATTATCTGTATCCAACTTTGTACTCCAAGAAAAATGGTCATTGCTCATTCGTCTGTAATCCAAGCCAAAATAATCTACACATTTGATACTTTTACACGGATTGTTTTGATTTAGCGTTATGTCAAAAGTAAAATCATAATAATTCCATTTCCCATCTATCTTAATCGCATTCCATGCATGTCTTCCTATTTTTCCATCCGCCCTCTGCGCCTCACCCTCTATCACAACACAAGGGAAAGCAACATAATCACAAATGCTTTTTACCGCTTTTGCAATACCATCACATACTCCCGAATTTTTCAAAAACGGTCCTGTTATATCATGCTCACCACCACCTTCATGATACAATACTGTGTCTATCAAATATGTGTGAATTTCGAACAAAATACCCCATTCATTCTCTTTTTCTACTAGGTTCTTAATCTTGTTTATTGTCGATAAGCACTCGTCTTTGATATCTTTATAGATACTTGAGGACATTTTATATTTTGGTCGTACAGAAATCTTCTTTCCATCCATAAAAACATTGCATTTATCTACATGAAAAATCATCGGTGTATCAAGCATCACGTATCTGTATATTTTTTCAATTTCAACCTTTTTTTCACATGGTGATATATCTATTTTTTCACTAAATGACAAAATCCCAGTCTTAAGATCTTCATAAATGCAACGTTCTTGAAAAAGAAGTTTATCCTTATAATATTGAAATCCGTCAAAAGTGCTATATATTGTGAATGTCCTCTCTATCTGCTTTACATGATTTAAATCCTGCATTTTTGCATTTGAAATACCTGTAATGCTTTTTCTCATTTACATACACATCTCTTCCTCATCTGCGTACTCTTTAGAAGATGCTTCTTCTTCCTGATCTCCTCTGAAAGGTACATCCTTAAGAGAATCCCAATCTGTCGTCTGTCTCTGATTTTGGTCAGATTGACCCTGTATATTTTCTTTCTCTCTGAGTATCTCTCCGGATTCTTCTAACTCTCTTCTTGAAATTTCTGGTGGTCGATTCATTCCTTCACCTCCCTATGCGATACAATATTTGTTGTATAAAGAATCACAATATTCTTTATACAAGTCAAATGCTTCCTCATTTCTTCCCTTTTTAATAAGACTTAAAGTACCGATAACAAGTTCTCTATACATCCTCACATAAATAGTCTGCGACTCGTCTTGCTCTCCTATTTTTTTTACAATCAATGGTGCTTTTTCATAATATTCCTGTATTGTTTCCGGATGATAATCTTTAACATATGTATCACGAAACTTTCTCAATATGCTGAGTTCTTCACAGTTATCGTCAAATCGAGCGGACTTTGCTCTCATACACGCTGTTGTGAGATAGCAACCAGAATCGTCTTTCTTCTCTGGTTCAACATATGGATTGCCCAGCCAGTCAGTTTCTATTTTTTGATTGCCAAAAATATCAGTTTCAACTTTAGGGTTTCCAAAAATATCAGTATTTACTTTTTCATTTCCAAAAATATCAGTTTCAGCATTCCAATTTCCAAAAAAATCTCTATAATATCTCTTTCCGTCCTGTTCAATATATTCTCGTCCTTCTTTATCAGTTTTAGGCATGTCCCCATCCTCCTCATATTCACATTATCTCTTTCTCTCTGGGATATCGTCTTTAACACCACATTTTTCTAATATTCATCGAAGTTTTTCCTCGATTCGCACAAAAGTATACTTTTATGCGAATGGAATTTGCTACATTTTCACAATTAGTAGTTTACGCCAAAAACCTTGTAAAATCAAGATTTCTTTGTTGGTTTTTCGGTATTTTTCGTAAAAATGTGGCATTCTCATAAAAGTATACTTTAACAATCCAGCTTTTCTACCTACTGTTCGTCTGTTTCCAATGCTTTCTTCATTTTCTGTCTAAACGTGCTTTCTGGCATACCACATTCCTTTGAGGCTTTTAATACAAATATTTTTCCATCCCTGCACATCTGACAATACTCGCTGAAATTATCCGGAAGTGGTTTTTCAGGTCTTCCGAACTTCACGCCTTTTGCCTTTGCCGCCGCAATCCCTTCAGCCTGCCGCTGCTTAATGCACACTCTTTCATTTTCACTGACATAGCTCAATAATGTTAATACCAGATCCGAAATAAATGTGCCGAGCAGGTTCTTTTCTCTTCTTGTATCAAGAATCGGCATATCAATCACAACAATGTCCGCTCCTTTTTCCTTTGTGATGATTCGCCACTGTTCCATGAGTTCCTGATAATTTCTGCCAAGTCTGTCAATGGATTTGATATACAGCACCATGCCGGGTTTAAGCCTTCTCAGCATCCGCTTGTACTGTTTTCTCTCAAAGTCCTTGCCTGATTGCTTATCAACATAAATATTTGCCTCCAACACCCCCATTTCCTTCAGTGCAATCCTTTGCCTGTCCTCATTTTGATCACGGGAAGAAACTCTCATATATCCAAGAATAATTGTTTTGTCTGCCATAATCTTTTCAACCTCCATTTTTTACTGTACAAATTTTACTTAGTAAGTTCCTCAAAAAATAAGAAGATAGATAACAATTGCTATCTGTCTCCTTTGCTACCTCGCTCCTTTATCTTTCTGTCTTGCCTGATGCCCCCTGCCTGCTTCCCTTATCTTTATGTCCTGCTCTTTTTTTCTGAGTCTATTCCTGACGCTCCGCATATCCACCACCTTTTCTCCGTAATTTTTCTCATACTCTGCACAAGCTGTTTCATAATCCTGATTCTCCCTCTTGGCCGCATTAAGTTCCTTATAGAATGCCTGTACAGAGTCAAAATTGTATTCCTTGACAATAGAAGAAAGTCTCTTTTTCATATTAGAAATCTGGAAGTCAAGACTATCAATCTCCTGCTGTAATTCCTTACGTCTGCCGCCTTTGAAGATACCTGCACATTCGGACAGTTCCTTTTTCAGCATATCCCTTCCTTTCTCACGCCCCAAAATTACCCTGTTTTGGTCTTTCAGCCTACCCTCAATCTCTTTCAGGCGGGGATATTTACTTGCAAGAACGGACGGTTTTGGCTGCGGCGGTCTTTCTGCTGTCTGCCCGGTTTCAATCGAAACTGGCTTTTGCTCTGCCTTTATCTGTTTAATAATGCTTTCTTTCTCTGTGGAATCAACTTCTGAATGCTCTGTATGCTTTTTCATATCAAGTTTCCGATTCGGATTTACGGGAAATGGTATCTTCTTCCTTTCCGGCTGAACTATCAGATTATCTCCTGTACGAATACGGCTGTCTATTTCTTTTGATGTTTCCTTAACAACACTGACATCAATACCGATCACTTTCTCCGCTATATCTATCATCTTCTGCATGGCTTTAGCAATCAGGAGTTCCAATAACAGAATCGCCGCTTTGACAATCTCCCCGAACAGCTCCGGCTTATGTCCGTTCTGTTCAACGGATTCCTTAACTTTTTCCGTGATTTCCGCCTTTTTAAGTTCCACAATCTCCGCATCTGATACGCCGCTTACAATCGCACGGTCAACAGTTCTGTTCCATTCCATGCGGATTTCATTGTCTGCTTTGATTTCCTCCGCTTTCGGATTATTTTTACCAACCTTCTTTGTTGCAAGGTACGGACCGTTTTTATCGAAAATACTGAGCCTGTCCTTATCATCAAGCACCATTTGATTGATTAAATCCGTACAAAACACTTTTATCTCATCTAAAAAGGATTCCTGCTTGAAACTCTCATCTTTAATAGTAAAAATCTTACGCTCATACACTTCGCCCTTTTTGATGATTTTACAGCCTTTGCGGATATTTCCATCTTCGTCAAGAATCTCTTTCTTTGTCCTCACATGACGCCCACGCTCATCATAAAACATATTCCGTGTGGCAACTTTTTCTGCCGGCTGTTCCAGCCGCTTTCTCTCTGCAAATATCATATGGATATGCAGATTCGTTTTACGTTTATTGTGGTGGAGCGCAGCAAAGCACTCCACGCCGTACTTTTCCTTAAATTTGTCTACCATCTTTTTCAAAAGATAGTCATGCTCATAGTTGATAAAACTCTCCGGAAGCGCAATCATCAGTTCCCTTGCCTCAATGCACTTCCCATTTGTGCCGCTTTTTTCAAATTCTTCCTGATTACATTTGGCAAGCTCCCGCCAGAATGCCCTGTCCGGCTCTGTTGCATAGACTTCATAGAGATGTTCCTGCTTGGCATGGCTCGAAATATAAGTGATGCGCCCTGACAGGTTATGCAGCTTTGCCATTTCTATAAATGAATTTCTTTTCATAAACGCTTCCTTTCCCTTTTTTGCGGATAATCTGCCGCCACAGTTTTTTTGAGCAACCGTTATAAGGCGGCTTGTAGCGAACCGTTGCCCGTATCCGGGCAGTTTACGGCTGTCGCTTTCTGACAGCCGCAGGGGGCTTTGTTTTGTGAAGTCCCCTCTGCAATGCTGCACATCTGTCCTGAAATGTAGCCGTAAGCAGCAGCGCCATCTATGCGCCCGTCCTCTGGGCGGCATGGATAAATACAGTCCGGTTTTTTCGGACTGTATAAATTCACACTTGCGTGAATTTGCCCCCGGCAGGGCGAAATCCCCGGAGCATAAACCGAAGGTTTGTGCGTAGGGTGTATTTCGCTCTCAAACGCCGAGGGCTTAGGGGAGAGCTTGCGCCCTCCCCGGAAATTAGTTGCTGACACTCTCTGAACCACTCCGAAGCAGTCCGTGGAACAGATTCTTTACAGGCATAAAAAAGCCGCCTGCCTGAAAACTGGTATTCCAGTCTCAAAACAGACGGCTACATTTGCACCCTTATTTGCAGCCTTCCGGCTGCTTTCTGCCCTTATTTTGCGGGCTTAAATGCCCGCCCTTTATTATGCAGCCTTTAATGGCTGCCCCTTGTCCTTGTTTTGTAGCCTTTCGGCTACCTTTTGTTAGTCTTTTTTCAAAATACGGCTACATTTATACTTTGATATAAAAAATCCGCAAAAATAAGGCTACAGTAAACCTAATTACCGTAGCCCTGCCCTATAAATATATTAAAATGCGTCAAAATCAATCAAATCATTGTCCGGCGGCTCTGTGGCATTCTCTGATACAGCTTCTTCCTGCATATTCCCCGCATTCCGTATCGTTGCTTTCGTAGCAGCGGGAGAAACTGTGCCGCCCGTCACATTTCCACTGTCTGCGCCGTTTAATGATTCCTGCCCGCACACCATGCCGCCCTGCGCCGCCTGATAAGCCCCCATAGGAACGGATAAAGGAAAAAGCTGCATCTGTGCCATATACATACCAAAAAGCGCCGGGAGATTGGACATTACTTTCTTTTCAACCGCTTCCACGATACGCTCTGCAAAAGCATCCTCTTTCTCCCGTGTTTCCAGATAGGGATCATACTCTGCCGCCATGCGCCTGTTATAATAATCATTGACCGCCTCTATCACAAATTTATTCTGCGACTTGAACATCTGCCGTATCTTTGGGGAGTGCAGAAGCTCCCACGCCCTGCATTCGTCCCCTTTTTCCATGTTAAAGCGGATATTATGGTTTTTGTTTTTCATTCAAATGCGCCCCTTATCCGGCTGATGCCATTGCTTTCTGCCTGCGGAGTTTCATATAACAGAAATATTCGTAGCCTTTGGCGTTTGCCCGTATATCATGGTTAAAAGTAACATTATCGCTGTCATAACTGCCCACAAGCTCCACAACCTTCGCCCCACCGCCCATGACATACAGTTTCATAAGATTAGGATTGTAACCATGCGCTTTCAGTTCTGCAAATATCTTATCCACATAGGATTTTGCCGCTTCCTCCATGAGCTGCTGGTATTCCCCGCCCACTTTTGTATCGCCGCAGCGCAGATAATTCTCAATAATTTCCATCGGAAGTTCCTCCGCTTTTCTGTCTAAGATGTGGTCACGGATCACCTTAAAACACTCGCCCACGCCAAGCC
>OFGF01000317.1_pt1 | contig 45233 bp, 38 predicted proteins | sample 1521711 | NCBI WGS metagenome assembly OFGF01 (sample SAMEA3504092, study PRJEB24116) | mouse gut metagenome | biome: mouse gut; feature: mouse-associated habitat; material: faeces | place: Denmark | collected 2011 | reverse complement strand
AGCATAAAACGCATCCATATCAATATGTAAAATTGCCGGTTTCATGGCCGCTCCCCCCTTTGTTTTCTTCTCAAATAGTATAGCACAGAGCAGTTGTTCTATGCTATACTAAATATTGAGCAGATCACACAGCATATTTTCATCTGGAGGAATTTTCATGGACAAGATTCAAACCTTACAGCAGTATATCGACGAAAGCCAACGCATCGTCTTTTTTGGCGGAGCCGGCGTATCCACCGAGAGCGGCATCAAAGATTTTCGCGGCGTAGATGGTCTATACCATCAAAAATACAAATACAATCCCGAGACAATTTTAAGCCACAGTTTTTTTCTCAGCCATACCGATGATTTTTTGGAATTTTATCAGGATAAAATTGTGCAGCCCACACTTCACGCCAAACCCAACGCAGCCCATTACAAATTGGCGCAGTTGGAGCAGGTGGGAAAGCTGACCGCTGTCGTCACGCAAAATATCGACGGCTTGCATCAGCTTGCCGGCAGCCGCAATGTACTGGAGCTGCACGGCACCATTCACCGCAATTACTGCATGAAATGCGGCCAGCAATATCCTTTGGAGGCAGTGAGCCAAGCTGAAGGCATTCCCCGCTGCCATTGCGGCGGTATCCTCAAACCTGACGTTGTACTCTATGAAGAACCGCTGGACGAAACTGTTATCAGCAAAACTGTCCAGGCCATCAGCCAAGCCGATCTGCTCATTGTAGGCGGCACCTCGCTGACCGTGTATCCTGCCGCCAGCTTTTTAGATTTCTATCAGGGCAATCGCCTCGTCGTCATCAATCTCAATGTCACCAGCTATGACGACAAAGCGGCGCTCACCATCAACGGCAAAATCGGAGAAGTACTGGACCAAATCAAACTGTAATAGTTTGGCAAATCTTCGGCCTTGCCAAAAATGTACCATACTAAAAGAGCAGAGCCAGTTTCCGTTGACTCTGCCCTTTTAGTATATAGAATTTTCAGTCTTTCAATTTATTTTTCTATTTCGCGAATTAGATTTACCATCTCAATTGCACCCACGGCACAGTCATAACCTTTGTTGCCGCCTTTTGTGCCGGCCCGTTCAATAGCCTGTTCAATATTTTCTGTGGTCAAAATTCCAAACATCACAGGAACGCCGCTCTCCAGCGAAACAGCAGCAATGCCTTTTGACACCTCATTGCAGACATAATCGTAGTGACTGGTAGCGCCCCGAATCACTGCCCCCAAACAGATGACTGCGTCGTATTTTCCGCTTTTCGCCATTTTGGCGGCAATCAACGGGATTTCAAACGCGCCCGGAACCCAGGCGACAGCAATGTCCTTTTCCGCCACATCATGCCGCAGCAATCCATCCATGGCGCCGCTCAGCAGCTTTGTTGTGATAAACTCATTAAAACGCGACGCTACAATTCCAATTTTGATTTCTTTTGATACTAGCTTTCCCTCAAATGTGTTCATAAATGATTTCCTCCCTTTTCTTTAATATTTTAATAAATGTCCCATGCGCTTCTGCTTTGTCTGTAAGTAAAATAAGTCATGGGACGTGGCATCCATTTGAATGGGTACGCGCTCTGTAATCGCAATCCCAAACTCTGCAAGCTGATAAACCTTATCTGGATTATTCGTCAAGAGACGCATACTTTTTACGCCCAACTCTTTTAGAATCTGAGCTCCAATATAATACTCTCTCTCATCTCCGGCAAATCCCAATGCAAGATTGGCCTCCAAGGTGTCCATACCTTGCTCCTGCAGCTCATAAGCCTTCAGTTTATTGATGAGGCCGATTCCCCGTCCTTCCTGGCGCATATAGAGCAGAATGCCCCGCCCTTCTTCCTCTATCTGTGTCAGCGCCGCAGCTAATTGTTCGCCGCAATCACAACGCAATGAGCCGAAGGTATCTCCCGTCAGGCACTCGGAATGCACACGGCACAGCACATTTTCGCCCTGGCCGATCTCTCCTTTCACCAGCGCCACATGGTGTTCTCCATTCAGCTTGTTTACAAAGCCATAGGCCGTAAAATCACCGTATTTGGTGGGCATTTGGACAACTGCCATTTGCGCAACCAGCTTCTCGTGACATTTGCGATAGTTTTGCAAATCCCGAATGGTGATAAATTTTATATCCCATTTTTTCGCCAGCTCCATCAATTCGGGAGTACGCATCATAGTACCGTCCTCCCGCATCACCTCGCAACACAAACCGCACTCCTTTAAACCGGCCAACCGGCACAAATCCACGGTCGCCTCGGTATGACCACTGCGCTCTAACACACCGTTGGGCTTGGCCAAAAGGGGAAACATATGGCCCGGCCTGCGAAAATCCTCGGGCTTGGCATCCTCTGCTACACAACCCAGAGCAGTGATAGAACGCTCTTCTGCGGAAATTCCGGTAGTAGTGGCTACATGGTCAATGGATACGGTAAAGGCTGTTTCATGATTGTCGGTATTCTGCTGTACCATTTGAGGAATTTTCAATTTTTGTACATATTCCTCCGACATGGGCATACAAATTAATCCTTTGCCATGGGTCGCCATGAAATTGACATTGGCGGTAGTTGCATATTCGGCCGCACAGATAAAATCGCCTTCATTTTCACGGTCCGGATCGTCTGTTACTAAAATAATTTTGCCGCTGCGCAAATCGGCCAGGGCTTCTTCTATTGTGTCAAACTGTGCCATTGTTCTTCCTCCTTAAAATCCATATTGCGTCAGAAATTCTTTCGTAATCGCGCTCTTTTCCTGGGATACTCCAGCAGGACAAAGCAGTTTTTCGATATATTTTCCTATCACGTCTGTTTCCAAATTCACAAAATCGCCCTCACGCCGTTCTCCTAAAACTGTCTCTTTTACAGTGTGGGGAATCACAGAAACAGAAAAATCCTCCTCCGTAATTGCCGCGACGGTCAAACTAATCCCATCCACCGCGATAGAGCCCTTTTCTACAATATATCGCATAATCTGCGGCTTGGCTTGTATGGTATACCAGATAGCTGTGTCGTCACGCCATCTGCGAAGAATCTTCCCAAGACCGTCTGCATGGCCCATAACGATATGTCCTCCGAAGCGTCCGTCAGCCGCCATAGCCCGCTCCAAATTCACGGAGCTTCCATATTTGAGACTTGCCAGAGAAGAACGATTCAGCGTCTCATGCATGACATCCGCTGAAAAGCCGTTGGAAAAAAGCGCTGTCACAGTTAGGCAAATCCCATTTACCGCAATGCTGTCACCTATCCTTGTATTTTCTAAAACCGTTTTCGCATGGATTGTCAGCACAGCAGAATCCTGTCCGTGTTTGATCTGCGTGACCTTACCAATCTCCTCAACAATTCCGGTAAACATCATTGGACACCTCGCTCTCTATCAAAAAATCCTCGCCCAGGCAAGTGATGGTGCTGTTTTTTAAATGAACGGCAGCTGCAGGAGAGGACACGCCAACGCCCTCTATTGGAGTCTTGGCAGTCTGACCGCCAAACAGCTTAGGCGCAATATACGCCTGTACCTTTTGCACAATACCGCTTTCAAGGGCTGCCCAATTCAGCGTACCGCCGCCCTCCAACAAAAGGCTGTCAATCTGCTCCTGCCCCAATCGCTCCATGAGTTGCTCCAAATCCACATGACCGTTTTTCTTCTGTACGCACAGCATACGGCATCCCGCTTCCTTGTAAGGGCGCTGCTGTTCCCCGTCCGCACAGCAGGTGGCCAAAACAGTCGGAATCTGCTTTGCAGTTGCCACCACCTGCGCTGTCAGTGGTGTGCGCAGATTGGTATCGCAAATGATACGAATGGGATTTTTGCCTCCATTTATGCGGCATGTGAGCAGCGGATCATCCGCCAACACCGTTCCCACCCCTGCCATAATGGCTGAATACCGATGCCGCTGTTCCTGTACATGATTTCGTGCCTTCTCTCCGGTAATCCATTTGGAAGCGCCTGTATAAGCCGCAATTTTTCCATCCAGCGTCATCGCGTATTTCATCACTACAAAAGGGCGTTTTGTCCGAATATAGTGGAAAAAAACCTCATTCAATCGCTGGCATTCTTCCCGCAAAACATTCTCCGTTACTTCTATCCCATGGGCCCGTAAAATCTGAATGCCCTTTCCGGCAACAAGAGGATTGGGATCTCCAGACCCGACAACCACGCGTCTGATGCCAGCCTCCAAAATGGCATCGGTGCAGGGCGGCTGTCTTCCCGTGTGACAACAAGGCTCCAGTGTGACATACATCGTTGCGCCTCTCGGCGATTTTGTGCACGAGGCCAGCGCATTGCGCTCTGCATGGGGCTGACCGCACTTTTCATGCCACCCCTGACCAATGATTTCTCCATCTTTTACAATCACCGCTCCTACCATGGGATTTGGTGCAACCCAGCCGCAACCTTTGCGGGCCAACGCTAAAGCCAACTGCATATATTCCATATCCTTTATCATAACCGCCTCCAAATGAAATGCCCTGAACGAAAACCGTCCAGGGCAACTAATACACTTGTGTAAAAATAAAGCTCTGGAATGTAAAAACAATCCAGAGCAACTATTCTACGCACAAAGCGTTGTACGAAAAACAACGCTGCACAACCTTCTTCCATCCAGACTATACTGTCGGCTTCGGAGTTTCACCGAATCAACCTTACGGCTCGTGGGCTATACCACCGGTAGGGAATTGCACCCTGCCCTGAAGTTTTTATTTTATTTACGGACTAAGTATATCTGTCTCTCTGTCACTTGTCAAGTATTTTTTATCTTGTGCTCATGCCAATCGACTGCTGTAATGACAGTCTGCACTGCCGCTCTGTATCTGGCGCAGATTTTATCCTCAGTCTGGATGTCCCTGGTAAAACTGAGCCTGGGAATATGGCGGCCCTATTATTTCGCCATATTGCTGGCAATCCTGTTTTGCCTTTTTTCCACCTCTCTCCCCAGTGGAAAAAAGGATTGAGCCGCAATTCGAGACATAGCAAAAGAGCGGTCTCATCCGAAAAGCTGGATCGCTCTTTCGCTATGTTCTATTAACGGAAATTTGAGGGATTCACTGCTAATAGAAGCGTTATATAAGTAGGGTTATTAAAAATATGAGAAAGAGCCGTGTGATGGACTCTTCAACAACAAAACATATTGTAGCGTATGAAACACAGCTGCAAATCTCTAGCTGCTAAGAAATCTGCATTCGGAACAGCAGCTTCTTATTCGTAGCGCAGTGCCTCTATGGGGTCAGCGGCGGCAGCCTTGCGGGCGGGATAAATGCCGAAGAAAATGCCCACCATAGCGGAAAATCCTACTGCAATGACAATAATCATAGGATTTACCACTACCGCTACACCAATGAGCAAACCGCCCAGTGCCACAATCCCTATACCCAGCAAGGTACCAATCAGACCACCCACTGCGGAAATAATCGCAGATTCTATCAAAAACTGTGTGAGAATATGATTGGTGCGCGCGCCCAACGCCTTGCGAATACCGATTTCTCTGGTGCGCTCTGTCACCGAAACTAGCATAATATTCATGATGCCGATTCCACCAACCAGAAGCGAGATAGCTGCAATGGCGCCTACAGCTCCAGACAGTATGCCCATGACACTATCAATAGAGCTCATCTCTTCACGGGCCGTCACACAGATCACTTCATCGGTGGTGTGATTGGTCATGCGCGCCACATAGTTGGTCATCTGCGTTCGCAGCAAGTTAATATCCGCAGTTTCATCTACGTAGCAATTCAATTCCCAGCCATAACTGTCCGGCGTGAAATAGACGCTGTTGGGCACATATACGGTAGGCATTCCGCCTCCGCTCATGGCAGTCAGTACGCTGTCTGCCTCTTTATAGACACCCACAACAGTAAATTCTTCTCTGCCGTCATTGTCAATAATCTCCATGGTGCGGCCCAAAGCGTTGACAGTGCCGAAATAGTTTTCTGCAATTTTTTTCTCAATCACCAGGCTGTGCCGCTTTGCCTCCACATCGCCCTGGTCTATCATACGACCGTAGAGCAGCTCCATAGGCTGTACCTGATCATAACCGGCGTCGACAGCATAGACATACACCTGTTCCTGCTGCCGTTTGCCATTGGACAAGGTTTTTCGATCCTGACAATAGGTATCAATATAAGGCACCCGATCGCCAAAGGCATCCTTCACCTGGTCCACATCATCCTGGGTAAACAGATCTTCATTGGTATACACACCATCTGCGGCCATAGTATAAAAAATCACACGGTTAATCCCCACGTTTTCATACTCTTTCGCGATGACGGAGCGCATGGTATCACCGATGGACACAATAGCAATCACTGAGCCAATGCCGATGATAATGCCCAGCATCGTCAGAATAGAGCGCATCTTATTGCTGCGGATAGCTGACAGAGCCAGCTTGATATTTTCCAGAAAAAGCATCATGATTACTTCTCCACCTTTCTGTCATCAACCAACTGCCCATCTTCAAACCACAACACCCGATCGGTAAAGGCTGCCACATCATCTTCATGGGTGACGATAATCACCGTGACGCCTTCACGATTCAGCTGGGTGAACAGCTCCATAATCTCGATGGTGGATGTCGAATCCAGATTGCCAGTGGGTTCATCGGCCAAAAGAATCGGCGGCTCATTGGCCAGTGCCCGAGCGATGGCCACACGCTGCTTCTGACCGCCGGACAGTTCATTGGGCATGTGCTCCAACCGCTGACCCAAGCCCACTTTTTCCAACAGCATTTTCGCCCGCTCCACACGAGCCTTTCCCGGCACGCGGCCATAAATCATGGGCAACTCGACGTTTTTTAAGGTGGAGGTGCGGGGAATCAGATTAAATGCCTGAAACACAAAACCAATCTTTTGATTGCGTACATCGGACAGCGCATCATTGCTCTGCTGAGAGATGTCGATGCCGTCCAGCAGATAGGTGCCGCTGCTTGGTCTGTCCAAACATCCTAGGATATTCATCAGCGTTGATTTTCCCGAGCCGGAATGGCCCATAATGGCTACAAATTCTCCTCGCTCGATGGTCAGATTGATATTTTTCAACGCATGCACCTGCACTGCGCCAGAATCATAGATTTTATTCAAATCCGTAATGCGGATCAATTCTTCCATAGTCATTCTCCTATCCGCTTATATCACACTTACACTAACCAGCGTGCCGTCAGTCAGGTCTTCCCCATTCAGTACCAGTTGATCTCCTTCCTGGATATCGTCGCCGATAATCTGAATCAACAAGTCCGTTTCCAGACCCAGCTTCACTGCCACCGTTTCTATGGTATTGTCCTCTTTCACGCGGCGCACGATGCCAGTACCGTCGCCATTATCCTGCACAGCCTCAATGGGCACTGCCAACGCACCTTCCACCGCGTCAATGATAATTTCCGCTTTCGCATTCACACCGGCAATGAGATTTTCATTATTTTCTGTCAATCGAATCACCGTAGGAATAACCCGTTCTGCGGCGCTGCCCTCTTTCAGCTCACCGGTAGGGGAAATACGCTCCACCACGCCGCTGACTTTCTCGCCTTTCAAAATATCCGCGGAAATCTCCACGTTCTGTCCTGGCATAATATCGGCAATATCATACTCACTGACACTGACCTGCATTTGCAGCTGCTGTAAATTTTCTACCACAAACATTGGCTTTTTGTCATCTGTCTCATCGGCAAAGCGCCCCACATTAATATTGACCCGTGTGACCGTGCCATCAATGGGACTGATTATCTTTCCGTCGGACAAACTCTCCTGCTTTCGCGCCAGAGTATTTCTGGCAGCCTCCACATTTTCCAGCTCATAGGCATCACCCAACACCTTGCCGTTTTGCACACGATAACCCTTAATAGCTGCTTCCGCCTCTAACAGAGCCGACTGGGATTTTTCATTTTCCTCTGCGGAAATACCGCCCACCTCAAACAGCGCAGCATTGCGCTCTGCATCCTTTTGCGCATTTTGCAAATTCTGTACCGCTTGTTCATACGCCAACTGCTTGCTGCGCATGCTATCCTCATATTGAGCCTGTGCCAATGCCAGCGCATCCTGTGCAGAGCCGATTTCATCCGCCATAGCCTCGCTATCCAGCACCGCCAAAATCTGCCCTTTGATGACTCTATCGCCCTCTTTAACATTGATAGCAGTCACTTCATAATGAAGATTGCTCACAATCTCCACCGTCTCCGTGCCCTCCAACGGCGCTTTCAGGATAATAGAATCCCGCAAATCCTGCTTTGCCACCGTAGCGACATTCACCGGCATGCCGCTTTCTCCACCACCTCGCAGCAATTGAAAGCCTCCTACTGCCAATACCACAATCACTACGCCGGCAATGATTTTTTTCTTAGAAAAGAACTTTTTCTTTTTTTCACTCATAAGTCCAACCCATCCTTCTTGTTTCGTCAATAGAAAAAATTTCCCTATAGTCATTGTAGCAGTGTCAGCTTACATTTAGCTTACGCTCAAAGAAAAGATTCCGCAGTCGCTTTTGAAATAGTGGATGGGGCAGTGCAATTTTTTTCCCACAAACTAACTGAAAGACAAAAATATCGCCGGTCATTTCAAATTCGACCGACGATATTTTTATTGTCCTACAGAAAATATTTTTCCGTAATCACCGCATCATAGGATTTAATCTTTACATGCATACCTTCTTTTACAGCATCTTTTTTGGCCAGAATATAGCCAACACATTTTTCCTGCACATAGCTGTAATTAAATTTGGACACACGACCGATTTCTTCATCATCTACATACACCGGCGCTCCTGGACCACCCAAATCTTTTCCGTTGATGCGCACATCAGACTCTTCCATCGTGAAGCCCACCATTTCTCGGAGTGCTCCCTGTTCTTTAATTTGTAGCAAAGCTTCTTTTCCGATAAATTCCTTTTCCCAGCCGATGCCCCGTTCCAAGCCAACCTCTAGTGGATTGGTATGCATTAAGTCACGCATATAATAAAAACCAGCTTCTGTCGGCAACGTCCAAGCCATAATCTGAAATTCCGTTATCTCCACCGCATGTAGGGGTTCCCCATACTGGCGCAATTTGTTTTCTAAAAATTGACACTGATTGGATGGAATATAAATTTCATAGCCCAACTTTTCGCCGGTAAAACCAGCGCGATTAATCTTAACTGGCACATCCTCAATCCAATTATCACAAATACTAAAGAACTTTAACTCATCAATTGCGTCTCTCACAAGAGCATTTACCAAAGCTCGGGAATTAGGACCTTGAACCGCATACATATGATATTGCTTCGTTACGTCTTCCATTTCAACGCAAAAACTGTTTTTATGCTGCGTTAGCCATGTTAACATATTTGCCGCAAATAAAGTTGAAATCCAGAATTTTTCCTCTTCTAAACGAATAACCACCACATCATCTATAATTTCCGCCTGCTCATTGAGCATAGTCGTATACCGTTCTCTGCCAACCTTTAATGTTGCAATCGGATTTGCAAAAATCAAATCCAGAAATACTGCTGCATCTTTTCCTTTCACCTCAATCAATTGATGGGTCCATAAATACCAACCAACTGTCGTGCGTACAGCCATATGCTCTCTGCGCTTGCTTTCATCATATTTATATACATTTTTCGCATACATTCCCATAACCCCCTTTTTGCAAGCTTTTATCAGCAGTATTTATCAATCTTTTTGGCGATCTTAATACGCAGCTTGTCTTTTTCCACACCGTTAGGTTCTTCCCATAAACTCCACATTGCATTCACCAGCGTTTTGGTCATTCCATACCAAAATGCAATATATCCGTCTACCTGTTTTGGCATACGATTGGCTAAAGCATTGCGGTCAATCACATAAATGACCTCTTCCTGATTGAAAGCCTCAATTTCATAAGGAACTCGCATACATTGCAGCACGATTTCAATATGAGCACCCATAACCCTGCCGTCCTCAACGTCTTTCGGCACACCCAGCCAGTTCTGCAATCCTTCTTTGGCATAAAATTCACCAAATGCTGCTTTACCCGCTGCTTCACACACACATTTCAATACATGATCCACAAATACTTCATTTAAAGTAGCATTCGCTATCAAATCATCAATTGTAGGGAAAATGTAGGTTGCGCCCGTAGACTGATACACCATGGGATAGGCACTGGTAGAGTCGCATTCCATACAGGTGCCATTACAGAATGTATAATTGCATTCTGCGCGGAACATCTGGGACTCTTTCAAACATTCCTCCTCTGGTGTAAATTTGATTTGCTCTGCCGTTGCTACCGGACCAAAACATTCCCACTGTTCATGATTCGGCATGGGATATTTCTCTCGGCTTTCTGCTACAATACGGCAATGTAAATCACCACAGCCCTTTGCCTCTACCATATGATATTCAATCCTCGGTCCAGGCTGTAAATACTCCGCTTCAGCATCCGCAACCCCCTGCAGCGACTGTGTCGTCGCGCGGCACAGTTCCGAACCTACAATATCCCAGGGACAATCATCTAACTCTTTTTCTGCACGGTAAGTGCCTAAATCATTCACTCTCCCATACATCATCAGTTGGTCATCACCAGAATCGCCATTTAAAGCACCAACGAAGTTTCCCCGACAAAAAGGATGAATGTGATGTTCTTCCATAGCCATTGGCCCTACGATCTGAGAAAACGGTACATATAACCGTTTATAAGCATTGGCACACAGTGCTTTACTACGCTCCACATAATCGGGCACCAAAATCCGAAATGCTTGCATCACTGCGGCACTAAATACCGCGCCATAGCGGCAGACATAATGTACCGCATCATGGTACGACACCAACTTTTCCCACGGTGATTTTACTGCAGCATGATTCGGCAATGCACCAGCGCCAATCTCCCGCGGAAGTCTCTCATCAATTTTCTTTTTCATAAAAATCCCTCCTTTTATAGTTCCTGCATGAAACTGGTTTGTCATTGCAGGATTATTAATTATTCTAATCACACTATATATAATTTTTTATACTTTTTCTAGTTGCTATTTCCTACTACCTCTCCAATTTTTAGTTCATACTAGCTACTACCGCAATATAGCATATCTTTCATAAAATATCTGTTTTTTACTTGACTACGCATATAAAAAGCGGAGATGCAACAGGTTAAAAATTTCCTGCTGCATCTCCGCTCCGTTTCATGTTTCTGGGAAAGACATCAACCTATCTTAGCATTACTGTTTCCCTTAAAATTCTTCTGCAAAAATCTGATATACTGGCGCACCTTCACAATCAGCCGGCATTCTAGTGCCTAATAATGCACAGCAAGTTGCTGCCAAGTCCACCTGACGAATCACACGGTTTGTTTCATATCCTTCCTTCAATCCCGGACCTGCTGCAATAAAGATTGGAGAAGATGAGGTATCGCAAGCACCGTAGGCTGTGGACAAGGAATCACAGTGGTCATAGTTATAACCTTCTGTTACCCAAAAGCAAATGTCGCCAGCTGTTGGACCGCCATAACCTAGTAACACAGCATCTTTATTGCGTACTGCTAATGCAATTACACGCTTGCCAGTCTCTGGACTTCTATAGCCATACAAATCCGTCATAATCTGTTCTTCTAATTCATATTGATCAGCCGGGTCTACAATCCCATTTTTTTCTCTCCCCTTCAGGTTGATGAAAATATCATTCCCCTGAGAAGCGACTGCTCTAGTTTTGCTCCAGTCTATTTTCTTTGTATCATTTCCGTGTTCATCTTTCAGCAAGACCGTATAGCCCAGTTCCTTCATCAAGCCAGTATTAATCCCACACATATCACCAATAGCTGGCGGCATATGATACGGCGCAACCTGCGCATGGTCGGAAGTCACCATAATGGTCCAACCTTCCTCCATATAATGCAGCATACTTCCCAAATAGCGGTCACACTGTTGATATAGTCTTTCCATCCAGCTCTCATATACAGACTGATCATACTTATTAAATCCAAGCCCATGCATATAGCGGATGAAAGTATGTTCCACAAAATCCACAGAATGTAAATGGCTGAAAATAACTTCAATGCCTTCTGTCTCAATCATATAGTCAAATACTTTGATATACCAATCGACTACATTGTCCCATACCTCAATCATCGCCGTCTGGGTATCAATATCCTGAATATAAATCTGAGACTGCGGCGGGAATGGCCCAACATTTTCAAACAATTCCTTTGCCAGACGTTTTGGATGCAGTACTGTATCGCATTCGGTGTCCATCGCTGCAGACAAATACAATTTCAGTTCAGAGCCGTCCTCTTTCAGTGTCATCAGCTTGTAATGACGGGTCGCACGATAGGTTTTTTCATCTTCAATCACATCATCAATGATATTGTAGATCATCTTTCCTACCGGCAATGTTGCCATCGGCACAGTCTCTTTTTTGCTCTTATACACCTGTACGGTATCATAAATACCGTCTTTATTTTTAATAATCAAGCCTAAACGACGAATCAAACCACCGCAGATCAAAATTTGGAACTCTTTAGCGCCTTCCGGTGCGTTGGCCCAGCCTGTTGCCGGTTTGATAGGAGAAATACAGTTGTTCAAATTCTGTGGGAAGTCTCCTGCCCGTGTGCCAAAACCTTCGCTGTCATTTGTAATGACATTAACCGTTTCCATGCCACTGGCATCAATCTGCTCCATCAATTCTTTATTGCCTGCCATAGCCACCTGCATTTTCATTCCTTTGGCAGTATCATTGGCCGTCAAAGTTTCCTCCGGCAGTTTATTGATTACGCAAGGCGCTACTGCGTCTGCTACTTTCCGTGCTACAAATGTTGCCGTTTCAAATTTTTCACTGGCACCAACAAACAACTCTGTATCGACCTGCATTGCAGCAGAACCGACAGAGCCCGGTGCAGAACCATCAATGACAAATAACTCTTCTCTGTCACTGGTTGGAGGCCAAGCGCCGCCCGGCCAATGCATCACCAAGGTTTTCTTGCCAGCTTCTACAAAGCAATTCCAAACCGGTTCTGCCGTTACAATACGAGAGTCTACATTGTAGTCATAACGATGGATTTTTCCCGGAATGGTACGTCCAAACTGGGTAATCCCGTGAATATAAGGATTGCAGCCATAGCCTAATGTAGTCCACTGCGGCGGTGTCACAGTCGGCTGTGCGCCTAGCATCACCAAATCATGACGCTGTGCACCTTTTTCGATCAATTTTTTGAAATTGGGTAGCAATCCTGCATCTACATACTTCCGTGTCAAACGTGGGTCTAAGCCATCAACGCCCAGAACCATAAGCTTTTCTGTTCTTGCCTTTCTGTCCATAAAGAACACTCCTTTTTGATTAATATTTTAAATTGACGCTTTGCCGGTAAAAGCTTTTTTCTGCCGACAGAATCATCTCAATTTAACAAAGAAAGTTGACAAATAAAGAAACGTTATTAGAATAGGAGACTGCTCAACGGAACAATGATAACCAACATAAGAATGACACTGAATAAACACGTAACTGTTGCCCATTTATAAACTGCTGTTGGGGTTACACCCGGATGGGAGTGAATAAAAGCACCTATTACAGAAGATGCCGGCGTTACGATGCCTATTAAGGAGAGCATTGTTACCATTAACACTGCTGCTGGCATATTGAACACAACACCGTTATTAAACATCATACAGATGATATTCAGCATGATAAAACACACTGCCATATTGTTTGCTACATTTGTCAGGAAAATTGTCACAATACATAGAACCGCCAGGAAACCGATATTCCCCAATTTGGCCATGATTGGTGTGATTGCGGTTGCACAGAATATGCTGATTCCAGTCCCTTCCGATGTCATCACATTGGAAACTAAAATCGCAATGGCAAATAAGATAGTTAAATCCCAAAAATAATTAGCAGCTGCTTCCTTCATGTCCAACAGTGGCTTTCCATCCACCTTTACCAATAAATAGAACACCATTAAGACACTCATCAATCCCGCCGATGTGACTCTCGTGTTAAACTGACCGAATATGCTTTCTGCTGGCAGGAAAGACAGCGTGACTGCACAGAGGATAAATACCAACATACCACCTAAAACCAACTTTTGTCGTTTGTCCAAGCCATTTTCAAATTCTTTGTTCATTTCCGCAAAGTCTGCGTTTTGTAATTTGCTGAAATCGCACCCACACAGCTTCATTAAAAATGGGAAGCAAACATCGAACATAACGACAAAGGCCAACATACAAACGAACCAAGCTCCCGAAGGAAAAGCATATCCAGTGCTTGCTGTAACCGTCGCTGCTGTCATAAGTCCCCATCCCAGGAAAGGAAACATGCCAATGGTCAGATTACATGCTGTTAAAATTCCAACTACAGACATCACAACAAATTTATCACCTTTTTTATATCCCAGTGATTCAAACAGCTGCGCTGTCAACGGAATTAAAATAATGGCTGTTACCACAGAGCCGGCTAAAAATCCCATCAAACTGGAAATCAAAAACAGGGCTGTAATGATGACCAACGGTCTTCCCTTTAGCAAATTCATATTCAATAGCTTGGCAATAATTAACTTGGAACTATTCGACTGTCCAATTGCCGAACAAGCTAGTGTGCCTACAATCAGCATAAATAGATTAGCATTTCCCCAGGAGCCAACCGCAACCTGGGTGAAAGTCCCATAATCAGTAAAGGCAAGCGCTACCATGCCCAACAAGCTCGGCCACAGCATACCGCAAAATGTCCAGCCATAAACCAGACCTAAAAAAATTCCCAGTACCGCCATCCCATAAGGCGTAATCGGCGCCGGCGCCGGAATCAGTCGAAACAAAAACATACATGCTAAAATAACAACTAAATGAACTATTGTGAGATCTTTCTTTTTCGTTTCAGTGCTCATGTCATCTTCCTCTCTTAATGATTTCAATCATAAATTTCATCTTTATTTTTGCATTATTTTCAAAATAAACAATTTTTTAAAAAACCATTCCGCCGATAATAAATGTTGCTAACGAAATCACTACAAAATAGCAGAGAATAACAGGCATAATTTTGTAAACCGCCTTTGGCGTGCACATCTCACAGCCATGTAACATGGCACCCGGCATGGAAGAAGCCGGTGTCAAAAATGCCAATACGGAAAATGTAGAGATAATCATCGTTGCAGCCAAAATATCCACCGGAAATCCATTCAAATACATCGCCGCCACTAAATTCATCATAATATAACAAATTGCAATATTATTCGCCACATTAGTTAAAATGATTGTCACGATGCCTAAGATCAGCAAAAAGGTAATCGGATTTTTTCCTGCAAAGAACGGCGTAATCAGAGAGGCTAGCCAACCACTGATACCTGTTTCCTGACTGGTCAGCACCGAGGAGAGCAGTAAAGCCACAGCTACTAAAAATAACATATCCCAGGTAAACATTTTGCTGGCTTCCCGCAAATCCAATATGGGTTTGCCATCTATCTTAATCACCGTCATGGCAATCCAGAAAAGAACCATCATCCCAGCTACACCAATCTGACTGTAATAGGTGTACAGCACGCCCAGTTTTTCTCCAGCAATACTTCCGACAATAACCACCGTCAGAAAAATTCCCATCGCAATCAATACAATTTTCTGAGCTAAATCTAATTTTTGATTTTTATTCACACCAAAAGCTTCTGAAATATTTACATTGGCCAAACGATTAAAATCGCAGCCACACAGTTTCATAAAAAATGGATAACTGACAACAAAAACGATATATAACAACAGCATGATAATCATATAAGCACCATAGGAAATCACCGTCTGTGTAAGCTGCATCATTGTACCAGCTGTCATCAGACCCCAGCCAACAAAGGGACGGAAGCACATTCCTAACTGAATTGCAGCCATAAAGCCTGTTAGAAACATAACGCAAAATCGATCGCCCACTGGATACCCGCATTTTTTTAGCATGCTCACAATGATTGGGAAAATACCAAAATAAAATACCATTTGTCCGCCGAAGCTATTAATTAACAACGTAGCAGCCAATATTATCATAACCGTATACATGGGGCTCTTTTGCGCAATCTTGCTGCCCATAATTTTCGCCATAATAACGTCCGCAGCTTTGCTCTGCATCAAGGCCATAAACGCCAGAGAACCAACCATCATCATAAACACTGTGGAATTATTCATTACACTTAGCGCAACCGCTTCCACTGTACCGTACCCAGCAAATGCCAGGCCAAATATTCCTAAAAGACTGGGCCATAATATGCCGATGAAACTCCAGCCATACACCAGTGCAAGGAATACACCTAATACCGCCATACCATACTCTGTCACAGCTCCTGGTGCCGGTACATAACGAAATCCGAACATCACAAGACACATCATCACTGTATGCAGAATGGTCTTTCCATTCACATCCAACTTTCCTTTTTTTACCTCTGTTGATAGTTCTGTCATAAATTTTCCCTCCCTAGACTCAAACGGTTTCTAATGTTGTGAACTCGCTATAGAAATGGCTTCCCCCCCTTTCTTTCCTTTGTGGCATTTACAGCACATGCCATAAATGCCCATGATAAGCTAAACTATGAATCGCCTTTTCCTTGCCCGTCTCCTTCACTTGCTCCAACCATACATCATACTCTTCTGCGGGAACGACTGATGGCAATTCTCGCAATTGCGCTACAATGCTAAAAAATTCCTGATTATAATATTTTTCTAATAGCTCTCGAAACGTGTCTTTACTGGTATCCAAATCCGCATAAGTGCCAGCGTAATAGTCCTGATGCAGAATTGGCGTCACAATCTTGCCTTCGGTAATCATGCGGTTACGCTGTTCGATTACTTTTGTCTCAAAGGCATTACGCACATATTGCAGCCGGCCGTGGTTCTCATAAGCAAAACCGCTGTAACTGCGCCTATAGTAGTTGTACTCCAAAATATCCTCTTCCATTTTGCGATATTCATCGGCCAACCAATTCATCCAATATGCATAGCCCTCTTTTGTCAGATGCTTCATCGTCAGCGCTTCGAGCACCAATCCCCGAAAGACTTCCAAAGCTACTCGATCAAAGGTATTTTCCACCTCTGCTTTTACCGTCAACAAAATTGACATCGCCTGATTATCTGCAGGATAAACTGACAACTTCTCCATTGCAGTAAAATAAATTTTCGGATAATCCTGCTGCAACAACCGCGCAGTATGTTTTTTAAATTGCTGTCGAATGTCATCCCGCATTCCCGCTGGCACATTACATCGCATCACAAAATATTTGGCCGGTGTTGGATAAATATTGTTCAAAATGCAATTCGCCATGAATTTGTTCATCGACCGCTCCGTACTGCTGATGTAATATTTTATCTTTCCCTGCTCAATGTAAGCTGTCCCATAGCAGGCAAACTCTTCTTCCATAAAACCACTGTTGATTAATTCCCTTGATTGCGCCGTCGCAATCGCATCATGGTCTAAATCCTGCAGCAATAAATCTTGTTCCACTTCTTCCATGAGCATCGTGCACCACTCCTTCCTTTTGTTTTTTATCAATAAGTAGCTGTGGAAGCCGGAGAAGCAGCTGGCCAAATGCAAGCGCCACTTACCGCAATCGTTTGACCACTAATAAAAGCTGCCGCATCGCTAGCTAAGAAAATAAACGTATTGATTAATTCATCTGGATGGCACATAAATCGACCCATTGGAGCAAAATTCCCTGCCAAAACAGCAGCCTGTGCCATTTTTTGCAAAGCAGCCTCATCCATACCTACAGGTGCCTGTGTGATTTCATTGCCATCAAAATCTACTGTTTTGATTCCAGCAGGCGCTACTGCATTTACACGAATATTTTTAGGTCCTAATTCTCTTGCCATGCCCAACGTTAATCCTTCTACTGCAAATTTGGAAGCGGTATAGCCAATATTGCGCATCGCCCCATCAATTCCTGCCATAGAACTCGTATTGAGAATGGCACCGCCGCCTTGCGCAGCAATTGTTTTGGAAATAATCTGACTTGTCAAAAATGTACCTGTTACATTTACATCAAATACCTTCTGGAATAAATCTTTTGGATAACCATCAAAAGTTTGAGCCGGATATAGTCCAGCATTGTTTACTAAAATATCAATGCCGCCCCAATCTGCAACAATATCCTGCACCATAGCCTCCAAATCCTCTTCGCTACTCAAATTCGGCCGAAATCCCTTGACCTGATATGATGCATTTAAGACCTGCAATTTTTCTACGGCTTCCTTATATTCTTCATGTGGTGCACAACAGATTGCCACCTTTGCGCCGCATTCCAAAAAACGGCGTGCCATCAATAAACCTAAACCTCTGTTAGCGCCTGTAATAACCGCTCTCTTATCTTTTAAAATTTCACCAAAATAAGGATGCATGTTCAATCTCCTCCTCACAAAATTTCTTTAATATTTGACTCCATATGAATATCTACATAGAAATGATTTTCTGCCTGTACAACTTTCACTGGATAATTTAAAAATTCACTCATCTTTTCATCAGTAAATAATTCTGCCGAATATCCTTGCGCATATATCTTGCCGTTTTTCAGCAACAAACATTTATCAAACAGATTTAAAATCTCTTCTGTATAGTGAGTTACATAAATGATTGTCATATCTGGATTTTCCGCTAAAGCCTTCACTGTAGCCAGCATATATTCTCTGGCAAACACATCCAGACCCGTTCCAGGTTCATCCAAAATCAACATTTGAGGATTGCTGATGAGTGCACGAGCAATGAGCACATTTTGTCGTTCCCCTTTGGAAAGCAAATCAAAGGTACGATGCATTTTTGATTCTAATCCCAGTTCAACTAGCAGCCGATTTGCTCGTTTGATGTCGTCGTTGCTCACGTCCCACAGTTTTCCCAGCTTACCATTTACACCAGATAGTACAATGTTCATCACGCTCTCACGTTGATAATATTTATCAAAGAAAGAGCTACTGATCCAACCTACTTTTTTGCGTTTTTCTATAATATTTGCTTCCGTGTAAGGCTCTCCGAATACCTCAACCGTCCCTTCTGTATAACCGCGAAAGCCTGCAATGATGCTGAGCAAAGTGGTTTTTCCCGAACCGTTCAAACCAAATACAACCCAGTGCTCTCCTTTTTTCACAGTCCAATCGACATTGCTCAGCAACGCATTATTGCCTGCCAGGCAGGTTACATCCCGTAACTTTATAACATCCTCCATTATGCTGCCCCCTTACTGTAACTTATCATCTTCTATCAACAGGGCTTCACCTAACAGCTCACTTTTCAAATCCAATGGAATCACAAATCCGTTCTCCGTCAACAGTCCCATATTACGGCAGCCCCATTCGATAATCTCGCTGACCTTGGCAATATTCATCTCCCGCTTACGAATGTTATTATCCAAATCCTTATAATAGTCAAAGCTCAACTCATCCACAAAATATTCTGCGACTTCATAAATTTCCGGTTCCACGCCATATTCAATACGTTTGCAGTGACTGCAATATACCTCCAGCTTAGACACCTCATAACTGCTGTATGTGACTTTTCTCAGCTCCAAATCTCCACCACAGTAACTGCAACTGCAACGGCTCACCCGTTTTCTCAATCGCTCCGTTTCTACTCGCTCCTGGGTTTCGTCCATTCTGAAATTCAGCCATTTATCCTTTTCTTCACCCATGCTCAACCCCTCTTTCCTTTTTCTCTGGTTTCATTGTAACTTTCAAATATACGCTATGCTTAGTCCCAATCTGCTACTATAGAGTGAATTTATAGTAGTAAAAAACTACTATCTAATTTTTTCTATAAAAGAAAGCAGCCCGCAAAATTTGCGAAGCTGCTTTTTTATTGCTCTACTCAAAATCTTGTAAAAAATAGTCGTTTTCAGCCAGCCTATTCTCCATACAAAAAGCAACCTCAATAAACAAGGGCATCGCTGCCGCAAGTCCATTAAGGTTGCTTTTTTACTGCAAAATTTCTTTCGCTGTCTTATTGTTTTACACTTTTTAATTATTGTAGTACAGATTATCCGACGGATATACCGCATCACAAGTGACATCAATGCCCAACTTGCGCAGGCATTCTTCGTCACTGCGGTTTAAGATCGTGGTAGAATGCGCCTGACAGCCCTGGAAGTTACCCAAATGCTCCAAGCAAGCTTGGGCCATAGGATTTGTGGCTGCGCAAATCGTCAATGCAATCAGCATTTCCTCACAATTCAATGCAGGACTCTGACTGCCTAAAGTTTCCGATTTTAATTTGCGGATAGGTTCCAGCACTACCGGTGAAATGAGGTGAATTTCATCGGCAACATGAGCCATTTCCTTTACACCATTAATCATAGCAGCAGCAGTTGCCGTCATCAGGTCAGAGCTTTTTCCTGTCACGGTTACGCCGTTTTCCAATTCAATGGCTACAGCAGAGCAGGCATGATTCTTCTCGTTCTGCCCTTTCTGCGCCAACCGCCGTTCCATCTCTGCGGCGGCCAAAATAGCTGGTTCCACTACTTTGCGGTCTTTGGGCTGTAAGCCCAACTCTTCCATAATCAATTGTACTCTGTCAAAGGTAGCTTTATCTACATAGCCTTTCTTATATTCGCAGCCGGTCTTGAAATAACGGCGAATCACTTCCTGTTTGGATGCTTCCCGCACCACTTCATCGTCCACAATGCCAAAGCCTACTCGGTTGACGCCCATATCGGTAGGAGATTTATACATGGATTCCTGTCCTGTAATTTTTTCGATAATTCGTTTTAACAAGGGAAATGCTTCAATATCACGGTTATAATTTACCGCTACTTCTCCGTAAGCATCCATGTGGAAGGAGTCTATCATATTTACATCCTTGAGGTCAGCGGTCGCTGCTTCATAAGCGATATTCAGCGGATGCTTCAACGGCACATTCCACACCGGAAAGGTTTCAAATTTGGAGTATCCTGCTACACGTCCCCGCGTATATTCGTGATACAGCTGACTGAGGCAAGTAGCCAATTTACCGCTACCAGGCCCTGGCGCTGTAACAACTACAATAGGCTTGTTTGTTTCAATATAAGGATTTTTCCCATATCCTTCTTCGCTGACAATGGTATTCACATCCACAGGATAGCCTTTTGTCGCCTGGTGCTGGTATACTTTAATCCCCCGCCGTTCCAGCTTATTAATAAAAATCTGCGCTGCCGGCTGCTGCTCATAGCGAGTAATCACCACACTGTTTACTTCTAATTCCCAGGCGCGTAAATCGTCAATCAGACGTAGCACATCCATGTCATAGGTGATTCCGAAGTCACCGCGAATTTTGTTGCGCTCAATATCGCCGGCATATACACAAATGATGATTTCTACTTGGTCTTTCAGGCTGTGCAGCAGCTTAATCTTTGCATCTTCATCAAAACCCGGCAGTACTCGCTTGGCATGATAGTCGCCCAACAGCTTTCCTCCGAACTCCAAATATAATTTGTCATAATGATTTACCCGTTCCAGAATATATTTTGACTGTTCCTCCAAATATTTCTTGGCATCAAATCCTGCTTTCATAGCCTTCCTAAACTCCCTCCATGATTCCTATTTCTACATTTTTGTCTAATCTTTTCACAGTTCTTTATATTATAACAATTTTTGCGAGAAAAAAAAAGTGGACAACTGTTTTTTTCCGCGTTCATCTCAAAAAAATATACCGAAATAAAAAGGCATCACGATATAGAGCAAAAAACACCCTTACTCCTCGTGATACCCACAAAAAATGACTGCAGAGCTTTTTAGACCCCGCAGCCAGATTTCTTATTCTTCTTCAAATAAATCCTCTACCGCTTCTTTCATTTTTCCGAAGAACCCTTTGTTCTTTTTAGCTTCTTCGCTTTTTTCCTCTTTTTTTTTACTCTCATCTATGTGAATTTTGTTGGCACTGTCGGCCTCTGATTCCGCTGTCTTAAAGGTTGCATTGAGTTTTTGCAGCAAATCACGCTGCTCTGTTGTGAGATTTTTCGGCGTCACAACTTTTATCGTTACATATTGGTCGCCCTTGCCGTATCCTTTAATATTTTTTACGCCTTTGCCCTTCATGCGGAATTTTGCGCCGCTTTGCACGCCAGCAGGAATGGTCAACGTGACATTTCCTTCTAATGTCTGTACTTGAATATCAGCACCTAAAGCAGCCTGCGCAATGTTGATTTCTCGTTCCATATAAATGTCATCTTCATTGCGGACAAAAATCGGATGGCTGCGCACGTTGATATAAATATACAGATCACCGTTAGGACCGCCCTGCTCGCCTGCTTCCCCTTCGCCGCTCATGCGTAAACGGGAGCCGACATCGACACCGGCTGGCACTTTAATTTCAATTTTCTTATTAATACGTTTTTTCCCTTTACCATTGCATTCAGGGCAAGGATCCTTAATCACAGTCCCTTTCCCGCCGCATTCAGGACAAACTTTCGCCGTCTGAATTTGTCCAAAAGGCGTTTTCTGCATGGTATAAATCTGACCTGTTCCATTGCAGCGGCTACAAGTAGTGGGACTGGTGCCTGGTTTTGCTCCACTGCCGTGACAGGTACTGCAGCTTTCCCATTTAGGCAATGTAATGGTCTTTTCTGTGCCGAACACAGCCTCTTCGAAATCAATGGTTAAATCATATCGTAAATCGGCACCTTTGCGCGGCCCTCTTTGCTGCTGGCCACCGCCGAAACCGCCGCCGAAAAACATATCGAAAATATCGTTCATGCCGCCAAAATCCTGACCGCCGCCAAAGCCTCCAAATCCGCCAGCTCCGCCAAATCCACCTGCTGGACCATCAGGACCAAAACGGTCATACTGTTCCCTTTTTCCGGCATCGGACAAGGTTTCATAAGCTTCATTGATTTCTTTAAATTTCTCCTCTGCTTCTTTATCTCCGGGGTTTACATCAGGATGATATTTTCTGGCCAGTTTTCGGTAGGCTTTTTTTAGTTCATCATCGCTGGCTGTCTTTTCCACACCCAGCACTTCATAATAATCGCGCTTTGCCACTCTGGTCCTCCTCTTTCCCTTTGCACAGAAAAGCGCCTTTGAAACAGCCTTCCTTTACAAGTACAGGCTGTTTCATTGCGCTTTTTCCGGCAGTGATACGATCTTTATAGGATGTCGTGTTTATACTTCTTTGTATTCTGCGTCATATACGCCGTCTTCCTGAGGACCACTCTGTCCTTGTGATTCAGCGCCGCCTTGGGCCTGCTGTGCTGCCTGTGCAGCTGCATACATTTTTTCTGTCATTTTATACAGAACTTCCTGCAATGCTTCAGTTTTCGCTTTGATTTCAGCGGTGTCGTTGCCTTCCAGAGCTTTCTTCAATTCGTCTTTTGCTTTATTGATATCGGCTACTTCCGCAGCGTCTGCTTTATCACCCATGTCTTTCAAGGTTTTTTCTACCTGGAATACCATGGCGTCAGCGTTGTTGCGGATGTCTACTTCTTCTTTCCGTTTTTTATCCGCTTCTGCGTTCATTTCTGCATCTTTAATCATTTTATCAATTTCTTCATCGGACAAGCCACTGCTGGATTTGATGGTAATCCGCTGTTCTTTGCCGGTGCCCAAATCTTTGGCAGATACGTTTACAATCCCGTTGGCATCGATATCGAATTTTACTTCAATCTGAGGGATTCCACGAGGAGCTGGCGGAATATCCATCAAAGTGAAACGGCCCAAGGTTTTGTTGTACTGTGCCATTTCCCGTTCGCCCTGCAGTACATGAATATCGGTAGATGTCTGGTTGTCGGCAGCAGTGGTAAATACCTGCTGACGGGATACTGGAATGGTGGTGTTGCGTTCTACAATCTTTGTAAACACGCCGCCCAATGTTTCAATCCCTAAGGACAACGGGGTTACGTCCAGCAAAACAACGTCTTTTACTTCGCCGACTAACACACCGCCCTGAATTGCAGCACCGATTGCCACGCATTCATCTGGGTTAATGCCTTTGAATGGTTCTTTGCCCAGCAGATTTTTGATTGCTTCCTGTACAGCAGGAATACGGCTGGAGCCACCGACCAAAATAACTTTATTGATATCGTTCGCAGACAATCCTGCATCCTTCAAAGCCTGACGGGTCGGGCCCATGGTTTTCTCTACCAAATCAGCAGTCAATTCGTTGAATTTTGCTCTGGTCAGGGTCAAATCCAAATGCTGTGGGCCGCTTTCATTCATGGTGATAAATGGCAGGTTAATATTAGATGTTGTCACGTTGGAAAGTTCAATTTTTGCCTTTTCTGCTGCTTCTTTCAAACGCTGCATTGCAGTTTTATCGTTGGACAAATCAATTCCTGTCTGTTTCTTGAATTCTACCAGCATCCAGTCGATAACCTTTTCATCAAAGTCGTCACCGCCTAAACGGTTATTACCACTGGTTGCTTTTACTTCGAAAATGCCATCACCCAGTTCTAGGATAGATACATCGAATGTACCGCCGCCCAAGTCAAATACCAAAACTGTCTGGTCTTCGCCTTTATCCATCCCATAAGCCAGAGAAGCGGCTGTTGGTTCGTTGATAATCCGCAGCACGTTCAGGCCGGCAATCTTCCCTGCATCTTTGGTAGCCTGACGCTGACTGTCTGTGAAATAAGCCGGTACTGTGATAACAGCTTCAGATACAGACTCACCCAGATATGCTTCTGCATCTGCTTTCAACTTCTGCAGAATCATTGCAGAAATTTCCTGCGGTGTATAGGCTGTCCCTGCTACTGTCACTTTATAATCAGTACCCATATGACGTTTGATAGAGATTACGGTATTTTCCGGATTAGTGATAGCCTGACGTTTTGCAACCTGCCCTACCAGACGTTCCCCATTTTTGGAAATGCCCAATACAGACGGAGTTGTACGATTTCCTTCCGAGTTAGGAATTACGACAGGTTCGCCTCCTTCCATCACTGCCACACAAGAGTTTGTTGTTCCTAAGTCAATCCCAATTACTTTTCCCATTTTTTATTCCTCCTAAAATTTATACAACAATTCATTTACTGGACAGCGCATTTTTCTGCTGCGCTCCTATTTTGATACTTTTACCATAGACGGGCGAATCACCCGTTCTCTCAGCATATACCCGGCTCGCAATTCTTCTACAACCGTTTCTTCCGGCACGGTATCATCCTCTACCTGCATAATGGCTTCATGTAGATTCGGGTCGAAATGCTGCCCCACTGCTTCAATCTTGCTCATGCCGGCCTGCTCCAACACCTGCATCATCTGACGGTAAATCATTTCCACGCCTTTGATTACATTTTGCGTTTCAGCGCTTTCACCTGGGCTCTTCAATGCCAGCTGGAACGTATCTAGCACTGGCAACAGCTCTCCCATCAATTTTGCGTTGCTGTACTTGAGCAAGTCATCTTTTTCCAGAGCTGTACGACGTTTATAGTTTTCAAAATCCGCCGCAACCCGCAAAAATCTCTGATTCAAATCAGCCAACTCAGTGGCCAATTGCTCTGGATCTTTTACAATGGTTTCCTCTGTTTCCTCTTGCTCCGTTATATCTTCCTGCGCTTCTGTATTCACTTCCTCTTCCAGATCTTTCGTTTCCTGTTCTGTCATGCGCTCTGTCACACTCCTTTATTTACTATGATATCCCCATTATGTTGGTTGATATTCTTTTTTCTTCACAATAATATTTATCCGTAAAATGGCCTCTGCCACTTCCCCGGCAGTTTTCAGGCCGTGCAGCTTCACATACAAGGGATCAACGATGCCCGATATATACAAATCCTCTACCCGACCAGTATCACAGTTGATACTCAAATGATGATTCTGCTGTAGTTCTTGCGCTCTATTGACATCGCCGTGTTTTTCCAATGGGTTAAATCCAGCGTTGGCAATCATTTGCATGAAAGGCTTTTTCAACGCGGCTATGACGCAATCGGCACCGAAAACAGCCATACCAGACAATGCATTTTTATTTTGCTCCAGCTGTCTGGCCACTGCCAGCTCCGCAGCGCCGCCGCCAGCCACCAGTCCTTTTTGCAAAGCACTCTGCACGCTGGCTGCTGCATCTTTGGCAATGCGTTCTTTCTCACCAACCACTTCTCCGGTCGTCGCACCTACCAAAATGGTCGCCATCTTCTTTCCGTTACCACCTAGCACCTTTACTTGGGACAATTTCTCATTTCCTATTATATGCGTTGCCGTCCCGAACTGTTTCTGCAGTTCTTCAAGGGGTTTGCGCAATGCTGTGCGTTTCAATAGCTTTGCGCCGCAGTGCTCTGCCAAATCTGTCAGTTCTCTGTGGGGCACCCTGGCCACAACCAGGATTCCTGCTTCCTCTAATAGCTCTGCCGCAAGATCATCTACACCGCGGTCCACAAAGATCGCCTGCACACCAGAATGCACTAATTTTTTTATGTTATCTTTGAATTCTTCCTTCATCACCAGATGCTGCTGAAATCCACTCTCTGTAGCCAGCGCTATATTCCCTACTTCCTCCGGCTCTAGCGCATCGTCTAAAACCATCACGGAAATATTTCCTTCCAGCTCTAAAGGCATTTGGCGGCTCAGCCGTTCTTTTCCAATCAGCACACCATTCAACACTTCACTTTCTGCGCCTTCCACCGCTCGTACACGCTGGGAAAAACGGAAATTCGTGTCTAAGAGTTTTTCCTCGCCGATTAATCGTGCGCCCTCCATAATCAATTGGGCAATAGCCTCATCCTCTCTGCCTGCTACGTAAGCAACATTATATAACTGGCCAGTGTCCATACTACCCACCAGCACCGCTTCCTGCTCCATCAGACGGCAAGCCTCTTTCACACCGTAGCGCAATCCTGCAAGTACCTGCGCCACCGGTACGCCCTTGTTTACCTGCTCCAATCCATGGGTAACCATTTCACCGGCCATCAGCGCCGCTGTAGTGGTCCCGTCACCCACTTCCTCCTGCTGTGCGTTGATTGCATGAATCAACATACGTGCTACCGGATGACTGACTTCCATCATATTTAAAATTGTTACGCCATCATTGGTAATCACCACGTTGCCGAACTGGTCTACCAGCATGGTATCCAATCCTTTGGGCCCGATGGTACTTTCCACCGCAGCCATCACCGCCCGCACCGCATTGGCATTATTCTCTAATAAATCAAATTTTTGCTCCCGCTGTTCGCTCATAAAAATCCCTCTCTATTTTTCTTCTTTATAGGCTTCTTCCAGCGTTTGCGTCATTGCGTTGAGCATAGATACCGCTGTCGCGTAATCCATTCTTGTGGGCCCAATCAACCCGACCTTCCCAACAGTTTCTCCATTTACTTTATAATTGGCAACGATGACACTGCAATCCTTTACTTCATCCAAACCAGTCTCTGCTCCGATTTTCACAGTAATACCACTTTCATTATCGGCCTCCATCAGTTGCGTCAGCACTTCCTGCTGTTCTAACGACTGCAGCAGATTCTTCACCTTATTTACATCCTTAAATTCCGGCTGAGACAGCATATTCAAGCCGCCATCCAAATATATTTTTTTGTCACGGCCTTCCAGATTCAAAATGGAAGAAAGCATTTCCAACGCACAGTCCACAACCTGACGTTGTCTGGTGAGATTTTGAAAGATATTTTCCAAAATATTGTGCTGCCAATCGCCAACTTTTAATCCTCGTAGATTCTGATTCATCATCATCGATACCAGTTCCAAATCCTCTTTGGTCATGGTCTTGGGAATCTCCAGGAAGCGATTTTCAATTTTATCGCCTTCCGTAATAATGACCATCAATGCCTTGCCCGGTTCCACCAAAAGTAACTGTAATAGCTGTAATGCAGAACTTTTGTTGTCATCCAGCATCATGACCGTGGTGCAGTTGGTGATATCTGCCAGCATTTTCATACTGTCTCGCAGTACATCACCCACCTGCTGCTGTTTTTCATGGATAGCTTTGCTAATCAGCTGTTTTGCTTCCTCTTGAATGTCACTCTGCGCCATCAAGTAATCCACATAATAACGGTAACCTGCATCGGAAGGAATCCGTCCTGCTGAGGTATGTGGCTGTTCAATCAGTCCCATTTCCTCTAGATCTGCCATTTCATTGCGAATGGTGGCCGAGCTGACACCCAGATTGTATTTTTTGGAGATGGTTCTGGATCCTACCGGCTCAGCCGTTTCGATATAGTCCAGCACGACAGCTTCCAAAATCTTTTGCTTCCGGCTATCCATTTCCATGTACTCCACCTCGTTTATCTTTTAACTTGTTAGCACTCTTTCAGGTCGAGTGCTAACAATATAAATATAGTACGATTTCCTTACAAAGTCAATGCATTTTTTCAAAAAAATTTTGATAATACTATTAAGAAAATGTGAAGACGCTGCAAGACACAGTCCTGCAGCGTTTTTCCTCCTTACATTTTTTTCTAAATTAAAATTCTATACGCACCTAGATTACAGAATTTGCTGCTGATTAATCGTCAGACGGAAACGTAAATTTAATTTTTCCGCCGCCTTGCGACACAGATTCATTCGTTCCATAAAAATCTCAAAATAATCCATCACTGCGCAAATCTCTGTATCAATCTGCAAACGCAATTCAATATGGCTATCCTTTTCAATGCACAATTCCGATTTTTTCACCGAGTAGTTCACACGGTCATGAATATCAAAGGTCGCAAAATCCTGATTGCGCACTCTGCTAGAACGCACATCCGCCTTATCAGCCAGAATTAAAGCCGCCGCTACAGGATTTACTGGAAAGGCCGAGCCCTCATCATGATTGCCGATGGCGGTGATGATTGTCGCAATATCCTCAGGATCTGCCTGAAGATTATCCAGAATGCGGAACGCCAAAATCGCGCCGCTTTGCGCATGGTCCTGCCGATTGATCATATTGCCGATATCGTGCAGATATCCTGCAATACGGGCCAACTCCGCTTCCCGCTCCGAATAGCCCAGCTTCAGCAAAATTTCATGCGCCAGGTTTGCCACCTTATTCACATGAGCAAAGCTGTGCTCCGTATACCCTATGGCCCGCAGCGAATCATCGGCCCGCTCAATATAAGTCCGTACTGCAGGCAATCTATATACATCCTCAAAGGTCACTCTCATTGTTCCGCTTCCTTCCCGGCGCAGCTTCATGGTAAGATAGCGTGCGCGCTTCGTTTCTTTATCGTAGTATCTCTATAGTATACACTTTTTTCGTCCTTGGCAACCTCAAATTCTCAAAAATCATCTAATTTTACCAGTACATTATATTTCACATTTCTCCTTTTCTGCGCCCAAACAAAAACGGCCTCTGTAGATGAAATCCCCACAGAAACCGTTTTTTCTTTATATGATGCGCTATATTATGAATGATATGATTTTCTGGTTAGAACCAGCCTGACCTTCTCATTGACACTATTGATACTGCGCAGGCAACGTATCTTCATATAAACGCGTCATCTGCCATCCATCGTTATATGCATCCGCATAGTGCAACAAGGCAAAATGGCTGTTGTCATAATGCGCAAAATCACCACTAGAGCTATACAAATTTGTCTGTCTGCAGAACGCTGCTACTGCATCTGTACCTTCAATACGACCAGTCAACTGTGCTACGCCCTCTAATCTTTGAACACACTCTTCCGCACTGAAAGCCCCATTGTCCTTAGCACTTGCAGACTCAGTCCGTGTCTCCGCTATCATCGTATCCGCATCTTCCGTTGTTCCTGTAGAAAACAGTTTCCGCTCTATCTCATCTACCATTTTTCTTTCTGTCGATTCACAGCGAAAAATCAGAATCTGATCATAATCATTCCAGCGCTGCTCCGCTTTCAACTGCGCTTCTGTCAGCAGCGCAACGGTACGTTTGTCACTCTCATAGATGACGTTGTTTTGCCAACGTCTATTTCTCTGGTCACTCGACCATCCTATGCGGGCAATCTCCCCTTTGGTCAAAGCTTCAAAATTCCGTTCCCGCAAATCCTGCTGATACGCCTGCAGCAATACCTTTGCATCCTCTGCCAACACATCATTCACCCAAACTTCCTTCACTGTCTCCGGTGAAGTCTGCAATACATTGCGATACAGCATTTCCCGATAAACGGATAGATTGTACAGTTCCCGATAATTTTCTTCCAGTGCGTTGGTCGGCACCGCCCTATATTGGCGCGCCGCTTTTCTTCCATTTTTCAATTCATAATAAACTCTCACACTCGAATAGTTTCCACTACCATCCACTACAATCAAGCCGTTAAAACTGCTGGCGCGATAATTTTTTTCTGCAACAATCGGCTCCAACAAAGCATACACCTGCTGTTTCACTGCATCATCATGACTAAAACTGATTTCTCCGTCGATGTCATATCCCAGCCAGGAGCTATTTTCACTGCTGTCTATAACCAGGGACACCCGTTCCACCTGTTCTGGTTTGGGCAAATACGTATCATAGCCCGACACATCATAACGCAGCACACCGACAATGGCTAAGATGAGCACTACAATGACAGCGCATTGCGGCAGGCGTTTGCCCATTGCCTTAAAGTCATGCTGAATGATGACCTCGCAGGTCATATGGGTAAGGACGGCGAAGACCACAACAGCAAAGTAGAAAAACAGCTTGTTGCCTACTGTCATAAAAAATACCAATCCGGCAGCAATAGAAACCACAAACATCAAATACGCCTTCAAAAGCGGCTCGCTTACACGATACACCAGTGCCTTTCCTGCTGCTTCACTGGCCCGCTTCTGATACAAAAACCAGCTTAGTACGGTGAGCAACACAATCAGTGCCAATTGCACAAAAACAATGCCCGTATCCATCGGCGGCACGCTCATCGTCATACGATTCATCAGTACAACAGAGGGAATATTATCAATATATAGGACTGCCGCACACAATGGTGAAAACTTCAACGCAGTCTGTACAAAGTCAAAGGTACCACTATAGGTAGCCAAAAACAGGTTGCATAATAATTGCATCAGCCACACCGCCAGTGGCACACAAAAATGCAGCACACCGTTCAGAGCTATCTGTGTCAGCGCAGTTCCCGCCAACTGTCCGCTTAACACTGCAATGCTGTAGCTGGCCAAAGAAAAAAGTAACATCATGCCCCCATGGGCCAATATTGCAGTCATATTCAGTGAAGTGCCCAGACCATAACCTGCTATCAAGAGCAGCATCAGCACCAACATAATCACAAAAGGCACCAGGTTCAGCAAAAGGCCCACAACATATTGATTTATAAACAATCGTGTACGTGTGACTGGCTGACTGTGATAGAAATTTACCTGCCGCTTTTGTTGTAAGTAGAAAAACATCACACAGCCAATCACTGCAGACAGGACTACCACAGAAAAATACAGCATCATAAAGCCCTCTGCATTCATCCAGTCAGACATCCGCTCCAGCTGCTGCGAGAGCAAAGATTCCTCTGTTGCCGACGACAAATAATTGATATTGGACGGACGGCGAATGCTGTCAATTTTCAGTAAGGTATACACAGGTCCGGCAAAACAGTATACCACCGAACAAATCACTGCCAGCCACCAGTACATCTGCAAGCTGTGTAGCAATAATTTTTTACTATTGTTTTTTCCCTTAGTAGATGAGTTGTTGGATATCATAGCCCAACACCTCCATTTCTGTAATAAATATTTCTTCCAGCGACAATGGCAATAATTCACAATACAGTGGATTCATCTTTTTCATGTACGCTTCTATATCGTTCTTTTCTCCCCGTACAACCAGAATAGACAAATTACCCCGCTGCTCCATCGTCACTACATCCAAACCGGAAAAATCTTCTATACCCTTGGCAGTAGAGAATGCACATTGCACCTTTTGAATATTGCTCTGCAAGCCATCCAATTCCCGCTCAAACACAATTCCTCCCTGATGCAGCAGCCCAATATGGTCGCAGATATCCTCCAGTTCCCGTAAATTGTGGGAGGCAATAATCGGCGTCAACTGCTGTTCTACCACCGCATCTGCCAGCAACCGTTTCACAGCCTGCCGCATTACCGGGTCAAGACCGTCGAAGGTTTCATCACAAAAGAGATAGTCCGGCTCGCAGGCCAGCGCCAAAATAATATGCGCCTGTTTCTGCATCCCTTTTGAAAAAGTATTTAGATTGCGCTTACTGTCCAGACGGAATAATTCCGTCAAACGATGAAATTTATCATAAGAAAACCTGGGATAGATCACTGCATAATATCTGGCCATATCTTCCATATTGCTGTTATTAAAAAAGAACTGATCATCCGAAATATAAAAAATGCGTTGTTTCAACCGTTCATTCTCATACACTGGCTCCCCATCAATGCGAATCTCACCATAGTCCGGCCGGTAAATCCCTGCCAAAAGCCGCAAAAGTGTTGATTTTCCGGCGCCGTTGCTGCCAATGAGTCCAAAAATGGAGCCCTTTTGAATGGTAGCGGATACTTGATGTAGCGCCTGTATATCGCCAAATTGTTTACTGAGTTCTTTCATTTCAATCATGGATTCAATCCTCCTTTTTCCTGCTCATAGGCCCTCTGCACCACAGCACAAACCTCCTGCTGGGGTACTTGCAGTTCACAAAGTTCACCACTGATTTCAAAAATCTGCTCTATCAGTTCTTGTTGCTGCACCATGCGCAGCTCCTGAATGCCACTGCCCACAAAGCTGCCTCGACCTTTCAAAGAATAGATTACGCCCTCCCGCTCCAACTCTCCATAAGCCTTTTGAATAGTATTGGGATTGATGGCCAGCTCCTGCGCCAACTGTCGTACCGACGGCAGTTGATCGTCCCGCTCCAACACACCGGAGACAATCAAACTCTTTATACTGTCAATAATTTGTTCATAAATGGGTTTTCGACTTTTATAATCAATTAAGATCATTGCTTCATCTCCCCCCCTTTGTGTATTATCTGTATTATTTATTATAGTACACTGATATCATAACATACTTTATTCATTTGTCAAGTTTTTCTTTTCTCAAATTTTCGTATTTTCTATAATATTAAATTGCAATATCAAGTAAGGCAGAAAAAATTTCAAAAGGGAAACGAACACCCAAAATTTTATGTGATAAAACGTTCATTCCGTTTTGCGCTTTTAAAAATGTTTTCTGCGCCGCCAGCATGCGCAGAAAACATGGTTTTCATAGTAAACATTTTGAAAAGTTTATCGAAGCAATTGCTGATCATACACAAAAAGAGGACCTCAGATATGCAAATCTGAAGCCCCCAGACTATATCGTCCTTATTTCTTTTATCTTGTTAAAAACGAATGCTCACTATGAATAGCAGTTACACATTTTCCATTATCCTCCTCCCTCCAAATTGTAGACTGTTTTCAGCAACTGCTACAGTTTTGGTTTGTATATTTTCTGGTAGAAAATCTGCTCGGAATATACGTATTTGTTTAGCGACCCGTTGCAAATCTTACAGTACAATAGTGCTGGGAAGTAACAATCATATTCTCCCCAAAGGGTGAATGCAAACGTCCAATACCAGAGAAAGTCCGGATCCGTTGATTCTTCCATTTTCCTAAAAGCTCGCAACTCTTCATACATCATACCAGTGCTTTCTGTAAAATAGTAAGAGCCCCAAATATGACCGTTCCTGGATTTGATTTGCCCAGGATCGTTGTAATCATTTATTAATTTCTCACAGGTAAACGCTGCAGTATTACTACTTTCTTCACTCTTATACAAGCGTTCAATAGCAGAATCCAAATCTTCATTAGTTTCGCTTTCATCACAAGAAGAACAAAAGCACGCAACTAAGTACTTATTCTCTTCACATAAGTGGTTTTGAAGCAAGTAATTCGTAAGCACTCCTATAGTTTCAGTTTTTTCAAAGGAACAACAAGTTACTTCCGTTATTGTTACAATTTGGCTTCTTGTTCTCAAATACAAATAAGCATCGACTACTGCAATTCCATAGTCAGTTGTAGCCACTTCAACTGCGAGCTTCTCACCTGATACTTTATCAACTGCATTAACTAGATAACTATACTCTTCATGGTTCCGTCTATCAGAGTGTGTACACATTGTACTTTTAATCTTCTCACTACCCATTACTGCACCGACCTTTCAAATAGTAAAATAATTATAGAGCATGAAGTATTTTTCAAAATAAAAACAAAAAAGAGCATTCTGAATTCATCAAAATGCTCTCACACCTGCGACATAACTGGCTTCGCGTCTATGGCATCTATTATGGGTCAAGAATTGGTGCGGGTGAAGGGACTTGAACCCATACGGTGAAACCGCCAGATCCTAAGTCTGGTGCGTCTGCCAATTCCGCCACACCCGCATAAAAAAGAAAAATGCGCTATCCGCGATTCGAACGCGGGACACCCTGATTAAAAGTCAGGTGCTCTGCCTACTGAGCTAATAGCGCATATAATTTTGAAACTGGGCTCAAGCCAGCCACAGTTATATATGATACAGCCTGTCCAGGAAAATGTCAAGCAAAATTTTTGAAAAAAGAAAAGTTAGAAAATTCCGACAGCTGATGCGGAAAAAACATGAATAGAAAATAAAAAATGTCGGAAACCGTTCATGTAAGCAACAGGAGCGGTTCTCGACATTTTTATAAATTTTTATTTCAAAGAATTGATAAAGTGTTCAATTCTCTTTAAAGCTTCTTTGATATTTTCCATAGAGGAAGCATAGCTGCAACGAATGAAGCCTTCTCCGCTAGCACCAAAAGCATTACCTGGTACTACAGCAACTTTTTCTGCTTTCAGCAGACGTTCGCAGAATTCTTCACTGCTCAAGCCAGTGCTCTGGATTGATGGGAAGCAATAGAATGCGCCTTTGGGTTCAAAGCAGGATAAGCCCATATCGCGGAATCCCTGTACAATTACCTTTCTTCTTTCATCGTAGGATTGTACCATCTTCTTCACTTCTTCTTCACCGTGACGCAAGCCTTCCAATGCACCGTATTGTCCCATTGTCGGTGCGCTCATGATGCCATACTGATGGATTTTAGTGATAGCTGCAATGACGTCAGCAGGACCGCAAGCGTAGCCAATTCTCCAGCCAGTCATAGCGAAAGCCTTGGAGAAACCGTTCAATACTAAAGAACGTTCTTTCATACCAGGCAGAGCAGCGAAAGAATAATGTTTTTCACCGCCATAAACCAGTTCACTGTAGATTTCGTCGCAGATTACAAATAAGTCATGCTTTTTCACGACTTCAGCGATTGGTTCATAGTCCTCTTTGCGCATGATTCCACCGGTCGGATTGTTTGGATATGGCAGCAACAGAACTTTGGAGTTTGGTGTGATTTTCTTTTCCAGTTCTTCTGCAGTCAGACGGAATTCATCTTTCTCATAAGTAGCCAGACTGACAGGTGTGCCGCCAGCCATGATGGTCAATGGTCCGTAGCATACAAAAGATGGGTCTGGAATCAACACTTCATCGCCAGCGCTTAACAATGCACGGAAAGCCAAGTCGATGGCTTCACTGGCGCCTACTGTGATAAGTACTTCTTTGGCTGCATCGTAGCTCAGATCATATTTTTTCAGATAGTTGCAGATTTCTTGACGCAGTTCAATCAGACCAGCATTAGAGGTATAAGCGGTTTTGCCCTGATGGAGAGATTCGATTGCGGCATCCATCATCAGTTTTGGTGTTACAAAGTCCGGTTCACCGATGCTCAAAGAAATGCATTCATCCATGGTTGCAGCCAAATCGAAGAATTTGCGAATCCCCGATGGCGGCAGATCTGTTACTTTTTGCGTTACGAATTTTGACATATGAAATCACCTTTCCTTAGTAAAAAATAAATTTTAAAAGTATTATCTGTGAAACAGATAATATTGTATCCATCATGCAATAAAAAGAATAGTTGTCTCTTATCTGCATTATAGTATATCACAAAGGGAAAAGCAGTATTAATTTTGCACATAGAGCGAAAAGAAATTTAATGATTGGTATTTTCGTAAAAAGAGGAACGGGAAACTGTGCAAAAATTTGTATTTGGTGTGCAAGAAAATGTCAAACAAGATATGGTTATGACGTTGAGAAGATAAAATGAAGCTGTAAACTAATCTTTTACGTATTCGAGCAGGTCTTTCAGGTCGCATTCTAAGACATAGCACAGCCGTGCCATAACTGCTAAATCTATTCGCTGTACCTCATTGTTCATATAAGCTTTTAATTGTGTTCGCTGCATTTCAGCACGGCACGCTAATTTATTGATGCTTATATGTTGTTCTTTCATGACTTCTTTTAATTTTAAATGTATATATCCATAATCAATATCACGCATAGCGCACCTCCATAATGTAGATGATATTTAGTATTGAAATGTTTTTCTATGAGTGGTAGTATATGAGCATATATGTACTCATATAAAAATGAAATTGTTTATGCTGAGAAATGCAATATATGAAAACGTACAAGATAAGTAGCATTGGAAATATTTCTTTGCTATTAATTTTGAAATAGATGGTGTGGAAAAAATACTTTAGAATGGCAAGGTGTATTATATGATTGAATATTATCAAGTTCCCATTGGTTATTCTTTTTTTAGCTGTGGTGTGGTGATTAGTATTCTAGTATACTTTTCAATGTTGTTGTTCAGTTTTATTGTACCGATTTATCAATATCTTATGTTGAAAAATTGTAAACATTACGTGGAAGCAGAGACAATATGTAATGTGGGTTGCTGTGAGATAGATTGGAGTGAGCGAGCGTTGAAATTGGCAAAGGTTTATTTAAAATTTTCTGCTTTTTCCCATTTGGGATTGGTTCAGCAATTAGAGTATGAGAGATTTACGAAAAAACAGGCGGAATATGCTGTAAAACATTGCGGTGCGAACTGGTATGAGCAAGCGGTCAGGACAGCGAGGGCCTATCTGGATTTTTCAGCGTTTTCACGGGAAGACCTGATAGAGCAATTAGAATACGAAGGATTTACACATGAGCAAGCAGTATATGGTGTTGAGGCCAATGGATATTGATAAACGTACTGGATAATGTTATGAAAAACGATGTTCGTTTTTATGTTTTTAGTTATGATGAAGAGTTTTTTAGGAAAAACAAAATATGTAAGAAAAATAGTATTTTTTATATATATTTTTCCGCCATATTATTCACAAATTGATAGTATTCGTTATGATTATTTTTCTGTATAATATATTTATAGTATTAATTCATGTTATTTATAAATTGCAGGAGGGAGCTTATGGAAAAATTATATTTTAATGGTGATATTATTACCATGGAAGAGCCTAATGATGTAGTGGAGGCTGTGTTGGTTGCCGATGGCAAAATTAAAGCAGTGGGTGCTTATGATGCAGTAGCTGCACAAAAAAGTGCAGATTGTGAAATGGTGGATTTGCAGGGGAAGACATTAATGCCATCTTTTATTGATGCACATGGTCATATCACCATGACTCCAATGTTTGCAGGCCAATGTGATTTGTCTGAATGTAATAATTTTGCGGAAATTGTTGCTGCATTAAAGGCATACAAGGAAGAACATCAGGTTCCGGCGGGGGAAACAATTGTCGGTGTAAATTATGATCATAACTTCTTGGAAGAAGAAATTCACCCCCATCGTGATTTGTTGGATGAAGTATCTGTAGAAAACCCTGTCTGTGTGCTACATGTATCAGTACACATGCTGGTAGCCAACAGCAAGGCATTGGAAGCAGCAGGCATGAAAGATGGGATGCCGGATATTCCCGGTGGTGAAGTCGGAAGATATGCTGATGGCCGTTTAAATGGTTACTTGGCAGAGGCAGCTATGTATCCGTTGATGGAAAAAACTTTTGGCAGTATTGCAAGCGATATTATGAAAGCTTGGCCGACAACACAGAATCTGTATCTCTCCCATGGTGTGACGACAGTACAGGATGGTGCGTCAAATGAAGGCTGTCTGCAAATGCTGCAGGGATTTGAACAAGCTGGTATGCTGAAGATGGATGTGGTGGCGTATCCAACATTCCAGGCAAACGGTAAGGAGCTGCTTGCGGCTAATCCAGATATGCGCAATCGGTATAAAGGGCATATTAAACTTGGCGGTTATAAATTGGTGCTGGATGGTTCTCCACAGGCCAGAACAGCATGGCTGAGTAAGCCTTATGAAGGCGGTGAAACATGTGGTGTACAGGTAATCCAGGATGATGAAGTAAAAGCATGCATGAAAATAGCTTTGGATGACAATATGCAGGCACTGGTACATTGCAATGGCGATGCTGCTGGGGATCAGTTCCTGCGCTGTTTTGAAGAAATGTATGCTTTATCAGATAATCCGAATAAAGAAAATTTACGTTTTACAATGATTCACTGTCAGACAGCCCGCAAGGATCAGCTTGAAAAGATGGCGCAATATAAAATGGTGCCTTCTATCTTCGTAGCACATGTAAATTACTGGGGTGACGTGCATTTGAAGAATCTGGGGAGTGTACGGGGCAATTATATCAGCCCTGTAAAAGATGCTTTGGAGGCAGGTTTGGTATATAATTTCCATACAGATACACCAGTAACAAAGCCTGACATGTTGCACAGCGTTTGGAGCGCAGTGAATCGTATAAGCCGAAAGGGCGTTTTAGTCGGTGCTGATCAGAGAATCGGTGTATATGATGCGCTGAAAGGTGTTACCATTAATGCGGCGTATGAATATTTCGAAGAAAACGAAAAAGGCTCTATTAAAGCAGGGAAACGAGCTGACTTGGTTATTTTGAGTGCCAATCCATTAAAGGTTGACCCAATGGCAATCAGAGATATTAAGGTTCTGGAAACTGTGAAAGACGGAGAAACTGTTTATACCGCGTAAAATTGCGGAATATAAAATCAAAGATTATGAAAGAGAAACGTTGCATATTGGCTTTCAAGGATAGCCGGTTGCAACGTTTCTTTCTGTTGATAAAGTAACGAAAAATTCATAAACATAAATTTATATTATCATATCTAAAGAAATATTATTTATTTATTATATTTTTATGTATAATGTATATAGCGAAAGAGACGGCAAGTATAAGTAGTTTTCATATCTAATTTGGGAGGTTTTTTTATGGAAAAATTATATTTTAACGGTGATATTATCACCATGGAAGGGCCGGATGATGCTGCAGAAGCCGTATTAGTTGTTGATGGAATCATCAAAGCAGTGGGTACCTATGATGCAGTGGCAGCACAAAAGAGTGCGAATTGCGAAATGGTGGATTTGCAGGGAAAGACCTTGATGCCTGCGTTTATTGATGCCCATGGTCATGCTGCCAGCATGGCCCCAATGTTTGCAGATTTGTGCGACTTATCTGCCTGCAATAATTTTGATGAAATTGTTGTAGCATTGAAAAAATATAAAGAAGAACGTCAAATCCCTGCTGGAGAAATGATTGTAGGGTATAATTATGACGAAAACTTCCTAGCAGAAAAGACCCATCCTCATCGTGATTTGCTGGATCAGGTATCTACAGAACATCCTATCACAATTTTGCACGTATCTGTGCATATGGTAGTTGCCAACAGTATGGCTCTGGCCAATGTGAACTATACTGATGATATGGCGGATATTCCAGGCAGCGAAATTGGTCGCTATGCAGATGGACGGTTGGACGGTTATTTGGCAGAAGCAGCCAGCTATGCATTAATCGGTGGAATTTTTGGTGCAATGCAGCAAAAATTGCCGCAGCTGTGGTCCGTTTCTCAGAACCAATATCTCTCCTATGGGATTACAACTGTGCAGGATGGCGGTTCAGATGAAAATGTTGTAAAAATGTTGCTGGGCTTTGACCAGGCAAATATGATGAAACTGGACGTTGTAGTATATGAAAGCTGCAGCCCAACTGCGCATGATACAATGCAGACATTTAAAGATTTGTGCGGAAAATATAAGGGACATGTAAAAATCGGCGGTTATAAGATTGTACTGGATGGTTCTCCGCAGGCAAAAACAGCATGGATGACAGAGCCATATGAAGGTACGGAAGAATATGGTGTGCCAATTATAAAAGATGAAGTGTTGGAGCATTATGTAAAACAGGCATTGGATGACAATATGCAAATTTTGGCGCATTGCAACGGCGATGCTACTGGTGACCAGTATTTAGGTGCTATTGAAAAGATGCTACCGTTATCTGACAACCCTAATAAGGAAAATCTGCGTTTCACAATGATTCATTGTCAGACTGCCCGTAAAGATCAGGTTGAAAAAATGGCAAAGCTGAAGATGGTTCCTTCTATCTTCGTAGCACATGTAAATTATTGGGGCGATGTGCATCTGAAAAACTTTGGTATGGTACGCGGCAGTCGTATCAGCCCAGTTAAGGATGCCTTGGATGCTGGTTTGAAGTACAATTTTCACACAGATACACCAGTTGTAAAGCCAGATATGCTGCATAGTGTTTGGACTGCAGTAAATCGAATCAGCCGTGGCGGTGTTGTAGTTGGTGAAGCGCAAAAAATTGGTGTATATGACGCATTAAAAGGCGTTACCATCAATGCTGCTTACGCATATTTTGAAGAGGACAGCAAAGGTTCTATCAAAGCCGGAAAACGGGCAGATTTGGTAGTGCTGAGCGATAGTCCACTGAAAGTAGACCCGATGGCCATTAAAGATATTAAAGTATTAGAAACAATCAAAGACGGGGAAACCGTATATACTGCATAAGGATAACGAAGACAGACACTGTTCCATACAGGCAGATATTGTATGTAGGACGGTGTCTGTTTTTAAATGGTGTTTGTTAAACAGTATAAAATTGCTTTCTGATTAAATTTTTGTTAGTATCTTGTACAGTTTCCTATTTTGTTATATACTTTTATCATATATGTAGTGTTGCGCAGTCGGGATGCACCCCCGGGCGAACAGCTGCAGGGCTTAATTGAACAGGCAAAAGGAAAGAACATTTGAAAAGGAGAGGGAGATTTTGAAAAAAAGAAAATTAGCTGCTATTTTTGCCAGCACATTGTTGGTTGCAGCAGTAGCTTTGACAGGCTGCGGCGGAGATAAGGATTCCCAACAGGCAAGTCAGCCGAGCGAGAACGGCGAGAAAATTATGATTGTGTTTAGCCACAATCAGCCGGTAGATTCTCCGGAGGGCGTTGGCGCACAGGCTATGGTTGACAAATTGTATGAGTTGTTAGGAGAAGACCGTATTTCGGTAGAACTGTACCCAGCGCAGCAGAGAGGTAATCTGCGTGAACAGGCTGAAGCAACACAGATGGGTGACATCAATATTACTATGCAGCCGGTATCCACTGTAACTCCATTTGTGGATGATATCAAAGTTATCGATTTCCCATATTTGCTGCCTGCAGATCGGGAAAAGATTTTTGAAGTATTAGACGGTGATTTGGGCCGCGAAGCATTGGACCGTTTGGAACAAGGTCAGTTCAAAGGTCTAGGTTTCTGGTTTGAAGGGTACAAGTTGTTTACCACCAAAGATAAAAAAATCCATAGCCCAGCCGATTTCCAAGGTATGAAAATTCGTATTATGGAATCTCCGTTGTTAAAAGCACAGTATGAAAACTGGGGTGCTATCGCTACTCCAATCGCATACAGTGAACTGTACAGTGCACTGGAACAGGGTACTGTAGACGGGGAAGAAAACCCGATTCAGACCATTGTATTAAACAACTATCATGAAGTACAGGGCGAGATCATTCAGTCTTATCATGGTACCATGACATACATTTTGATGGCCAACTTAGACTGGTTCAACGGTCTGCCGGAAGATGTACAGGAAGCTATTGTAGAAGCAGAAGCTTATGGTCGTGAAGAATCTCGGAAAGCTTACGCTGAACAGGAACAGGAATATTTGGACGTTGTAAAAAATGCAGAAGGTGTACATTACTATGAATTGACAGATGAAGAAATCGAAGCATTCAAAGCAACTGTACAGCCTGTATACGATAGTCAGACTGCTGGAAGTGAGTGGCAGGCAGACTTCGTTCAGAGATTACAGGATGCATTTGCAGCACTGTAATTTTATGCCGTTGTTTGTATAATTTCAGCAAGCAGAGAGTGTTTCACAGGTGCAGTGATATCTCTCTGCTTCTTTCTTGTTTTTATTGTTTGTTTCATCGCAGCTTACGATTACATAAAGCAATTCCTTTTCATTATGATTATAAAGGAGTAAAGAAAATGGAAGAGAGAAAAACAAAAACTTTAACAGAACGATTGGTTTGGTTGGAGGACAATATTTTGGCGATTATTGTCTTTGCCATTACGATTTTGCTGTTTGTGAATGTAGTTCTGCGCTATGCCAATCGATATTTTGTCGAATTGCCTACGATTTCCTGGGCAGAAGAAGCAATTCGCTATGGTATTATCTGGACAACCTTTTTGGCAGCAGCCAACGCGTTTCGGCGCGAAAGCCATTTTGGTGTAGATATTATTTTTCGAGTGAAATCGGCCCCTTTTGTAAAATTTATCCGCTTGCTGGATGACGTAGGCGCCTTTGTATTCTGCGGATTTGTATTTTATTATGGCATTAAGATGGTCACCTTTAATATGGGCGGCGGACAGATTTCTCCATCGTTAAAGTTGCCCTTGTGGTTGGTTTATAGTGTAATTCCGATTTCCGGCGGGATGTCCTTGATTTTTATTGCCCGCAATTTCGTCAAAAAGTTGAAAACACCGGCAGAGGTGCTGCATGCGCATAATAATACATCACAGGAAGGAGCTGAGTCTTAATGATGATTCCTGTTTTGATTATTGGATTGTTGATATTTTTAGTGCTGGGGATGCCGATTTATGTATCTCTGGGGCTGGGTTCCTTTGTGGCGCTGGAATTTTTCTCTGATGGAAATCCTATGATGCTCATTCAGCGCTTTTTTGCAGGAATTGACACCTTCGGCCTGATGGCGTTGCCGTTCTTTATTCTTGCGGCGAACTTAATGGATACTGGCGGTTTATCTCGTCGCATTTTGAATGTAGCGCGGGGACTGGTAGGACATATCACCGGTGGTATGGCGATGACTACGCAGTTGGCCAGTATGTTTTTCGGTGCACTGTCCGGGTCCAGCCCGGCTACCGTTATGGCTATTGGTAAGATTATGAATCCTGAGTTGGAGCGTTCCGGCTATCCTCGTTCCTTTATTTCAGGGCTTTTGGCTTCCTCCGGTTCAGTTTCGTTGATTATTCCGCCTAGTATCACTTTGATTATTTATGCTGCCTCTGTACCGAATGTATCAGTGGGCAAGCTGTTTATGGCAGGGTTGGGTGCAGGAATTGTGTATGGGCTTGTCAGCATCGTATATATTTATTTTTATGCACGTAAGAATAACATTCCACGGGACAAAAAAGTAACCAGCAGAGAATTGCTGCATTATTTGGTTGATGCTGCCTGGGCATTGATGATTCCGGTTATTATTTTAGGCGGCATTTATGGCGGGTTCTGTACTGCTACCGAAGCGGCGGGCATTTCTGCAATTTATGCGGCCTTTGTAGGTGTGGTCATTTACAGAGAACTGGATTGGAAAGGAATTTTGAATGCCTGCTCTGCGACTGCTCGTTCCTGCGGGGAGATTTTAGTGCTGGTGGCGGCTGCACAGGCGTTAGGATGGATGCTTACCCGCGGACAAGTACCGCAGATGATTACCAGCTTTATTGCAGCGAATATTCACTCCAAGATTTTATTCTTGTTGTTGGTGAATGTAGTTCTATTGGTGATGGGGATGTTTATGGAAGGCGTGGCCTCTATCATTATTGTAGCTCCGTTGATTTATCCCGCGGCAGTTGCCTTGGGTGTAGATCCAATTCATCTGGGCACCATCATGATTTCCAATCTGGCAATCGGAATGTTTACACCGCCTTTTGGTATGAATATCTTTGTGACCAGCTCCATTACCAAAGCAGACATGGTTGAGATGCTGCCAGGTATCATACGATTCTTTATTGTTGATTTAATTGCTTTATTACTGATTACCTACATTCCGCAAATTTCTATGTTCTTGCCTAATTTGTTGAAGTAGAATGACAGCGGATAATAAAAAATTTTGTCAAGAATGGTATATGCATGAAAAGAAGCTACAGCAAGTTTGGCTGTGGCTTCTTTTCATGCATATGGAAATAAAAGAGATAATGGTAATGTCAAGCGGTTTTGGACGATGGATTTTGTGTTGAATTGTTAAATACAACAGATAATTTTCTAACCAAATTCGTTGATTGTGTGGTTAAAATGAGTTACAATATCGATAAAGTGCTAATTCTTTTAGAAAAGGACTGTTTTGATTTTCAACGTAAATGTAGTATGAAAAAATATGATATTGAGTGATATTGAATTATGTTTACTTCGGGAATAAAGGCTAAATAGCAACATTTATATATAAGTTCTATTTTTCTGATTACTTAGGCGGCTTCAACATCACTTCTTGACTAAACAGATTGTACTGGGATAGGGGGAGAACATGAATATAGATCAGATTAGGTATTTTCTTGAAATTGCAAGCTGTAAAAAAATGAATCAAGCTGCTGAAAATTTATACATAAGTCAATCTACTCTAAATGCTAGTATAACGAAGTTGGAGGAAGAGTTAGGATATAAATTATTTGTTAGAAGTAAAAAGGGAATGGAACTTACAGAAGAGGGAAAAGGAATATTACAGCAAGCAGAAACAATCGTTGAATATGTAAATGAATGGAAAAAGGCTGGGAAGAATGATATTCCAATACGGATCGTAGCACCTCCTATTGTAAGAAGTATGGTGGTAAATGACGTAGTTTCCAGAGCGTATGAGTTGTATGAAATTAAGAGTGCAATTTATACAGAGGAAGGGCGGCATATTATTGATATTTTGAATAATTACTCGACTGGTTTGCTGTTAAGTCCTTGTGAAATTTACTATATGGATAAATTAATAGACAAAGTTCGTGAGTTGAATATGGTATGTGAAGTTATGTATTATGATTGTGGTTTCTTTTATGTAAACGGAGATGTCGATATTCCAAGTGAAATAACGTTATCAGAAATGCAATATTTTGATTTATTATGGTATTCGCAGGGAAGTATGAACAATCTTTTTGAAAATATAAGGAAACACTTTTCTAAAAAAATATTATTGGCGGACTCTGCAGATCAATGGGAAATGATAAAAAATAATAAAAATGTAGCAGGAATTTTTACTAATTTAATTTCTCTTCAAAATAAAGAAGATATGTTGCAAGGGAAAATTAAGAGAGTGGCCATTAAAGATGTCGATTGTACAATAAATTGGATGTTTGTTTATCCCGAGCAACGAAGAAGAACAGCAGAACAAGAAATTATTATTGAGTTAATAAAGCAAAAATTTAGTGAAATTCCACAAATGTGTTTATAATTAAAATTATATTTTAATAACAAATAAAAACGTTTTTTTCGATGTATAAACTCGAAAAAAACGTTTTTATTTGTTTGAGACATATTATTATACTAAAAATATAGAATTCATAATAAATAAAAAGGGGTTGAATTGGTAGTGTCAAGAGTTATGCGCAAAAATATCTGCAGACTCCGGCCAAGTAAAG
>OFGF01000304.1_pt1 | contig 46373 bp, 50 predicted proteins | sample 1521711 | NCBI WGS metagenome assembly OFGF01 (sample SAMEA3504092, study PRJEB24116) | mouse gut metagenome | biome: mouse gut; feature: mouse-associated habitat; material: faeces | place: Denmark | collected 2011 | reverse complement strand
ATGGACTGACCCACGGAATACTGCTCAACGTTGCCGTGATATGCGTCAACAGCAACCTTGACAATGTCTTTCATCTCAGCCATTACTGATGCCTCCTCTCTTAGCCTTCGGTCTTATCAATCTTGATGGCGTAGTAGGTGTAGCGACCAGCCACCTCGACATCAACGCACTCACCCAGGCCAGTGCCCGCTGCGTCAATCTTGCCGCCAGCGCCAATGCCAACCTTATCGCCCTTCTTGGGCACAGTGCCGCCAACAAAGCCCTCTGCGGTCACAGAGAAGATGTTGCGGCTGCGGGGGATGTAACCACGAGTCGCCTTGCCCGCCTCATTGATAAACTCATCCAGGTTCTTCTTGCGCTCGTCGTACATGACCTCAACACCGGCCACGATAGCGCACTCGTTCAGGTCAGCGCCAGCAGTAGCGGCGACGGCCTTCATAACCTCACGCTCGCCATCCTCATAACCTTCCAGCTTGACGATGACGCCGTTTTCCACCTCTGCGACCTCGCCACTGGCGTCATAGAAACGCAGGGACACAAGGTCGGCAGGCTGCTTAGTACCGCTCATCAGGTCGGTACGAATAACCGTATATGCCATAGTTAGCTTCCTCCTTGTTGATTATTTAATTATGTCGAGTGCTTAGGAATAATCCCATACTCAGCAAAAACGCCGCCATATGGCTCTGACGTAAAGCCATTTTTCTCAATAGGCAGCTTTGGTGCCTTGGGCTCATGAGAGAACTTTACGGGGTTACCGACCCTGCCACGAATGGCAAAGCATTTCTCCTCAAGAGTTTCCAAGTCGAACTCAAGGCAGTGCTCACGCAGGGTCTCAAAAGCCTCCATGCCGTTCAAGTCTTCAAACTGAGCGAACACTTCATCCCGCTTGCCCTGCTCGACAGCACCCTCCGTATCTGCCTTGAACTGACGCAGAGCAGCAAGCTCAGCATCGTTGGCGGAAACAGCCTCCGTTGCTTTCTGGTACTTCTCTGTCCATTCTGCACTGGCTTCGCTGAATTTCTTGCTTACCAGCTCGAACAGTCTACCCGCAGGTGTAACCTGTTCACCATCATCGAAGTCCACGATAGAATACTTTTTGCGTTTCCCGTTCTCAAAATCAATGACCACATGGTCGCCGTTCATGGAGTACGAGAACCCATACAAATTCCAATCATTACTGGAATCCTGAGCGTAGACCTCGGAGGCTTCCCGGTCATAGTCAACATACCAGTAACGAGGCATGGAGCCCCATTCGTATTCAACGGTCTCCGCTTCGAGGGCGGCATAGAGTTCCTGCCGGAACTGGCCTTCCAGTTCAAAGTTCTCCTGACTGCCGCCAGTGGGCTCTGCGCCGCCGCTGTTCTTCATTGCTTCAAACTTTGCCCGAAGCTCTTCCACAGAAAAGTCCTCAATGCTGAAGTCGAGCATATCGGCGGTCAGGCCAAATTCGGCCATCAGCTTATTCTTCTCGTCCAATACCTCTTCTCCTCCTTCCGAATAGTTTTGTGATATATCAACCCCCTCTGGGGATTGTGCCAATGAAAACGTCTCCTTAAATTCTTGCATCATTTCAGCAAGCTGCGCCTTGAAGTCGTTGCAAGAGAACATCTCCAATGACGCCGATTCATAACATGGTTCTGCTGAGCCCAGAAGACAGAAGGCCGTAAACTCAAATCGTTTGATAACATACACACCGTCAACCATACTGCCTTCTTTCACAGAAATCTCCATTGACTCATCTGTGATTCCGTCTTCTTTAATCTTCTTGTACGCTTCTTGGCGTTTCCAAATAAGGACATCAACGCAAAGATATTCGTGCAGGCCGGAGTCGTCTTCGATTTCCTCCCACCAATACTTAGCGCTTTCTGGCACGACACCAACTGGCTGCGTGATGTTTACAATGCGCATACCACCATCGTCTGTGCCGACAAGTTCCATGTCGTGTGAACCAATCGTATCTGTATCCCTGTCATATCTGCAAACAATGGGACAGTTGTAGATACTCGGCATACAACGCTCAAAGGTCTCCTTGCTGATGAAGCTGTTATTTCTGTTCTTTCCCGTATAGCAGACACGAAGAATGCCGCTATCAAAGGATGTATTGCGCTCGGTCAGGGATGTAATCCCAGATGAGAAAACAATGCTCATATTCCGCTCGCCCAAATCACAGTTCACCACCTTCTGGACATAGTAAGACCCGCACGATGTGACTCATGCGGGCTAAAATGTGAGCGTATCAGACATCGCATATGTGACATCGTCACACGAAAAGTCCTGTCGCTCTTTGTTCAGAAACACAAAAACGTGCCTCGCCTCGTCGCTCTTTAGCAACGCATACTGCATCGCAATGAGCTTGTCCCTGCTCTCGACGCTGAACACATAAATAAAGTTACCCATTTTATGCGTCCTCTCTGTTCTGTTCTCCGCTCTCACTCAACTCATCCGTATCTTTTGGTGGAGCACCGCCTTCATCCGTTGCACCGTCACCATTATCGCTTGAAGATGTGCCAATGGTAGAAGAACTCTGTAATGGCTTAAACATCTCATTCAGACCCAAAACATCGTTCTCCAAGAAGCTCATACAATCCAACTCGGATTGATTGAGGCCCTGTGTCGCCGCATAGTAACTTATCATTGGGATGCCATATTGGCAGGCTTTCAGATAAGACTCAGCAAGCTCTTTCCGGTTAAACGGGCTACAATCAAGGAATGTCACCTTGAAATTCTTCCCGTAGCTCTGCGCCTGAAGGAAACGGTTTACCGCATCCTCGATACTCTTGACTATACCAAACGTCATTGCTTGGTCTGCCTTGATGGACAGAACCAACGCATTCGCGGATGCCTTATCGTTGTTGAAAAGCAGGGAAGAAACGCCGGCCGCACTAAACAGATTTCTCTCTGCTTCTGCAATCGTGTCTGTATCACCTGTGTTTGACTTTTCAAAACTGATTTTATTGATAGGCATTGGCGTCAAAACGGAACCAATCTCCTCTGGCAGTACACTGTCCAGATTGCGCCAGAACTCTTTCGCTTTGTCCAAGTCAATCTGCCACTCACCATCCTCATTCATACCGATGGTCATAACCAACATGGCGTAATTCTCAAGCGTTGTCTTTGTGAGCTTCAACTGCTTATAATCCTCAAGGTCATAAACCTCTCGCAGTATTCCTGCAAACGGAGGAAGTGAGTAGTCCAAAATGTCGTCGTTACACTTGATAGCAAACGATGTTGGGCAATCAAGCTCCTGCCACCGCATACCTCGTCTGTCGCTCTGGTATGCGCTGTACTTCGTCTGGAACTCAGACGGATAGTATTCGAGATACTGTGAATGACCGTCAAAGTAGGAGAAGTCAAATGTAACGTTCAGCACATTACCCTCAATCGTGGAAATGCCACAATAGTCAGGCGGGAGCTGTTGGATTGTGATGCTGTCATTCGTCACCCACATTGTCCCGTAGAACGTATCCTCACGCAAACACACAGTCAGAATCTTAGGAAACTGTGTACGCACATTCATAGATGACAACGCATTCAGCGTCTTCCGATAATTTCTGCTAATGGATTTCGGATTTACGGTCTTTGGGTCAATCTTGTAAGGTGACACAACGTAGGCCAAATCAGAGAGGCCGGTGAAATACTGGATGAGCCGTCTGAAATGTGGGCTTGCACCATAGATGTATGTAACTGCATTACGAAGTTGCTGTTGATAGGTATATGGGTTCTTCAAATACTCTGTGATGTTGTCTTTGCTATACAGAGTAAATGTTGGCGTGCTTGTATTATTGTTCAGGTCTCTGGTAATCAATTTGTTCAACACAGCAAACCGATGTGAAATCCCAATCATTCCAACAGAATCGCCAGTCAGTTTACTTACACTTCTTCGTGGAATATCAGCATTTGCCCCTCTGCTATTCCTATTGCCCATTCGGTATCACCACCTTTCTCACTTGATTTTTGGAGGCTTGAATATGAAGATGTTGTCGTCATAATTTGCCACCCTATGCCGCCCCAGCTTGCTTTCGAGCTGCGTTGCGACATAGTAGTTATAGCTCAAACTGGAGTAACGGTCTTTTCGTCTACCCGTTTTTTCAAACATCCTGACACGACCGCCGGACTCCTCGTGCTGCAGATTGACGAGCTCATCAATCAGCAGTGTTGTATGCACATATGGCATTTGCAGCTTTATCTTTTCTGATGGAGTAAGGGAACTGTACCCTTTAATATCAGATAGCAACGTTTCTCCATCGTACTCTGTGACAAGCAGCCGTATCTTTCCACTCCTGAATCCTTCACGAAGAAGAACGGCGCACTCAGAGTTGAGTGCTGGCGTAGCCTTGATTGCCCAAATCACCTTATCTGCACCCTTTACAGTGCATCGCTCTGCCATCTCTGGGTTGTTATAGCATGACAGCGCAGGGTATATCTCTCCGCTATCTGGGTCAACCATATCACGGACAAGTGCGTCGTAAACACCAAGGCCAAGACCATTACAGTCAAGCACGATATAATCGCAGGCAAACTCATCATACAGCTTTCGTATCACGAGCGCTTGGTCTCCAGTATGCAAACCTTCAAACGTGTCACAGTACACAATATTGCTCGTGTATCGCCCAGCCTTTGTTGGTAGCATCTGATTCACAAAGACGGCCGTTGCGTCGTTGTTGTGCTTTTTGCTCGACATCAAAGCGATATCCGCAGACAAGATACGTTTCTCTCCAAGCTGCTTTGGAGGTATCTTGACCTTCTGGCTGTTGCCAACTTTCAGTGACAGCTCATCTGGGAGCATCGGGTATTTGATGTGGCGCGACTTTGAGATACTGTCAAAGTTGAAGAACGCTCCAACCTCGCCTCCAAGCCACATAGCCTCCATCTCCATCTTGAACTTCAGCTCATTAAAGTCCGCCTCAAGCATATCGCTCTCAACGTCCTCACGGAACATACGCCCCTCTTGAATAGCAAGCTCATATGGGAACCCACATACAAATGCACCACGCCCTCCATTGAGCATGGTGCGGAAGTTTGACAACATTTGCAAATAAGACCAATGGTCTTTGAAAAACGCAGAAGAAAGGTAGAACTGCATATTTGGCTCTTTGGCACGTTCCAGTTGTACTTCTTCCTTTGTGAGTTCTGAATATGGAGGCTCACGCCGTTCTGTCAGGAACTTCTTCAGAACCGTGCTGATAGTATCCTGCTTCACGAGCCGGAACTCGTCCACAACAAGGAGGTTCGCTCTGTTACCACGGGCAGTATCCGCCGCTGTAACAACCTTGATATAGCTGCCATTCTTGAACATTATCTTTGCATCCTGGCCTGAGAACTTTGTTTCTTTGAAGTCTATTTCATTCTTCAGATTTGGAGAGCGTGGAATGAGTTCCGTTTGAATCTTCTCCAATATCTGAAGCGCCTGACCTCTTGTGCCGGATGTGAGAACGACCTTGCTGCCAGGATAGAGGATGCATCTAACGCAAGAGAATATTGCTGTGATGAATGTTTTGCCCATACCACGGGATGCAATCCATAGGAAGATGACATTGGCGTTCATCAGGCACAACACAGCGTACTGATACCATTTGAGGTATGTGATACCGAGGTACTCCTTTACAAATACGTCGATGTTCTCTCTGTAATAGCTCCCCCAGATTGCCATGCCCTCTAATACACGTTCACGCCTTGCCTGCTTCTCATTCATTACTGCTGACCTCACTCTGGCCAGCGTCACCAAAGATATCAGTCAGGAAGCTATCATTGTCTTCTTCCGCGTACTCTGGGAACTCAACCCTGTATTTATTGATAGCGTCCTCGTACATTTGGCAATAGCTGTTTTTCAACCCAACCATTTTGCAGGCGTGGCCCAGGAACCAAGTGGTCACGTTTCGGATGATGCCACTCTGGTCTTTCAATTCATCTGGTGTAGTCGGCAGTGGGCGGGCATTTTCCCACTTTTGGATGCCAACACCAAGCGGCATATTCTCCAGGTCGGTATCAACCATCATGTCCTTCTGCTGGACAGGTTTCAGATTGGCACTTCCGAGCAAATCGTTGAGTGCCTTCACGTTTTTCTCAACACTGCGGCCAGCCGCACGGTCGTGGGCAATATCGACCTCTAAGCCGCAAATCTGGCGGATAAGAGTCTCTGTGCCAATGTCAGGTACAAAGTCTTTCGGATACTTGCCAAGCCAATAGTGGCGCCGTTCCTCAAGTTCCTCGTACATTTTTGGACTATACCCAGAACCCCAGAACAGGCGAATCTCCTCTGGAATCTCAACGTCCTCTGGAATATCAACAATCGGCTCTTCGACCATATCCTCGTCATCAAGATACTGTGGACGTTTTGCCGCTTCTGCTTCCTCTTTGGCAATCGTGTCGTCGAAAGTCTTGTCGATATAACGTGTGAGGTTTGTCTTTCCTATGTAGGACTTGATGCGTGATTGAACGCCGACGGTCTTATCCACCATGTCATAAATTGCATCATCCCAATACAGGTCAAACTTCATGCACATTCTGCGCATGGCATCTTTGTCGCCAAGTTCACTTCGATATGTGTCGTACATCTCCTCAACGCAATCATTACACCAAGGAAGATACCCGGACTTACGATACATTGGGCTATGGCTGACGGGAAAGTACCCCTTTCGTCTGCTATATGCTGTACCACACCTGCAACAGTAATACTTCTGACCTGTTGTTGCGGCCTGAACGGTGTCCGCCGTCTTTTCTAATTTACGTCTCTTAGGGGTATCAGCCAATTACACCAACCCCCTTTTCATGTTGTCCTCCCATACCTTCACCGCACGACGCATCCCATTGCCAGGATAAAACCGTGGAACCCAATGTGCGGGAATATCCACACGCTCTTTTGTCTGCGGGTTTGGGCAGCTTCTGGCTTTGCGTTCGAGGATGTCGAAACAGCCAAAGTTACGAATTGAAACCGTGTTACCATTTTCGAGGTTCTCCAGTATGGTGCAGACGAAGTCATCAACAATACTTGTTGCTGCTTTCTTTGTATAGCCTTTCTCAACAAGCTGCTGAATTAGGTCACTCCTTTTAATGTCCATCCTTTTACACCGCCCTTCACTTACAGGTCTGCAAGAGACTTCTGCGCATCTGCTTTGATTTCTCCATTCTCATCGAAGTATTGAGAAATCTGCTCCTCTGCGCTCATGTCTTTGTAGACACGCACCATATCGGCCGATTCCCACCCGACAATCTCCTGAATGACATTGTCCGGCAGTCCGAGCTTTGCGAGGTGCGTAGTAAAGTAGTGTCTAAGACTGTGCCAGTAAAAGTCTTCACCTGTCATACGACTGAAAGTGTTCGCCCAGCTATTCAGCGTGGTGTCGCCCATTTGCTCATTTGGGTTTCCAGCGGCAGGGAATAGCCACTCGCTCTCAATACCAAGTTCTTTGCGCTGATTCATCCATGCGTCAAAAAACGGCTGGAACTTCTTTGCCAGCGTGTAACAGTGAATGAACTTACCAAGGCCAAATCCTTTGGTCTGGATTGGCTCACTCGTTTTATAGAGTGCACCGCCACACACAAGATTCTCTTCCTTGAAATCATCCACACGGAACCTGCATAACTCTGCTTTACGTCTGCCGCTGCACATCGCAAGGGCAAGAGCGCACGCCTTCTTATGCTGACCGCTTTCACTCAACTTATTGAGCAGCTCGTCCATGGCTTCGTCGCTCCATACGGTCTTCTTTCTGACCTGCTGCATGGCTGGATTCTCAACCTTACGAACAACGGAGCGGAAGTCTTTGAACTCGTCCTCGTCGTCCAGCATATTTGCCACAAAGTTACTCATGGACGAGATAGCGGATTTCAGTCGTCTCACACGGGCAGGAGAGTTCCCGTTCTCATTGATGAGCCAACTCTGATAGGACGCATAATCCCTCTTTGTAATCTTTGGAAAGAACTTGTTGTTGTTGTGGGTCAAGTTCCACACCCAGAAAATGTCGATATCATTGTCATACCCAGCAATCGTTTTGGGGCTGCGCTGAACAGACCTGAGATAATCCAGGAAGTCCTGCTTCAGCCGCATATTGTCTGGATTGACTTGGCTCAAAAGCTCAGGGCTTGTGATATCATTCTGTTTGGTCTTTCTTGGCATCAAAGTCACCTCGCTTTCTCTTAAATTGTGGTGCCTCGGGACGGAGTCGAACCTCCGCAGGCGTAGGGCTTCAACCTACCGCTCTACCAACTGAGCTACCAAGGCATAAATGGCGACTATAGCCGGGCTCGAACCGGCGACCTCCAACGTGACAGGCTGGCGTTCTGACCAACTGAACTATATAGCCAAATGGTTGCGGGGATGGGATTTGAACCCATGACCAACGGCTTATGAGGCCGCTGAGCTAACCGCTGCTCTACCACGCAGTATTGGTGGGAGAGGATGGATTTGAACCACCGAAGCTCGAAAGCGCCTGATTTACAATCAGGTGTAATTGACCGCTCTACCACTCTCCCATGTGGTGATGCCAGTGGGGCTCGAACCCACAACCTCCACCTTGAGAGGGTGGCGACTTATCCAGTTCGTCGATGGCACCATAATGGCTCCTCCTGCAGGGCTCGAACCTGCGCACTCTCGATTAACAGTCGAGTGCTCTGCCAACTGAGCTAAAGAGTAATATAGAAAGGGCTGTCCTTTGCGGGACAGCCCTTGAAGGGTTGCTTAATTCAGACCTACATTGTATGAACACCGCACGCCGGTTTCATCACATACGCAGACCATTTGCTCTGGCCTGCCATAGATACGTTTCTGCACACAGTAGTCGTCCATACCCAAGAAACTACCTGCCATGATAGTCCTGATTCCCTGAACATCATCCATCTTGCAGTGATGCAGGTGACCGGACAAAACGGCATACAACGGCTTGCGTGCCATCGTCTGCAGCGCTTGGATTTTGCTTGGCGAACCATCGAAATCACCATGCACGCCGCAGTAGGTCTTGCCGCGCACATCAATGAGGTACATCGTCTCATCCACCTTCTCGCCACCGCCGATGATAACATTCTCAAAGCTCTGCAGGCGTGCGGCCAGATACCACTCAATGAGGTCGTCCAGCCTCTCGCTTACCAACGCATTGTCTTTATTGGGGTCGAGCCTGCTGTGGTTACCTGCGACACTCACAAATGTGACCGTTGCGAAATGCTTGCTCAGTTCGGCGATGAACTCCGCAATTAACTCAGAAACGCCCTTGATTTGTTCAATGACATTCTCTTTGTTGGTCACGGTGATGGACTTATGGATGTTGCCGGAAATCTCGTCTCCGTTTGCCCAGACAACGCAATTCTCACTTCCGTGTGTATGCGCAATCTGGATAACATTGTCGAGATACCTACGCATCATCTCTCTGCAAATATCGGAGTTGTATGTATTCCAGTAATTGTTTACTGTGGCTCCATAGTGGATATCGTTCAGGCTGACCAGTAGGTCGTTGTCTGACGGAATGACCTCATGATACTCATAGTTCAGTTGCAGCAGGTTACCGGACTGTATTGCCGCAACCAAAATTTCGTTCAATTCCTCCTGCCGCGAGCGCTCACGAACCAGCTTATTGAAAGCGTTGCGTTGGTCAAAGAACTTCTGCCGCTCTACCTGGAACTCAATTTTCTTGCGGTCGTATTCTGACAGCTTATCTGTGGAGCGTATAGCCTCCTCGCCCTCTCGCTCGATGGCGTCAATGATGGCCTTCATGCCATACATTCTCTTGCGGACTTCACTGGAATTAAAGCAGTTTCCCTCACCAAACAGACGCTCGCTAAGCTCTGCGTAGTCATCGTCAATGGTGCGGTCAACCAGCTTACCAATCACAATGTCACGCATCTCTTCGTAGCTTGCTGTACTGGTAATGGCTCACACTCCCTTTCGTTTACCCTTCGGAACGTCCTGGCCGCGCATACTCCGCAGCATACGCATAGCTCCGCCAGCTTCCTCCATGTAGTAATGATGTCTCTTTGAATCCTGCCGCATTGTGCGAACGATATGTACGTTCGGGTACTTCGCACGGATGGCCTTCTTCTCTGCCGCTGTAATTGCAATCACTTGTAAATCATCCTTTATTTCAAAAATTTTTGGTCTGCGACCAAATTATGTTGATATATTTTTCTATCAATAAAGCACCTCATCAAATGGCACTCAACACATTGTCGCACAAGGGGTTGAGCATGGCCATTTTTGTCAACAAGTTTGGTGCAAATCTGTTCTCAAAGCACGCCTTCGCCGCATAACGGATTCAACTTTCTGCTTTGTGTGCAACTCTACCGCACAGCTTGGGCAATACTTTTGCCGCCGTCCTCTGGCAGGCTCTTGAATCTTCACCGTAATCCCGCAGTTCACGCACTCGAAATATGCTCCTCCGTAGTGCTTCAAATACTGATATCCGAGATTGCGGAAGTCCTGAATATGTATAGCTGTCTCTCCGGGCTCAATAAACAGAACCTGAACGTTCAGATTATCAATCTTCTTGGAAAAACGGATGAGCCCTGCATTCCTCAGCTCTGCAAACATGGCGCTTTGCCGCCTGATTGATGTATTGATGTTTGACATCTGCATGACCTCTTTATCCGAGCTGTTTGCCCAGTGGTTGTTCTGCTCGGAAACCGCATCCCAATACTTCGCCACACACAGAAGCGTAAACGCAAGGCGCCGTATCTGCTTTCCGCCAAGAGACTCAATGCGTGCCAGCTCCTTATCTGTGATATCAACGCCGTCAATCTGAATCAGCGGAAACTTGCCTGCGCTCTTTGCCACTTTGTCCAGCATTTCAGACCAGTGAACCAGTGACGCCTGCGGGTCACACTGGAGCATAAAGTCATCAAGCATCCTTCGGATTTCCGGCTTGCTGTACCCATTTTTAAGGTAGTATTTCGCCACCCGTGTCAGCGTTTCAATCGGCTTCTTGCCAAGGTCGTGGTTCTCAATCATGCGCTCTGCCCACTCATACTCATTGAGAACTATGCTCATATCTCTCCTCCAATCTTTGTCTGTTTGACTGAGAACCAGTTCCCGCCGAAGTGGATATCTCCATCTGGCTCCAAGACCGGATACGAGATAACCCCGCCGTTTCTGGACAGCAAGTTCTGAATAATCTCATCGCCGCACATCTCCCATGCAAATCGTTTCGTCGAACTCTTCTTATAGCAGATATCAAGCACAATGTCGCAGAGGGTAAAGCGGTTCGGGCATACCCTTGTACACTCCTGTTCAAACTCCGCCCGCATCTCCATCAATCTGGAGAAGGTATCGTACTCGTCAACACGTTCACAGGTCGCAAACACAACATAGTTGCTAAGCCGTTTGTTGTATCCCTCATACAGCTTTGCAATCGCATTGTACTGTGACCTGCTGTACTCTGCCCCGCTCTTCATGATGGTGTAGTCAAACTCAGTTTCGGCGTTATGCCTTCCTATGTAGCCATCAAACTCAGCCTCAAACCGTCTGCAAATCTTGTTCATCACGCAGTCGTTATCGCTTACCGGCATTCTGGAGCGATAGTACCTAAGAAAGTCATGCTGCCGGTCGGTCTGCTTGTCCGTTGGAATATCCATCAGTTCGCCAACAGTCAAGCTAAACTCACGCATGGCGCTCTTGTTCGTGTTCTTTATGTATGTGTTGTACTGCTTCATCAGCGTCGGGTAGATAATGCGCATGAAGTACGGCTTCTTATCCGCAACCAAACTGAGGTAGTATCGCTTGGTATCCGCATCCTCAATCATGTTCACACTGTGGCGGTCATGCCATTCACGGGGCATGGGCTTAGCAATGATACCTTTGGCCTTGTCAATAGAGTTCTGTTGGAAGAGCTGCCCACACTTGATGCGGTAGTCAAGCTCCTCGTACTCTCTGGAGCCCTTCTCATACTTAGCCTGGATGTCAAACATGGAAGTAATCCAGTTTGTCGTCTTTCCGATGTCGTCACCAAAGCTGTCGATGTTTGCCTGGATGGAGTCTGACTCACTCACGATTTTCTTCTGTGCCTTCCGCTGGACACACATCAGCGCCGGGAGTTCCTTCAGCTTGCTGACCAGAACATCGTTGTCTGTCAGCATAACCAAATCTCCATCCTTATCCATACCGTTGAGTGCGTGTGCCGCCGTGTCCCATGAGTTGAATAGGGTACAGGTCTTCATGTACTGATACCAGTGATAAGCCTCATCACTCCGATGTGGACGAACAAGCCGGATATTGTTGTGGCAGGTCATCGGCGCCCGAAAACAAGCCAGCTTCTCTGCACCCTGCCGACACCAATACTCATTGTAAATCTCGCCAGCCTTCAACAGCCCAGTGACCTCCAGTCCAAAAATGTGCTGGCAGAGGGAGAATGGGTCACCGCAGACGATAGAATAGTTGCCATGCACCTTCAGTACACCAACCTTGGCCTCATTGATACGGTTCTTTATCATCTGGTAGATACTGCTCTGGACGTATGGGTCATTCAGCATCTCTGGCTCGACCATGATTGCCTTTGCAAAATCATTGTCTATCCGTTGAACGTTCTCTTCGTTTAGACCAATACCCTTCAAGAACAGAATAGTCTTTACTGGGTCGGCATACAGTACGTCCTTAATCTCATCCATGGTGGGTGCAATTAGACGTTCGATGTCATCGGTGTCCAGGTCATAGCTCTGGATGAACTGGTAGTTCAACGTGCGTTCACGCTCCAGTTCGCGGGGGCAGGTTTTGGTCACGCCGAAAGTATAGTGGTTCTCCAGACAGTTACGAACGTAATCCTCGCAGCTACCATAGGAGTCCCAGAGTTTCAACATGGATGTGGTCAAAATCATCTCAACATTCCTGATATCCACATCGTACCCCCAGGCGTCCTTCACGATATACTCATGCGCAACGTTCTCAGCGAAGTCAAAGAAGTCGAAGGTAAACAGCATACCCTTCTCCCAAGAAAACCGCGTGTTCACACCAGACACCATGTAGTCAAGCCCAAGCTCCTCGCTCCACCGCTTCGCCAAGGATGGCAGCATCAACCCATATCCATCGGACTCGTCAAGTTGAACCATGACCTGCTTGCGCTCCTCCATAACCGGCTCGCCATCCAGCTCATCATTGAGGTAGATAATGTCAGACAGAAACTCAGTCTCGCAGTCGCTGACCACAAGGATACCGTTCGGCATCGACATTGGCGTGGATGCGCTGCAGGTCAGCGCCTTATATGCCTCCAGCTTGGCCGGAACCATCTCTTTGTCCATATTGCGCCCGTTGTCAATACGACGCCGAATTTCATCTGCGTGACGTTCGCTGATAAAGACAATGGTCTCATTCTTCACGCCGCCGTTCGTACCAAGCAGACGCTGATACTTTAGCCCGTTGATACTGAACCCCTTACAGGCGCGGTGGTAGTCCTTCTCTCTGTCGATGATGACACACAGATAGTCCGGCTTGAACTGAATGTCGTCCAAATCTGAGTACAGTTTCTTAATCAGTCTCCGATTCTGGACACTGTTCTGCTCCTTGCGAAGTCTCCGTATCTCAGACTTGATTTCCCTCGCCTTGCTCTCTGCATCTGTAATCCCATTCAGCTCATCAAGCCAACGAAGAACTTGACTGTCTGCAAGCGATATAACCTCGTCGTTCTTTCTGGCCTCGGCGATTGGCAGCGTGAGCCGCCACTTTGCTTTCCGCAGTCTGCTGCTGTGCAGCTTGAATATGTACTTCTGACATACTAACTGTTTAGCCAGCATCGTTCACCTCACTTGTAGATTATTTAATTATGTTGATAGGGCGAAAAAATCATTCGTCATCCTCTGACGTGTAGCGCATCCAGTCTCGATAGAACTTCTGGCGCTCGCTCTCTATGTATGCATCTAAGTTACCGTCATCCTTGATGGGTGTGTAGTGTTCACACACACTGCTGGACGGGCAAACGTCTCCGTAGAGACAGTTCTTACAATTACGTCTATTCAATCGGGGCGTCCTCCTTTAGTGTTGTCAATCCAGTTGATGAGCAGCTCTCTCATGCGGCTGCTCGGCACATATAGGTTGATAGGCTTATCGTCACGGATGGCGCTTCGCCAAATCCACTGAAGCATCTCAGATAGCGCGAAGGCATCCTGGTCAATCTCAATCCCACGGGAAGCAAAGAACTTCGTCACATTTGGGTCGGCAAAACGGTTCACCATGTAGGCCACGTCTGTCTTGTCACGGTACTCGTTCGTCGCCCTCGCGCTTATCTGCAAAAAGTTGTTGCGGTATCTTCCGCTCTCAGCAATCAGCTTTGACCGCTCCTCTTTGAAGCAAGTCCAAAGACGTGAGCCGCTGTTGCCGCCAGAGCCCTCAAAGAAATTCCGAAGACCACGTCGGAGCAGTTTAATGTCTTTGTCGCTCCGGCCACGCTTGGCGTACCAGTTTTTGGACAGCGCATACTTGCCATCGCCTGGAGCATTCGACTGCGCCTTATCCACGATATTGATGAGATGGTAGTAGTCAACCGCAGGCGGCTCATCAGGCCAGTCTGAGAAATAATAGCCATCATCATCTCTTTCGACGCCGACGATGTTGTACTCAAATCCAAAGAAATCAAGATACGCCTTTTGGTACTGACCCTCAAACATATAGGTTAGCATGAACACCTCATCGAACGCTTGGAGCATATATGGGTTCATGATGTTGAGGAGCGCACTGTCCAGACGGAACAGGGAGCCTGTATCGGCGGCATCCTTATATCCAGAGAACTTGCCAGAGTAGTCTTTGTCCAGCCATCTGAGGAGTCCTCCGTCATGTTCCTCAGCAAGATGACCCACAATCAGGTCGAAGTCTTTGGAGGTGATGTTGAACCTTTCAATGACCTCAATGGTCTCGTCGATGATGAGAGAATAGTTATACTGGCGGACGAGCTCAAGAGCCTCTTCGTCCATCAGGTAAAAAAGAGAGTGGGTGGCGGCGATGTTGTGGCCTTTCCTCATGTGGCCCTTCAGCTCGATAGACTTGCTGAGATGGTCGCTGTCAGGCTGCTCGAAGTCACACATCTCACAGATACGCTCGACCTCCTTGAGATACGGCGTTATGTATAAGAACCGCTTCAACCCTTTGTATCGGTTCATGTAGCGGATGGCGGCGGACGACTTGCCACGCCCCATCCGGGCATCCACTACGGTAATAGGTTTCATTTGGGGCATCACACCCTTTCTGTTCAAATTCTGTTCAAAGTTTTCGGCACAAAATCGTGCGAGACCCAAGGATGAACCTGATGTGTTCACCTGTTTTTGATTTGAATTTCTTCAATGCCTTCTTATTTCTATAGGGAGCACGGCTCAATCCCTTGTGCGACAAGGCTCTCATTTTTCATTTCGGCACAGAGCGTGCCGAGAATGGGTTTTGGAGGGGTTCTGTGTTCAATTTTCAAGGTGCAATCTGCGGGGCTTCACCCTACGAGGAACTCTCCTTCAACAAGGTCGCTATCAACCAGATAGTTGCAGGATACGCTACCGAGGTTCAACCTGCGGTAGGCTTCGTCAATCTCCTCACTGGTGATACCGATGTAGTCCAGCGTCTGTGCGGCCGACGAGTGACCGAACATCTTCTGGAGGAGCAGGAGCTTCCGTGGGTCATTGCCGCTCATGACCATCTGGTGGTATGCGAATGTCTTACGCAGCGTGTGGGTAGACATCCGGTTACCAAGTCCAAGGTCTCTGGCAATACCCTTCAGGATATTATCTACACTCGCCCTATGGATGGGCTTGTTCTCGTTGCTTCCGTTATTGGACTCGCTGCGGAACATGAAGTCGCTGAGACGAACACCGGGGGTATTCTCCAGATAGAGCGTAACTGCTTCGACAACGGCTGTGTTCACTGTTATGTAGCGGTTACGTTTATGAGCTCTGGTGTTCTTCGTCTTCTTCTCCAGAATGGCGAACCTGTCACGGAAGGTACAGTCATCGTTGATGATGTGGGAGAACCGGAGTGAGGTGAGGTCGCTCACACGGAGACCGAAGTTGATTCCAACGATGAAGAGCATATTATCTCTGAACCGCTTCTGGCCAATAAGGAACTGAGATACACGGATGATGTCGTTCATATCCTTGATGGGTTCAGCGGCGTGCTCGTTGGCAAGCTCGTGTGTGACCTCCTCAGCAGCGGGGGCGATGAGACCAGCCTTGAGCTTACGGCAGCTCTGCTGGACGGCTGCTATGTCGATGACGCTTGCGTTCGCGTGGGCGATGTTCAGGTTGATGATTTGCGCCATGATGATTCTCCTCTCTGAGTGGCTGGTCAATGTAGATTATTTAATATCCTTGATTTCGTTATTATTATACTAAAATTATTGTTGAACTTCAACCCACTTTGATAAACAATCCAGTAAAAATAAGAAAGAATCACCATAAAAAGAATACCAAGGAAACAGGGCGGTGGTTAAGCCCTTTTCACTTTTGTCACGTTAAAACACTGGACAATAGAAGCAGCGCAAAGTGCTTAACCACCATGCCTCCGTTGGACAAAAGATGCTGTCTCAATGCCTTGTGTATCAACAGATTTCAAGTGGTTGGATGGGCCGAGTGTAAAATAGAGTGGTGCCAGTTAGATGAAGGGACTACACCTGTGTGCCGCTGGACAGGGGGGCAAAAATACCATAACCACGCCCCCAACACGACATAGCGTGAAAATGTCACGTTGACGGACAGGGGACAGACGGACGGCGGGCAGGCCGCACAAGGGCAGACAGAACACACGGCGGACAGGGTGACCCCCCTTTGTGACTATGACCGGAAACGTAGGAAAAAAATTTGTGTTGACATTCTTTCCAGTCTATGCTATTCTATTCATGCCGGACAGACAAGCGGCGCACACCACACCAGCCGCAACCGTCAAAAAATCAACCCGGCAGAAATGGAGAAAAGACCATGAACGCCAACACCAACACCAGCCGCAAGGCAACCCCCGCAACCGACAAGGCCGCAACCGTTCCCGCTATGTCTGCCTTTGAGACAGTCAAGCGCAATTTTGAAACGGCATACGCCGCAGGTGGTGACTATTCCGCCGCTCTGCTGGACTTGTCGCAAGCTATCGCCTATTCCACGCTAAACAAATGCATTGACCCCCAACGCAAGACCGCCGCAGACCGTGACAGCATAAGCGACAACGGACAAAGCCCCGCCCTTTTGGAAGTCAAGCGGGGTATCTACTTTGACCGTCAGACCCTGGACAATACCGCAACCGCCGCAAATAAGGCAACCAAAGCAACGTTTACCGCAGACGGTGACCCCGTGACCGTGACCGCAGACAAGGACGCAGAAAACGCCCTTAATGCCCTTATTGGTGAAACGTTGTCCGACGGTATCGACCTTGTGAACACGGCCGCCCTTGCTCTACTGGAGCAGGCCGCAGAACACACAACCGCCCCCGGCTGGCTTGACCGTCCGTATAATGTGCGCCGCTTGTCCAAGCGGGTATACATTCGGGCAAGTGACAGCGCCGCATATTCGGACGTTGAAACGACCCCCATTCAGGAAGTATATAGGGCTGTCCGTCAGGCCATCCAAAATAGCCGCGCCATTCAGACAGACCCCCGCAACGGCTACACCTACATAGAGGACTTGACCGCCGACGGACTGGACACGATTTATTACAGGCTCCAGAAATACGCCGATTTAGGTGGGTACAACTGCGACGGCAACTATACCGCAGACCGGCAGACCGTAGAGGACTACGAAAGCATCATTGCACGTCTGGAATTGTCTGACCGTCAAGCGCAAGTGTTACGGTTGCGTATGCAAGGCAGGGGATACAAGGCGATAGGTACATATTTAGGCGTTGACGTTGCCAACGTCAAACGGACGATGAAACAGGTACAGGTCAAAGCCGTTAAAATCGGCTTGACCGCATAAGGCAGACCGCATAAAGGCGGGGGCATAAAAGCCCCCGCCTTTTCTTTTTGGACTACTGGACAGCCCAAACGCCCCGCCGCAAGGCCGGGTGACCCCCCTTTGTGACTTAGGGCGTAGGGCAGGACAGACCCGCCCCAAACGCCCCGCCGCTGGTGGGGGGCAGAGCGACCTTCACGCTATATCAAAGGTTTGCTGATAAATTCAGCCGTCGCCTCTCACTGCAAGGGTGAGCGTCATATGGGAGTAGACCTGTGGCGGGCCGGATTGTGAAAACGGCAGGAGGTTTGAGCCTATGAACCTAAGCGCGGCTTGCGTAACTGATGGCTATACAAGAAATGCCACGGAGGGCAAGTAGTATCGTCTAAAGTCCCCACCCAAGGGTGACAGGCTCCGAGGAGCTGGGACTGCGGGCATATAGGTATGAAAGCCCAATTTGGTAGAGTATTGCGAAAAATGCAAACCTTTCTCGGTGATGGTGAGCAATAGGAATGTTGCGCACTCCGATGAATACTGCGACAGGCGGCGCAGGGCGTATTAACGACCCTGCGGCTTGAGCGCAGAGCCGGTGTCACTAAAGCCGAGTTTATCACTGATAGAGCCGCCGAGGCCAACCTGCTATGGGGAAAAGTGTTTCGGCGGTTCGCTTGAGTGATAAACCCGTATCACCCAAATTTCTGTGAAAGGGGCATTTCAAAATGACCAGAGAGGAAAACACTGCCAAATTGGCGACGTTGCGCTCCGAGACTGACCAGCTCGTGAAGGACTACAACGAGGCTATGCAGACCGGCAAGTTCGAGGACGCCACCAAGGCCGACAAGGCTATCATCGAGAAAATCAACGAGTACACCGCCAACGTCCGCGATATGTGCTTCGAGGACTGCAAGGCGAGCGGTGACCCCATGCTGGCCGCCGTCACCACCCTGTCCTATGTCACCATCGGCGTGAAGGACGAGCAGAAGGGTGATGACAAGGTTCCCGTCCGCACTATCGTGGACAAGGAGCGCCAAATCGACCTGTTCAAGCTCCATAAGTTCTGCGGCACCATCGGCGCCGATGAGAACTGGCTCCATGCCGCGCAGAAGATGAATCTCCTGCTGACTGCGCAGAAGGCCAAAGACCTCGGCCTCGACCCGAAGGCTGTCAATGACAGCTATGCTATGTCGGAAATCGCCCGCGAGTTCGATATGGGCAAGAATCCGACCAGCAAGACCAACCTGCTCCGCACTTTGCAGGTGGTTATCACCGCCATGCTGGGCGAGGGCTATAAGGCCACCTCCCACGATGTCAATTTCCTGATGTCCGTCTATTCCCGCAAGAACCGTAAGGCGCTGACCGTCACCTGTGCCAACCACCGCTACTTCCGCAACTATCTGGCGGAAATCTGCCACCGCATCGTGACCGGCAAGACCTACGAGCTGGACTATAAGACCAAAAAGGAGGCGTAAGCCGCCTCTTGCGGTGGCTGATGAGCTATGAAGCGTTTCGCAGTTTTTGGGGTCGGCTATAATCCCAGGATTCCGGTTTGCTATATCCTCGCCGCAGAACTGGAAGAAGCGTGGGAAAAGGCGCGAAGCGCCCTTGCTGGACGAACTTTTGTATCCAATGTAGTAGAGGCTGAATAACTGAATATCAGGTTTTGAAGAACCGCTGATGACCCTATCGGGTTTGTCAGCGGTTTTCTTCTGCCCATATGAAAAGCCAGAGAGGAGCGCAGACAATGGTGCTTATCGTTGGGAAGGGCAGAATCCTTCCGGTAAAAATCTGTCGGGCGAAAAATCAGGAGGAGCATGAAATCGCTCTTGATTATGCGAGATTCGCCTTTGATATGGGCCCGGTCAGCGTTGTTGTTATCGACAACTTCTGAAGCGGGTTCGATAGCCGCACTGATGAGCCGTAATGACGGCGAAACGGCTGGTTTTCCAGCCGTCTGCGGATAACACCGCGCAGGTAAACGGCATACAGGGGCCGATTTTTCGTGTCGTCCATGTTGCCGGGTTCACAGGCTAAACTCCCCCGATTGCTGGAGGTTGACTGTTAGGCTGAGGGGGTGATGGAACTGTATGCCGATTTTTCTGATAATCTAATCAACTGAAACGGTGGTGAATGGCTTTGACAAAGTTTGAGCAGGTCGGTGTCAACTATCAGACCGACTCCACGAGCAAGCAAGAGGCCAACAGGAATTTTCGATATTCCTGCCGGGTTTGCTGTAACCGTGGTATGCGCATTGAGTGTGACCGGTGCGCCATCGCCTCTACCCATGACGCTGTGGTCGCCGCTTTTGAAACGGCGCAGAATGGTTAAACAAGGAGGGCTTCGATGAAAAGATGTGCACACATCGCTTTATGCGGAATTTTCCTGTCTCTCATGGTTTCCGTAGTTACACCTGCGTCTGCGGCTGTTCGTGTTGAACCACATTTCACCATGAGTTCCGACCCAGCAAAGATTGCTGCTGAGGTTTTGCTGGATGGCAACGCCTTCGTTTTCGCCTATGGCACAAGTACGGCGGAAAAGAATCAGGTTGTAAACGATGTCCAGTCGTATGTGGACGCGGTTTCTGTTACCTCAATGACCCCGAAGGTAAAAGGGTTTGTGGTCAATAGCGGAAAATTCAATGAGGAAATCAAGCTGGTTTTGGTTTATGGCGAAGATGAGTTCACGGCAAACGAACTTAGTTCCCTGGTGTCCAGCGCTGGCAAAAAGCCCCATTCAATCGCCAGCTATCTGTGCAAGGTACTTTCCTATGACAGCGTCGCAGCGGGCAAACGGCTTGACACAAATGCTCCGCAGGTTACCGCAAAGGGTTCTTTGTCTGGCGGTAAAGCAGTCTGCCAAGGGTACGCAAACTCGTTCACGATTTTGGCTGAGCAGGCCGGTATCAAGTCTGTGAAGGTCAGAGGTTATAACGGCGGAGTGTTCCACGTTATGAACGTGGTCGATGGCGGTTTCGCCGTAGATGTCACATACTCCGACGGCTCTGGCGAGAATTACATCATGGTTCCGTTTGCGGAATATTGCGAACGGTCTGGTTTTGAACCTGTCATTGACTTTGATACGGCTTTTGAAATGAAGTATGGGCCGTCAAAATAATCACCTCCTTTCTCCCTCTTTTTTTCCACCTGATGAGAGCCGGATGGCAACCGGCCGAAACTGCGGAGGTTTTGGAAATCCAAGGCCAAGCCGAAAGGCCCGCAGTCATGGGAAGCCAAGCCCATAAGCAATCTGAATAAAAGGGAGGGTTTTTGTGTATCAGTATCCCACCCAAGGGCAGATGACCAGAAACCAGCGCAAACGCAAAATGCGTGAGCAGCGTCTGATGGGTATCCTGCTCCTTGCAATGGCAGTTTTCATCATCTGGTTCTGTGCATCCGCAAATGAAGATTGCGGTGGCGGCATCGTGGTCGGAGCGTTTGCGTTGCCGCTGCTCTTTAGCAAAAGCCTCTGGATTCTGTGACCTGCTCCCCCAATTTTGGTTTGTTACATCGCCGCCAAAATCTGCAAACAAACGATGGAATACCCATAACAGAAATGAGATTTGTGGACGGGTTTAGCAAACTAAGAGAGGGGGTCGCATATGACAAAGCGGTTCGGTTTGCTTGGTATCATCGAGTTTCGCCAGTACGGTTTTGGTGGAACGTATCTAATTATCGGGCATAAATGGTTCACGCTAAAGCGAGGTTCGATGCCGTAAGGCTGGCACGGTACGATTCCGTGGGGAGTTTATCTCCCAACGCTTAGTCAGGTCGTTGTGCGCAGACGCCTGAAAATTGAGGGTAAGGAGGGGTGGCATGATTCGCATTAGAAGTCCCACCTTTGCATGATTTTTCAAAAATTCAGTCGAAAAGTCTAATGAAAGGTTCGGACGGGGCGGTGCCCCGCACGGCGAAAAGTGTGACAGTCATGAATAGAGCGCGAGACCGACCTTAGTCCACGATATACACACACAAAGACATTGATACACTGAAAAAATATACGATTTTGAATATTCGACTCTCCGCCGCTTGACGAGGCGTGGCCCGGTATATGCGGAATGGCGAGGCAACGTAGACCAACTAACAGTGTCTAAGCGTTGAGTAGTCTGCGGCGGAGGGGTGCACGGTGGAAGCCCGTGCAAGCGAGGTTCGATTCGCTATGCTTGCGATGGTCTGGTACGATTCCAGAGGGCGAGGCCGGGGTTTCTGGCCCGCCTAACGCTTAGCCCCCATAGTAGTGATGGTAAGTGAGGAGGCATCCAAAACCTGAAAGCCGCTATGGGGCGTAACCTACCGACGAAACAAGTGGAGCAGGGGCCTGGCTTTGTGTGGTGCAAGTGGAGGAAATGCTACCTCTGCGTGGGAAGCGGTACGCCGCTACATGAAAGAAAGTGCATCCTTTGGTGGGTTAGAGATTGAAAATATGAACGGGGTCATGTCCGGGATTATTGAGGTTAAACCCCCTCCCATTAAAAAGCAAGGGAGGTTCTGGTGTGAACAAGTTTTTCTTTACCTTTGGAACATCAGAGAAATTCCCATATTGCGGCGGATGGGTTGAAGTTTTCGCCCCAGACAGGGCAAAAGCTGTAGCAACCTATCGCTCTCGTTTCCCTGATGTGAATGAGGGAATCGTAAACTGCTCCAACATCTACACAGAGGAACAGTTCATGAAAACTGAGATGGTAAACAACAATCTCGGGGCAACCTGCCACGAGGTTTTGTTTTATAAGCCGTGAGGGGGGAATATTTGTGTACGAGTTCAGAAGGGTTCGTGAGCACATTGAGGTTTTCCTAAACGGCGAGTTCCAGTTCTCCGCAGATACCATGAGCGAGGCGAGGGCTGAGCTTGAAGATGAGCAGAGGAGGTTGTAATGAACAAAGAGGAATTGGTTACCGCCTTAACACAGCGAACTGGGTTCACAAGGCGTGACTCAGAAACCGCCCTGAACAGCGTCCTCGGTATCATCTCCGACGAGCTGGTATCCGGGGAGAAAGTCCAGATTGTGGGCTTTGGCACGTTCGAGGTTAAACAGAGGGCGCCACGGACGGGCAGGAATCCCAAGAAGAATCTGCCGGTGAAGATTCCGGCGAGAAAAGTCCCCTACTTCACCCCTGGCGCCGTTCTCAAATCCGCTGTGGATGTCTGAACGGCTATCATATTAAAGTTAAAGGAGCAAAGTTTATGACCACTGAGAAGATGACTATCCACAAGGCTCTGTGTGAGCTGAAGACTCTGGATGCCCGCATCAAGAAGGCCATCGAGGGCAGCGTCTATGCTTTCGCCAACAAGCACAGCAACACCAAGGTGTCCGGCCTGAGCGTCAGCGACTACTGCGCCGAAATCAAGTCGGCGTATCAGTCTGCCACCGACCTCATCACCCGGCGTGACGCTATCAAGCGGGCCGTTGTCCTGTCCAACGCCACCACCAAGGTGACTGTGGGCGGCAATGAATACACCATCGCCGAGGCCATCGAGACGAAGAACCACGGCATCCCCTTCAGGCAGACCCTACTCAACAAGCTGCGGAATGACAGCATCCGAGCCCGCCGCGAGGCCGACAACAACAACGGCGACGTGCTGGAGATGCGGGCCGACGAGTACATCAGGAGCCTCTACGCCAACGCCGATATGAAGAACCTCAGCGACGAGGTGAAGAAGATGCGGGCTGACTTCATGGCATCTCAGGTCATGGAAATTGTTGACCCCATCGGCATCACTGCGGAGATTGAGCGGCTGGAGGCGGAAATCAACGCCTTTGCGGTTGAGGTGGACGCCGCCCTGTCTGTGTCCAACGCCCTGACGGAAATCACCGTCGAGTATTAAACAGCTTTCAACATCGCTGCCGCCCGAAAACCCTAAATCATATGCCTTCTCTGTTTTGCTGGATTACAGATAAGTAAAGTGAAAAAGAAACCAGCAACAGCCTGCTAAGCTGTGTCAGGACTGATAATCCCACTATATAGTTTTGTAATGGGTTTTGCAAAAAAAACAATACAGAATTTTCCTGCCGCTGGATTGAGCCGCAGGCTTCAAGATGAACTGTAAAGCTCAAAGCATAACGTTCACAGCTAAAAGCTGAAAGTTCAAAGTTTTTCTTTGACTAAAGCTAAAGGCTCAAAGGGTAAGCACTAAATCTTTACCAAACCCAAGATTGATGGTTTGTCGAGTGTATATGTTGCCGCTGGGAATCCCACTTGGCTGGGCGGTAGCGAGTTGATTTATATAGGGGCGGGCGACCGCCCCAGTATGGCGCTGTGGACGAATTGGTAGAGTCACCGCCCTTTCACGGCGGAATTTGAGGGTTCAAACCCCTCCAGCGTCACCAAATAGGGAACGGTGTCACGTCTTTGTACTATCCGAGGTACAAGAGATGTTTCGGGCCATCGGAAGCCTGGGAAGTAGTGATTGGGAGACACCACCAGCCGAGTGCCAAGGGTTTTAGGCTGACAAGAAAATGGGGACGTAGCTCAGTTGGGAGAGCACCTGCTTTGCAAGCAGGGGGTCGCCGGTTCAAGTCCGGTCGTCTCCACCATCTAAAAATAATAACAGTGAGGTGATAAGCTGTTATGCGAGATAAGAAAAGGATTTACAAGTTCTGCAATGAACTTGCCGCCATATGGGAAACAAAAGCCCCTGACTGGCGCTTCGGTCAAATGATGATGAACGTCCTCGGAAAGATGCAGAGCGGAGGGCGTGACCCATTTTTCCCGGAGGAAGACGAGATGATTGAGTTCTTCCGGGAGTTTTTCGATATGTAAGATGGAGGTATATATGAAGAAAACGAAGAAAATCTGTCCGACAGCATTGGGTATTGCGCTGTATGTTGCGCTCAGCATGACAGCAAAGATTCCTTTTGTCGGTCACATCAGCCTTGACCTGGGCTACATCGTTCTGGCTGTGTACTGCTGGATGTTCGGCAGTGTGGTCGGAGGAATTGTTGGTGCGGTTGGCTGCACCTTGGTAAGCCTTTTGGCATCCGGCTGGTTCCCGCCCGGATGGCTTGTTGCGAATTTGTACATTGGCCTGTTCTGTGGTTGGATTTTTGGCCCAAAGAATCGTTATCGCATGAGCTGTTCGATATTCTTGCCGAATACGGTATCCGCTGGAATGACATTACACAGACTCGGTGGAACTCATATGAAGCGGACACCTGTTATTTTGTAAGGGGGAGCGAGTTGCTTTTCGGCCCGTCGGAAGATGCAGATATCAGGCCGTATAACTCATATACAAGGTGTACTTTCTTTGGTAATAATACTCCAGATTTTGAAACGGCAAGCGATGATGAACTCCGAGCCTTCCTTGGTATTGGAGTCTAATGGTGTGAAGTCCCAAATGAGTCGGACGCCGACGTGATTATGCGGAAGATGACGAAGATGGGGAGTATGTAGACCACATAAAATGTACGTTTTACGGAGAGGCCGAGGACTTTGAGCCAGCGGGCGATGACGAGCTGATGGCGTTCCTCGGTCTTTAGCTTTGCAATAATGGAGGTGTAGCACAATGGGCGTAAAAGTCTATGTCCCTGCCGGTGATGTATGGTCATTCTTTCAAAGCAACATCGACCGCCTAAAGAATGAGATGGTGGCCATTGCGGAGAATGAGGATACCAAGTATGCAGTGTATCTCACAGAGGATAAGGGTTACCCCTCCTTCTCTGTTTGCAAAGGTAACAGCAAGGCAGAATATGAGGAGGGCGCAATCAGCGAATCTGACTGCACCGAAACCGTCAAACGATGCTATGTTCGGTTCCTGTTCCCCATCGTCATCAACAATGAGAAGGGGTTCCCCAAGTCGTCCTTCGCAGAACTTGAGGACGAAGATGATACAACGGAACAGGACAGGCAGGATAATGTCTATGTGCGTGAGGATGAACTTCAGTTCGCAATGTGCGATTTTCTGAATGTCGCCCTCAATCTGGACTGCGACCCTACTGAAATCATAAACGAGTATGGGATGGAGCTCGTGACCGATGTGCTGGACTATGTCCTTGAGTATATAGGTTTTGAACTCGGGCTTGAGGTCTACCGTCCGATGTTCCTGACCGATGAGGAGAGCGGGAGCGAGATATATACCGAGTATCCTTATGACACATCCGCCGAAAATCATGTGGCAAGTAGGTTTGAAGGCACCGAGAATGAGGGCGATGAGTAATCGTCCCATCTCATATGGAGAGGTGGCAGAGCTTGGCTTATTGCACCAGTCCTGAAAACTGGCGGCGGGCAACACCGTCCGTGGGTTCAAATCCCACCCTCTCCGCCAAAAATAATAACGATTGGAGGTCTTAAAATGCCTGAGTGCTTGGACAACTTTCCCTGGCAATCGCTGAAGGGGTTTGGCAGCATGGCCCCCGCAATCTTCAAAGTAGGCGACTACAAAAACGACTTCCTTAAAGATGGTTCTCCGGTTCAGTTCCGCATCATTGACTTCAACCACGATAAAGACCGTAACGGGCTTCTTGTTCCCATGACATGGGAGATGGTTGACTGTATGCCAAGTCGCTATTCGTGGAACAGGAACGATACCAACCAAGGCTCTTGGCCTGGGACTCGTCTGTACCATTCAATGAACGACCCGAATGGTGACATATACAATCTGTTGCCGGATGAAATCGTAAGACTCGCAACGCCGGTGGTAAAGCTGACGGCAGACACCTACACCGGCGAGAACACCATCATTGAGAGCGTGTCTAAGTTCTGGATAAAGTCCGAGAAAGAGACATTCGGAAGGTGTCTCTACTCTGCACCAGGCGAAGGGCACTGGTATGAGTATTACCGGCAGGAGGATGTTCCCTGGCAGAAAAAGCGGAATGGCATGGAGGAGAACACCATGCTCCGTTCCCCCCATGAAAATTGGGCCTTCTGCTATGTGTACACCAACGGCACCGCGGACTACCGCGCCGCCAGGTATTCCCTTGGGCTCGCCCCGGCTTTCGGGCTCTAATCCCATATCAATCAAACTCAGCACTACGAAAGTGGTGCTAAAAGCAGAACACACATTTAGGAATCAACCCGGCAAACGCCGGGTTTTCCTATGCCCACCCGGCCCCAACCTCCCCGTGGTGTGGGCGGATAACCAACTAATAGGGGTACATATTTGATAAAAAGGAGAAATGAACCATGGCAAAAATCGTAATCGCAGGGGACGCTGTCGTCGTCAAGTCCGACCTCAACCTGAAGGACATCGAGACCATCGCCAAGTACCAGCCCAAGGCCCTGACCCTGATGGGCGGTGAGGACGGCAAGGAGCCCATCTTCGCCATCGGTCTGACCACCGACGCCGGTGACATCAACGTCAACGGGGCTTCCTTCGGCAAGGCCGACGCCGACGGCAAGGCCACCATCACCATGGTGATGCAGGGTGTGCCCACCGAGAAGGCCAAGGACTGGGTGGCCGACCGCCTGGGCAGTGCCATCATGAACCTGAACGCCCTGGAGGAGAAGCTCCCCGCCGTTCTGTCCGGCATTGCCGCTCAGCGGGCCACCGTGATGGAGAACATCTCCGTCGCGGGCTAATCCCCAGCCACCGCCGGGGCGGGCTTCGGCCCGCCCCAACTTTCCCTGACAACCAACAAAAAATCTACATAAAAAGGAGACTTGAATCATGATTAAGGTCACTATCGGTAACAACGTCAAGCGCGAGGCCATCATCATCGACAAGAACACCACCCTGCGGGCCGCCCTGGAGGACAACGGCGTGGACTACACCCGTGGCGTGATGCACCTGGACGGCTCCAGCCTCCAGCCCGGCGACCTGGACAAGACCTTCGCCGACTTCAACATCACGGAGAAGTGCTACCTGCTCAACGTGGTCAAGGCCGACAACGCCTGAGCCGCCTCCAAGCACCGGGCCGCCCCCGTCGGGGGCGGCCCGGTGCTTTTATGGGAGAATGGCGGAATTGGTTAGACGCGGGAGCCTATAGGACTCCTGGAGAGTCGCGCCCTCCATGCTGGTTCGAGCCCAGCTTCTCCCGCCAGCTCAATAATAAGTGAGGTGTTTTTATGTTCAAGAACAGTGTCGTATCGACGCCGTTGACTACGGATGCTGCAAACGCCTACTTCTCTAACATCACAGGCCAGAAGTATGGCACCGATAACTCGTTCCTTGCAACGCTCCGTGCCTTGGTCGCCCCCCGTATGAAAGAGGGAGATTCAATCACGCTCAAGTTTGGGCGGACGGACTACAACGCAGATGCTATCAGGAGTATCCCTGGTGACAGAGCTGTCCGTGTAATCTGTGATAGCTACTACCTTGACGATGTAGAGGGGAACGTTATCATTCATAACCTTGCAGCGGACACAGATAGCAACCTGGCCAACCTCCAGATTCTTGACTCGTATTTTGTGGGTCACTATATGGGGTATCACCGGCTGGAAAAGGTGAAGGAGTTCTACCGCAAGGCCATCAATGTGGATTGCTATATCAATCCTGAGAAAAAGAACGTCATCTTGTTTGTCGAAAAACTCGACAACAAAAAGCTGCACTACTTGCAGCAGTCTATCCTCGCTATCCTGCCGTGGTACTTCGACCTGAGCAGCGGTGTGTCAGAGCTCGAAATGGAGCTGATTCAGTCGCTTCGGGAGACCACATCTGAGAAATATGAAGACTGTCTTGCCCGTGTAGCCGAGAAATATGATTTCAAAACAGAAAGAATCCGTCAGTTGCTTGGCGGCTTTGAAACACGCTTTGAGAGAATGGAATGTGACCGCGTCCGTGGAGAGATTGAGGATTATGACCGGCACATCAATCGGCTGAACAATGATATCGGTGCGCTTTTGGCGTGCAGAAATGAATCTTGCATTCGTCTCCTCGGTCTCGAAACGAAGATTGCCAACGGTGGTGAGGACTCTGAGATTATGGACTACTTCCTGTGCAACCGTAAGCTGTTTCTCGAAAATGTGACAGACACGGATATGTACTTCTCGGTAAAGGACTATCTCACCTACTTCGACAGGGACATGGCGGAGGTCGCCATCAACAATCCGAACAGTTTCGTGTATCACAATGGCCGCAACGGCGAGTTCCGTGGTGTTTCCGCTGAGAAAATGAAGAAACTGATGCGTGAGATTTTTGTCGATGAGGCTCCTCGTCTGCGCATCAGGGTATGTGCAGCATATCGTTTCAGCCTGAATGGCAGCGTTGGTACACAGGGCGGGCACAACTTCGGCTATGAGTTCAATGATGCCGTGCCGAACGCGCATATTGACAGATACAACTGTCTGGGCAACTACCAGAAGACCATCAACCAGTTGCTGCAACGGCGTGACTACATCGGTGCGCTTGAGCAGTGTATCGCGTCCTGTAAGAGCCTCAACTGGGGCGACCCCCCGGTTATGGGTGAGTTTATGCGGACGATGTGGGGAACCAGTGAGCACAACTACAACAATCGCTGTATCGAACTGCCCGATGGTCGTGTGGTAAAACCCGCAGATGCAATCAAATGGCTGGAGGAGCAGGACGGTGAGGTAGTTGGGCAAACAGCAACACCGATGCAGAGGAACCAAGAACAGCGGGAAGCAAGGGCAGATGAGCCCGAAGCAGCAGAAAGACCAGCAGAAGAAATCCCGATGCCGTTCTAAGAGGAGGTACGACATGAGCAAACCGATTAAGATGACGCCGGAGTATATGGAGGAGTGTCGCACTGAGTTTGAGAAAGCGTTGTCCTCCACAAAACTGGCGGATGGGAAAATCAGCTTCACCAAGACGTTCACGGCTGGCACCAGAAAGGCCACCGTTCACTTTTCTTCGCTGGCCTGGCTGAAAATGACCGGCCTGATTCGCGGCTTTGATAAGGAAGTCGCGTGGCACGGCATCGCCTTCCGTGGCGAGGACAAAAGCAAGGACGAGTACATCATCGAGGACATCGTGGTGTATCCGCAGGAGGTGTCCGGTTCAAGCGTCGAGATGGACACCGAGAAATACGCTCTCTGGCTGATGGAAAACGACGAGGATGAACGGTTCCAACACATCCATATGCAGGGGCATTCCCATGTGAACATGGGTGTTACGCCGTCCAGCGTTGACCTGAACCACCAAGAGGAAATCCTCAATATGCTTGGCGACGATGACTTCTACATCTTTATGATTTGGAACAAATCGCTCGTCAGCAACACCAAGGTCTATGACATGAAGAAGAACATCCTGTTCGAGAACACTGACGTGTCTGTGACCTACGAGCCGGACGAGATTGACGACTTTGTTGATGAGGCCAAGAAGATGGTTACCACAAGAGCGACCCAGGTCACCAAGCCTGCAAGCTACACCGGCGGTTATCTGTACAACAGTCAGTACGGCAAGCCGTACAACCCGCTCGGTGGTCAGGCCACAACTTCTTCGCAGGACAAGAAAGACGAGAAGAAAGACGAAAAAAAGGGTGAAAAACCTAAGAGCAAAATCGGTGCCGGTTGGCAAGGTGTTGGTGCGCAGCAAATGCTGTACGGCGGCGGTGAAGATGACGAAGAGTGGATGCAAATGTACGGCGAGAGATATGGATGGGGAGGTTAAACTATGGATTTGTCGAAAAGCTATGAATACTTCCAGCCTGAAAAGCTGACAGACCGGGTTCACATCATTGGGTGTGGCTCTGTCGGCTCCACTGTGGCAGAGAATCTCGCTCGGAGCGGTGTGACCAAGTTCACCCTGTGGGACTTCGACACGGTGGAGCCCCACAATCTGGCTAACCAGATGTTCCGTCAGAAGGACATCGGCAAGGCCAAGGTGGATGCCCTGTTGGACATCCTCTGCGAAATCAATGAGGAGGTCAAGGACGACACCAAGCTCCAGTCGGAAGGCTGGAAAGGCCAGCAGCTCTCCGGCTTTGTCTTCCTCTGCGTGGACAACATCGACCTGCGCAGGGAGATTGTTGAGAAACACTTGGACAGCCCCTACATCAAGGCAATGTTCGACTTCCGTACCAGGCTGGAGGATGCGCAGCACTACGCCGCCGACTGGTCTGACTACAAAATGAAGAAAGATTTCCTGGCGTCCATGAACTTCTCGCATGACGAGGCCAAGGAGGAAACGCCGGTATCCGCCTGTAATGTTACACTGTCCGTATGCCCCACCGTCCGCATCATCTGCGCATACGGTGTGGCCAACTTTATGAACTTCTGGAATGGCAAGCCGCTGAAAAAGCTCATCCTTGCCGATGCGTTCAACTTCATGTTGGACGCATTCTGATTCCAGAAAGGTGGGGCCCGGTTGATTATGACGCCGGGCCCCGTTCACAAAGAAAAGAAGTGACGAAGGGAGGTGCACGTTACGGACACTACGATTGAAAAGTTGAAAATCGGCACTCCTCTGGTGATGGGCAAGTACGGGGTGCGCAACGACTCGCAGCAACCCGTTGTCTGGCTCAAGGGAACTCCAAACGGTGATTTTATCACGCGAGATGTGGTGGACTTCCTTCCATTTGACGCGATGGAGCGAGAGAATATGGAAAATGAACAGGCGCGGTACATGGGTAATGCAAGGTACAGCGTATGCAACCTGCTCCAGTTCCTGAACAGTGAGGATGAATCGTGGTTCGCTCCGATGCACCAATACGATACGCCGCCAAGCGGAAGGAACCTCGACTGGAGCTCTGGCAGATACGAGGAGCACTTTGGGTTTCTACACTTCTTTGAAGAGTATGAAACCGCCTCGTTGAAACAGAATGTGCAAATAGTTGACGGCTACTCCGTTGTATCAATGGTACGGCTTCCTGCTGTTGCTGATTTAATTGGGGCGAACAGGTTCAGGCTTTTTGCGAAGAAAGGTATCCGCCCAAGGGCATCAGATGACATGATAGTCGGGAAACCTGGACTCGGTTTCGATGACACGACCTATGTGCAGTTCTGGACATCAGATATGAACGAGTTCAACGGATATGCAACATTTATTTCACGGTCGGCATCCGTCAGTGGGTCATACCCCAAAGTAAACTACGGTGTTCGTCCCGTATGCACCATATCTCCAGAGACGGTTGTAACATTCTGTGATGATGGTCTGTATTACATAAAGCCATTCGTCGTAGAACAAAACGTCAGTACAGACGAAGAGCTTTTCGCATTCTTAGGTTTGGCGCAGCCTTAAATGCGCCAATGAACTGTAACGAATATCCCTTCGGGGAACTTCACGCCAAAGGCTGAAGTAACGAATTGTCAGGAAAGTGAGGCCCGCAGCCTGGCCGACCGAGCGATGTCATCGCAAGAATGCACGAGATGCTCGCAGACACCAGCCCGCAGCCAAATGCGAAATAGTCATAATCTACGACAGATTTCACGGAATATATGAACTCTCTCCACACCTTGCCCCTGACCACGACCAGACTCAGTCACCAGAGACCCACCTCATCTGGACTGCGACCAGGTCATCAGTTTCCACGTAGGTTACAGCTCTCACTCTTTTGAAAGGGAGGTAATCAGGTTGGTATATATCACTGTTAGGCAATCGCCCATCTATCACCAGATGACGCTGGAAGAGTTTCTGTTCCAGAACTTCCAGGCGCCTGCTGTGGTGAACGCAAATATGGCCAACACGAAAACGTATGAGTTCGAGTGTGCAAGTGAGCACTTCACCAGCAAGCTGGATGTTGGCAGTCTCATATGTAAACTGGAACGGTATAACCAGTCGGTGGCGTATTTGCGGGAAAAAAACCGGCATTCTTTGTACGATAGTTTCCACATTCCAAAAAAGTCCGGCGGCCTACGGAAGATTGATGCTCCGCTCCCAGAGCTGATGGACGCTCTCCGACGGCTCAAGACAATTTTTGAAGAGGACTTCCACGCCCTGTATCACACCGCTGCTTTCGCTTATGTGAAAAATCGTTGCACAGTGGATGCGGTTAAGCGCCATCAGCAAAATAACAGCAAGTGGTTTGGTAAACTCGACCTTCACAACTTCTTCGGCAGCACAACACCTGAGTTTGTGATGTCGATGCTCTCTATGGTTTACCCATTCAGCGAGGTGGTCAAAGTTCCGCAGGGCAGGCAGGAGCTCAGGACTGCGCTTGAGTTGGCATTTTTGGACGGTGTACTCCCGCAGGGAACACCACTCTCGCCACTCATCACGAACGTGATGATGATTCCTGTTGACTTTAAGCTGTCCAAAGCATTCCGAAACTTCCATAAGCAGCGGTTCATCTACACCAGATACGCCGATGACTTCATCATCTCCTCCAAGTATGACTTTGATGTCCATGCGGTTGAGGAGTTGGTTGTCCAGACGTTAAAGGATTTTGGTGCGCCGTTCTCAATCAACAACACCAAAACACGTTACGGCTCATCGTCTGGCCGTAACTGGAACCTCGGTGTCATGCTGAACAAGAACAACGAAATCACGGTTGGCAACAAAAAGAAACGGCAGTTCCAGTCCATGTTGTATAACTACATAACGGACAAGAAGAACGGCGTTGAATGGAACCGTGAAGATATCCAGGTGATGCAGGGGCTCCACAGCTACTACAGGATGGTCGAAAAAGAAACCATCGACGCAATCGTCAAACACATCAACGAAAAAATGGAAGTGGATGTGCTGCGTCTTATCAAAGACGATTTGAGGTAACACAATCCTTGGCAGTTGGAGGTTAAACTGCCATTCCTGTAATGTATAGTCGTTTATCGACGCTCTGCGCCAAAGGCCAGAGTACCACGAGGGCAGGAAACTGAGGTAGGCAGCAGGCACCGCAGTGGGCTCATCTTCTGTTCAGGTTAAAGCTCAAGCAAGAAACTGACGCCGTCCAACTCCATATACCCCCTGTCGCACATCAAAATCAGAACACTAACAGCAGCGCTCAACGTTCCAGAATGCGCCTCTCCGACGACAATCGGTCTTCAGAGCTGTATCCCATCCTATGTAGATTACAGGAAACACAAAAATCATTTGCAATGTATAACGTCCATTTCTTGGATGTACTTTACGCCAAAGGCTGAAGTTTCAACTTGATAGGAAGCGCACCCACCCCCTGGAGAGAAGGCGCCACAGCAATGGCCATCCTGGGGAACCCAGTGGCAGCCACCAGTGTATAACCCGCAACAAGCCAAATCCACTGGACCACAATCGAACCCAAATCTCCACCACCATCAGCCCCGCACTTCCTGCTGCAAGACATCCCGAGCCGCATCCTGCTGCTGTGCAGCAGAATCCATGCAGATTGCAAATGAGACAGGAATATATCAAAGTAGTCCCTGTTTAGGGGCGTAGTGTAGCGGCAAGCATATCGGTCTCCAAAACCGCAAGACAAAGGTTCGAGTCCTTCCGCCCCTGCCAGTTGTCGGGTAGCTCCCGACTGATGTGAGAGATTATCGCCTTACCTCACAGAGAATGACAATGTCTGCTGAAACCAATTAACAGCTTGGACTTGCTATCGTGAAGCCATGTGGCGCCACAGAGTGCGCTGGTTACTATGGTCAGCGATGGGGCTTCTTTGGTTGGGTAGTAAGCAGAAAGGCGACCATATTGGGGTGTCGCCAAGTTGGTAAGGCATCAGACTTTGACTCTGACAAGAGCAGTGTAATGCTGCCCGCCCACCGGTTCGAGTCCGGTCACCCCAGCCAACAAAAACATTGCGGCGAGTTTCCAGGAACCGGTGTCTACACCGGTTCTGTTTTTATAACCGCCAACCTCCAGTTGATTGCAAATTGGACTGGTCGTTGAGTTTGCCATGCTTGCGGGGCGGCAAACCTTCAACTGGAGTGTTGACCGCTGAAATCTATACTGGGAGTGCTCAAGTACACGGTGTTCCATTTCAAGGTGTGGAGAGTATGCGGTATGCCCACCCGGCCCCAACCTCCCCGTGGTGTGGGCGGATAACCAACTAATAGGGGTACATATTTGATAAAAAGGAGAAATGAACCATGGCAAAAATCGTAATCGCAGGGGACGCTGTCGTCGTCAAGTCCGACCTCAACCTGAAGGACATCGAGACCATCGCCAAGTACCAGCCCAAGGCCCTGACCCTGATGGGCGGTGAGGACGGCAAGGAGCCCATCTTCGCCATCGGTCTGACCACCGACGCCGGTGACATCAACGTCAACGGGGCTTCCTTCGGCAAGGCCGACGCCGACGGCAAGGCCACCATCACCATGGTGATGCAGGGTGTGCCCACCGAGAAGGCCAAGGACTGGGTGGCCGACCGCCTGGGCAGTGCCATCATGAACCTGAACGCCCTGGAGGAGAAGCTCCCCGCCGTTCTGTCCGGCATTGCCGCTCAGCGGGCCACCGTGATGGAGAACATCTCCGTCGCGGGCTAATCCCCAGCCACCGCCGGGGCGGGCTTCGGCCCGCCCCAACTTTCCCTGACAACCAACAAAAAATCTACATAAAAAGGAGACTTGAATCATGATTAAGGTCACTATCGGTAACAACGTCAAGCGCGAGGCCATCATCATCGACAAGAACACCACCCTGCGGGCCGCCCTGGAGGACAACGGCGTGGACTACACCCGTGGCGTGATGCACCTGGACGGCTCCAGCCTCCAGCCCGGCGACCTGGACAAGACCTTCGCCGACTTCAACATCACGGAGAAGTGCTACCTGCTCAACGTGGTCAAGGCCGACAACGCCTGAGCGTTCCACCATGAGCGCCGTCCTATAGGGCGGCGCTCGCCCATGCTGATGTAGCTCAAATGAGAGAGCGGGGCTTTCGTACAGCTCAGGTTCGCGGTTTGAGTCCGCGCATCAGCTCCATGTGCCGTTTTAAGCAAATTGTGTTTGGGTCAGAGGGAGGTTTTGGGTGCGCACCTTGTGGAACCTCCCGTAAACAAATGTGCGGTAGAGCTTACCTCAAGCCTATTACGCTGGTATAGCTCAGTTGGTAGAGCATCGGTTTTGTACTCCGAGGGTCGCGGGTTCGACTCCTGTTACCAGCTCCACCTTGTTTAGTACAAGGGTTTCTGCGATGTCAGAGTGTTGTCCAATTTGTTCATGTCCTTTCCTTTCTTTGCCCCTGTTGTATGCGTGTGCCGCTAAGCATTGATATGGTGATGCTTACGGTGAAGGTGGTTCAATTCCGCCAGTGGTATGCGTCAGGCAACAAAAAACCGTCAAAAATCTGGGTGTAGCTCAGTTGGCAGAGCGCCTGTTTTGGGAGCAGGAGGTCGTGGGTTCGAGCCCCGCCACTCAGACCACCAATATACGAGAGGAACATTGAAATGCTGTTATACCATGGAACGTCTGAAATGTTTAGCGAACCATGTTTGAACAAGTGTAAGCCGCACCGAGATTTCGGATGCGGCTTTTATCTTACCCCAAACTACATAGATGCGCTGACAATGGCAATCAAAAACTCTCGGGTTGGGTTTGTTCAATCATATGAACTGGATGGGACAAGCGGGTTGAATGTGCTTGAATTTGATGGTTATTCGGAAGAATGGTTGAAGTTCGTAGTGCAATCACGGCTTGGCCAGAAATCAAACTTCGATTTGGTAATTGGGAATATGGCAGGCGGAGGCCGAAACCTAAAAAGTAAGTTCTCAAAATACCGCAATTCTGGTTCATCGGTCGAAGATGTGTCGGCGTCTATGCGTAATGAGTTGACTAATACGACACTTGGCGTCCAGTATGCATTTCTGACGCCAACCGCCATAGAAAAACTGAACCTACTGGATGTCGAAACGATTGAAGAGGAGGAATTAGTGTGACCAGAAATGAGTTCTTAGAAAATGTCACCACATGGTACGAGCTTTTGGAGTTTTGCAACGACAATGGTTGTCGTATCTGTGATGACATCATCAGCGATGATGATAGGGATAACGAAATCGACAACGATATTGAGGACGCCATTCGCAATGACCGCTGGTATGACATCAAGGGTTATCTGGAGGAAATCCCGACTGGATACAGCTATTACTGCCGCAACAGTACGTTTGACTATGATGGCATGGACGACGGCGATTTTGACGAATACAAAAACGATGTTCTTGACTGGGCTGACCAAGATGGTGATGTCTGGGATGAAGACCCAGAGGAAAGCGGGGACTATGATGTCTTTGCCGAGCAGCCCAATAATGACGAAGATGTTGAGCCCGCTCCAGAGGAAGAGGATTTCACTGTGGGCGACCTGATTGGGATGTGCTGCATCGCATTCACAACTATCCAGAAAGCTGATGAGCAGCGTGTCCAAGAAGAAGAGCAGCGCATCAACCAACTTTATCCAAGGGTTTTGAGATAAGGTCATAGCGCATGGCGACCGGGAGTTCGCCCTTGAGGCGGCCATGCGTTTTGATAAAGCAATACCCGTGAAGATTGGCTGCGTCTACATAAGCAATAGCGAAAAATGATGTGGTATCTTCTCGCCAAAGGCAGAAGAATGAATTTGTGTTCTTCGCTTTTTAGTTCGCAATCCGACCTAATTAAATAATTTTCGGCGAAAATTATTTAATTATGCGGATTCCTTCACTAAAAAGCGTCGCACTGTGCACACGCCTCGCTGATTCACCTATTGGCTCGGCGTGCAGACGGGTATGCAAAAATGGGAACGGAGGTGTGCCAGTGACAGAGAAGAATTTGAAAAAGCAGAATGCGAAAAAGATGCGTAATTTCTGGACGTGTGCTCGCCCCGTTACCCAAATTGTTCCAAATAAGAAAGCATACAACCGCAAGCGAAAAAAAGACTATATCAATAAAGGGAGAAACAGTTCATGAAATGTCTGGTTGTAGTAGATATGCAGAACGACTTCATCGACGGTTCGTTGGGAACAGTGGATGCTCAGGCTATCGTCGATAAGGTAGTTCAGAAAATCAATGAGTTTGACGGCATGATTGCGGTCACCTATGATACGCACCGCCCCAACTATCTCGAATCTCAGGAAGGTCACCTGCTTCCCGTTGAGCACTGCATTGACGGTACAGATGGGTGGAAACTGAATCAAGCCGTGTACGACGCAATCGACAAGCGGCATGATGGCGGTACGCCTGTCGAGGTTTTCCTGAAGCCCACGTTCGGCTCTATGCGCCTTGGTGAGTGGTTGGTAAACAAGGACTGTGGCGACCCAGTTGAGGAGGTCGTGCTCATTGGCCTGTGCACTGACATCTGCGTCATCTCCAACGCTTTGCTTATCAAGGCGCATCTGCCGGAGGCGAAGATTACGGTTGACGCCGCCTGTTGCGCCGGTGTGACGCCGGAGAGTCATGAGAATGCTCTGCGTGCCATGAAAATGTGTCAGGTGAACATCGAGAACTGGGAGGGCCGATGAGATGATTCTTGTAAACGGTAGGCAAATTGAGTTTACACAGTTCCCTGACGGGACAACATCCTTCCGCTTTGACCCCGAATCCGAGAACTGGTTCAACGAGAGCACTGCCATCGTGTGGAAGTATGATGGCGACCACGAGTGTATCTTGATGTGGCATCTCGTCCATCACGTTCGCTCTGTTGTTGGACAGGATGCTTTTGTCCAGCTTGTCATGCCGTACATTCCCAACGCCCGGATGGACAGGGTAAAAAAGTCTGACGAGGTATTTACCCTCAAGTGGTTTGCCGAGTTTATCAACGCCCTGATGTTCGATAGGGTGACCGTATTCGACCCACACTCCAACGTGGCTCCTGCGCTCATCAATAATGTCCACATTGCACAGCCGGATAAGCATATCTGGAAGGTGATTACGGCCATCGGCGACAACCTGCTGCTCTGCTACCCAGATGAGGGCGCTGCCAAGCGGTACTCCGAGTTGCTTGATGTCGAGTACATCTTCTGTATCAAGCACAGGGACTGGCGTACTGGCAAAATTGAGCGGCTGGAGCTGACAACGCCAGAAAAGGTGGCAGGTCGAAATGTGCTTATCGTAGATGACATCTGCTCTCGTGGCGGCACGTTTACCCACACAGCAAGGGCATTGAAAAATGCTGGGGCTGAGGATATTTACCTGTATGTGTCACACTGCGAGAACACAATTTTTGATGGTCTGGTTCTGACCGATGGTCTGATTTGTCACGTCTTCACAACTGACAGTATCTATCGTGGTGAGCACGAGAATATCACTATCATCAACGGAGGAAGGGAGTAATACCAATCCTGGTAAACCAGGTTCATGTAAGATTGATAAGTGCATGGTAAAGCTGCCTGTTACAGCGTAAGCGAAAGCGAGCATGGGAGGATTAGGCAGTTGACCTCAGCCGGATTCGGTTGTGGTCGGTATGAAATACATAGCAAGCGTAAGTTTCGGCAAGGACTCGTTGGCGATGCTGCTGCGCCTTTTGGAAGAGAATCTACCACTTGATATGGCGGTTTTCTACAACACAGGCATGGAGTTTGACGCCATCTACCGTATCAGGGACAAGGTAAAACCGCTGTTAGCTCAGCATGGAGTGGAGTTCGTGGAATTGCAGCCAGCAGAACCATTCCTCTACTCCATGCTCGAACGTAAAGTTGTCAGCAAACAGAAGGGCGAGCACCTTGGATATGGATGGTGCGGCGGATTGTGCAGATGGGGCACCGCAGAGAAAACAAGGGCAATCAAGAGATTCAAACAGTCTCTTGGTGTCGAGACTATCGACTATGTTGGCATAGCAGCCGATGAGACACAGCGATTTGACAAGGAACGGTCGGAGGCCAGACGACTGCCGCTGGTGGATTGGGGCATGACGGAGGCAGATTGCCTGCAATACTGTTATGCCCATGGATTTCGCTGGATGGAAGAATCTCTAAAGGCGGACGGTGGACAAATTGACCTGTATGAAATCCTCGATAGGGTTTCGTGCTGGTGCTGTACAAACAAAAACCTAAAAGAACTCCGCAATATCTACATTTATCTGCCCCAGTATTGGGAGAAGCTCAAAGCGCTGCAGGTGAAAATCGACAGGCCGTATAAGGGGTTCTACAAAGGGGAGCCTCGCGGCGTGTTTGAGTTAGAGAAGCGGTTTTCCTTTGAATTGAGAGGTGACGCAAATGCTTGAACTGCAAGGGAAATATGCGACCGCCAAGGTGTTCACCGACGTGGTTGACGAAGCCTCAATCTCGCAGGTCATCAGCCTGCTGAACCAGCCGTATGCCGAAGGAGAGCGGGTTCGGATGATGCCCGACATCCACGCCGGTGCAGGATGCACCATTGGAACAACGATGACCATCAGGGACAAGATTTGTCCGAACCTCGTCGGCGTTGATATCGGCTGTGGTATGGAGACCATCCGTATCAAAGAGTCCCACATCGAGCCTGAACGGCTGGACAAGGTTATCAGGGAGGGTATCCCCTCCGGTTTCAACATCCGCACAAAGGCTCACAGGTTCTCCAAGAGCATTGACCTTTCGGGGCTCTGCTGTGCCAAAAAGGTGAACATAGACCGGGCATACAACAGCATCGGCACTTTGGGCGGCGGCAACCACTTTATCGAGGCCAACAGGGATGACGAAGGCAGCATTTACATTGTTGTCCACTCCGGCAGCCGCCACCTCGGGCTGGAGATTGCGAACTACTACCAGGAAGCGGCTTACAACGCCCTGACTTCTTATAGCAAGGAAGAAATCGACAGCGTGATTGAAACACTGAAGGCTTCTGGCCGTGCAAATGAGATTCAGGGCGCTTTGAAGCGGCTGAAATCCAAGCGGTCTCCGGTGCCAAAGCATCTGGCGTATGTGGAGGGTGCGCTTTTTGACCAGTATCTCCACGACATGAGGATTGCCCAGCGGTTTGCCGAGCTGAACCGGCAGGCCATGATGGACACCATCGTCAAAGGCATGGGTTTCCATGTCGAGGAGCAGTTCACCACCATCCATAACTACATTGACATCGACAACATGATTCTTCGGAAGGGCTCTGTCTCCGCTCAGGCCGGAGAGCACCTGCTTATTCCCATCAATATGAGGGATGGCAGCCTGCTTTGCACCGGCAAAGGCAACGAGGACTGGAACTTCTCCGCTCCCCACGGCGCTGGCCGTCTGATGAGCCGTAGCGCTGCCAAAGAGACCTTCACAGTTTCCGAGTTCAAGAAGGAGATGGAAGGTATCTACACCACATCCGTTGGCCGCAGCACCCTGGACGAGTGTCCCATGGCCTACAAGGGCATGGAGGACATCGTGGGGAATATCGAGCCTACGGTAAATGTGGATGTGGTAATCAAACCTATCTACAACTTTAAGGCTGGTGACGGTGAATGAGGTGGCTCATCAACCATATCCGCTCACTTTTTGCAAACATGAATGGGAGCATATTACAAGGGGTCACCAATTATTCTGACTGGACTCCACGAGATATGCCCATGGGGTACACGGAAATATACCGCTACAAAAAATGCGGATATGTTCAAAAAATTCACTATTGAGGTGACAATATGGCGTTTCTAATCATTTTGCTTCTCGCCATCTACATTCTCATAGGTTCCTCGCTTGGTGGTTTCTACTACTATCTGGTGTATAAAGAGGACAGCTACACAGACCTGGAAGATATGTGCTATCTGCCCATATGGATTATGGCTCTATGGTTCATTGTAGCTCCTCTTGCATTTGCAATCTACTATGCGAAAAAGAAAGCTGAAAGTGAGGATGATGAGAAATGAGCACAACCTATAATCCCCTGCTCTGCTTGGACTTTTACAAGACTGCCCATGCAGAGCAGTATCCGCAAACCCCGACCAAGATGGTTTCCTACTACACTCCCCGCATGACTCGTCTGGGTGACACCGATAAGGTCACACTGTTTGGTCTTCAGGCATTCATCCGGGAGTACCTCATCAATGCGTTCGACGAGAACTTTTTCGATGTGTCCTGGTGGGATGTACTGTATGAATATAAGCGTGTCCTTAACTCCACTATCAACACAGATGGCGTTGGAGAAAAGCGGCTGAAAGCCCTCCACGACCTGGGCTACCTGCCCTTGGAGATTCGGGCTGTGCCGGAGGGTTCCCGCACCAATATCAAGGTGCCGCAGATTGAGATTTCCAACACCCATCCAGACTTCGTGTGGCTGGTCAATTCCATTGAGACTATGCTGTCATGCACGATGTGGCATACCCAGGTTTCTGCCGAGGTCGGCTACCGCTACCGTCAAATCGTCAACGAGTTTGCAGACCGCACCTGTGATGACGATGTGGTTCGGGCCCGGCTCCTGGGTGACTTCTCAATGCGTGGTCAAGAAAGCGTTGAAAGCGCCACCAAGAGTTCGGCGGCGTTCTGCCTCAGTTTCCTGAACACTGCCACCGTCCCCGCCATTCTCTGGTTGGAGGACAACTACGGCTGTGACTGCACCAAGGAGCCGGTGGCTTTTGGTGCTTTGTCTACCGAGCACAGTGTGATGTGCTCTAACTTCGCCATTGACGGCGACGAGATTACCCATATCCGCCGTTTGCTGACGGAGGTCTATCCGCACCAGAGCTTTTCCATGGTCAGCGACAGCTACGACTACTGGAATCTGGTGGACAACATCCTGCCCCAGCTCAAGGACGAGATTCTGGCACACGATGGCTGCCTGTCTATCCGTGGCGACAGCGGAGACCCGGTAGAGGTGGTCACCGAAACCGTGTTCAAGCTGTGGATTATCTTCGGCGGCACCGTCAACAGCAAGGGATTTAAGGTTCTGAATTCTCATGTCAAGGCTCTGTACGGAGACAGCATCACTCCGCAGCGCTGCCAGCGCATCTACGAGATTCTGGAGCACTCCGGGTTCGCTATCAACAATGTGGCACTGGGTGTCGGCTCTTTCTCTATGCAATGTCTGGAAAAATGGGACGATTTCACCGGATGCACCGAGGTCGAGTACGCTCCCTATACCCGTGATACCTTTGGCATCGCTGTTAAGGCCACCTATGCCGAGGATGCTGATGGCACACCCATCATGATTTTCAAGAATCCCAAGACCGACACCGGCCACTTCAAGAAGTCTCAGCGGGGTTGCTGCCGTGTTATCAAGGATGGCGACAACTACACCTATGAGGACGGCCTGACCTGGGCAGAGGCTCAGGAGAACAACGAACTTCAAACGGTCTTTAAGGACGGTGACTTTATCAGGCGGTACACTCTGGCGGAGGTTCGTCAGAATCTTCACGGAGGTCGGTTCTAATGTCCATCAAAATCGTAGACGGTGACCTTTTCAAAACGAGTGCCGAATACATCTGCCATCAGGTGAACTGCCAGGGGCGTATGGGAAGCGGGATTGCGAAAATAGTTCGCTCCCGTTTCCCAGAGGCTTTTGAAAAGTACAGAGAGGTGTGCTCAAAAGGCCAAGCACGTCTTGGACTGACACAATATGTTTTGTCTAATGGTAAGGTTATCGTCAATATGTTCGCACAAGAGCGGTACGGTTATGACGGCAGAAGGTACACGAGCTATAAAGCGTTTGAGATGTGCCTTGAGGACATACATCGTTCTGTGCCGAGCGGCAGCACTATTGCGATGCCGTATAAGATTGGGTGCGGACTCGGCGGAGGGAACTGGGACACCATCTATGAAATGATTGAAAGTGAACTTGGGCGGGATTATCATGTAGAACTTTGGAGGTTGGCATAGTGTACATCTATGTTTTGTACCGCTACTGGGACACCCCAGATAATGAGGGCAATGAGGTAATGGGTGCCTACTTTGACCAAGAAAAGGCAATGGCGGATATGATAGCAGATGCCGCCGCAACCAAGGCATACTACGCCCCTGATTACTGGGAAGACGACATGACCTGGGAGGATGATAACGAAATCCATCTTGGTCGTAACTCCAATGGCGATGGACTTGCAACAATCTATTGTTGGAAAGTCGAGAAAGTTGAGGTGCAGTAAATGCTCAAAGACCCAAAGAAAACTAAGGACGAAATTGTCCAGTGGATTCGCAATTACTTCAGGGACAACGGCCCAGGACGCAGTGCTGTGATTGGAATTTCTGGCGGTAAGGACTCCACGGTTGCGGCCGCTCTGTGTGTAGAGGCTCTGGGCAAAGACTCCGTTGTCGGTGTGTTGATGCCGAATGGTATCCAGTCTGACATCCAGGACAGCTATAAGGTTGTCGAATCTCTGGACATTAACTACCATGTGGTCAACATCGGTGACACAGTTTTTACGTTGACAGACCAGCTCGAAGGTATCATTCACGTCAGTGAGCAGACACGGGTGAATATGCCGGCCCGTATTCGTATGACAACGCTGTATGCAATCGCACAATCTCTGCCGAACGGCGGCAGGGTTGTCAATACCTGCAACCGTTCTGAGGATTTTGTCGGTTACTCCACCAAGTTCGGCGACAGCGTCGGCGACTTCAGCCCCCTGGCAAACCTCATGGTTCATGAGGTCATCCAAATTGGTCACAAACTCCCGATTCCGGCGGAGCTTGTTGATAAAACTCCATCCGATGGGCTGTGCGGTAAGACGGATGAGGACAACCTGGGCTTCACCTACGCCCAGCTTGATGACTATATCACACACGGGACGTGCGGTATCATGTCCATTGACAACAAGATTGAGGTTATGCACAGGCAGAACCTCCATAAGTTGCAGCCCATGCCCTATTTTGGGCAGTAAGGAGGCGCCATGAAAAGTGCTATCGAAGCGATAAACGTTTTGCGGCATGAATCTGGTGCATTGAAAAAGCAAGAGGTTTTGCGGGAGTTCAAGGACAACGAGGACTTCCGCAAACTTTTGTATTACGCTCTCAACCCCATGCTCACATACAAAGTCTCAGAGCGAACGCTGGCTCGTCAAATGCAGTACGACCCAGCCATTACCCTGACACTGTGCAGTATCTATGAGATATGCGAAACGCTCTCCAAGCGAAAAGCATTGGATGATGCTACAGTGTATCAGGTCATTGCCTTCCTTTCTGTGTGCTCCCCCGTCGAACGGGAGCTGTACACGAAACTGTTGGCAAAAACACTTCGGCTGGGCGTTACAGCAAAGACGGTCAACAAAGTAATTCCAGGTTTAATTCCTGAGTGGGAAGTACAGCAGGCATACCCCATCGACGAGTATCCGCTCAAGGATGGCGTGTGGTTCACGCTGACGCAAAAGCTCAATGGAGTCCGTGCAACTTACTACAAGGGAAAACTGTACGCAAGAAGCGGCGTCCCGTATGATGGGCTTGACCACATCACAAACGTGCTGAATTTTGAAGATGACAGCTATGTGTTTGATGGCGAGCTTACTCTTCTGGACAAAGGAGAACTCTCAGACAACGAAGCGTTCCGCAAGGCAACCGGCATCATCAATTCGGACACAACGCATAAAACAGAGATTTGCTATACGATTTTTGACGTGGTTCCAACACAGGAGTTTGAAAACGGAGAGAGCAGCAGCTCATACCGTGAACGCCGCAGGGTTTTAGACCTGATGGTGGATATCCTTCCTGTGTCCGACCATGTCTTTGTGTTGCCCGTGCTGTACAGCGGAACCGACCAGTCCAAGATTGGCGAATTGCTGGATAGGATGGTCGAGGAGGACAAAGAAGGTCTGATGGTGAATCTGGATGTTCCGTATAAACGCAAGCGACATAGCGGCATCCTCAAGGTAAAGAAGTTTTACACCATGGATTTACCCATCATCGAGTGCGAGGAAGGCAGCGGCCGATTGGCTGGCACTCTTGGCGCATTTGTCCTTGACTACAAGGGGAACGAAGTTCGTGTTGGTTCTGGGTTTACGGATGAGCAGAGAGCGTTGTATTGGCGTCGCAGAGAGGAACTCGCTGGAGTTCTCTGCGAGGTCAAGTATAAGGAAAAATCCAGCGACAAGAACACCTGCGCAGAAAGCCTGCAATTCCCGGTGTTTCTTTCATTGCGAACAGACAAGGACGGTGTAAGTTATGGATAAGTACAAAGTGATGTGCTGCAAATATGGTTATGCGGTGGTGGTGGCGAACAGCGCCGAGGAGGCGGAGGAAATCGCACAGAGCCTTCCCGACAGCGCATATAGCTGGAACGGCGCCGAAGACCATGAGGCAGTAGAGAAGGTTATCGAGTGAATGACGGCGAAAGGAGGATAAGTCTGTGTCAAAAAAGAAACAGCAAAAGCCACAATTCTCTCCATACATCAGCAGCTTTTGCCAGTTAATGGAGAATGCTCAGAAAGACTATGCGTGGAATTATGAGCAGGTTGGGCGCCTGGACAGGCTGACGCAGGATTATCTCCACAAGCTGGAGCTCGAAAACCTCGATTACAAAGAGCGGGCCAAGGTCGCCACCGCCCTTGCGAATTGCAGAAGACAACGCAGAGAATGCAAGGACACGGTGGAGGTCTTGGAACCTCTCGTCCAATTTCTTGAGAGCGACAAAGGCAAACACCTTTTCAATCTTGTACGCGAGGCGCTTGGAAAGATTCGCAAGGTCGAAGAGCGCATGGAAACCCGTACATATGTACCAAGAGTTTTAGGCCTTGTTTGAAAAATCAAGGAAGGTGTGCTAAATCAACAAAATAGCGATAGAAGCGAGGTAAACAAAGGCGAGGAAAGACGCATCCAGTTTGTCATATCTGGTAGCGATTCTGCGAAACCATTTGAGCTTTTGGAAAAAGCACTCAACCAAATGACGCTCTTTATATAACCACCAATCAACCGGCCATGGCTCAGAAATATTGCTCTGTGGTGGGATCACATAGCCGGCTCCCTGTTCTGAGATGTAAGCTCGGATCGCCTTTGCCCCATAAGCACGATCCGCTAATACATTGCTGCCGCTGATCTCTACTT